>Ga0326513_10004076_pt1 | contig 10505 bp, 4 predicted proteins | sample 2_2465_0518_D_FD_203654 | JGI IMG/M metagenome (GOLD analysis project Ga0326513, IMG submission 203654) | Bovine rumen microbial communities from UC Davis, California, United States - 2_2465_0518 | ecosystem: Host-associated > Mammals > Digestive system > Stomach > Rumen | place: USA: California... | reverse complement strand
GGGTAGGGATTGGGTAGTTTTCTGTTCCACGAAAGAGTTATTCTGAAATCGCCATGAAAATCTTGCATTTCAGGTTCTGACAAGTTGTATTCTTGCATGGCTTTAAAAATATTTGGAATGCCGCTACCCCAAGTTTCCACGATACGCATATAGATAAACGCTTCGGCAATGCCTTTATTACGAACGCTCGACATTCCCTCACGCATTTTTTCCAATGTGATATCTTTGTTGAGCGTTCCTGGCGAAGTGACTTCCAAACGGTCATCATACAAGGCTACCTGTATTTTTCGCGGAATCAAATATTTGATTCTTCATTTTTAGCGCTTGTTAATTCTTTTTGCTGAAACTATTATATGCCATATAACAATAGAAATCCATATGATGTAGAGAAAACAGATGAATTCATATCCTTGCCTTATAAACGGAAATTTTTCACTATACATAAAGGGTAAGATGAATCCGACGGCATCGTTTAACCAAGGAATGATTTTTTCAAGAATAAAATTAGTTCCGTCATAATTACTTAACGCATTTCTTAAAGCAGTCAATGGCGTATTAAAGTACCCCTTATAAAAAGTTAAAGCTATTGTTGAAGATGCGAGCAATACAAGAATGGCTTTAATGTATGATTGTCCAAAACTGGATATAAAACCATTGATGTTATAAACAACTTTATTAAAACTTGATGTACAATATTCCCTTCTTAAATACATTTCCAAGCAATAAAATTTATTGGCTAAATCATATTGTCCGCTATGATCGTAATTTATTTTCAATTGTGTTATTATATCTATGAACTCACTGTCTGGAATTATTTTTTCAAAGTGAACGATACTATTGTCATCAACAGAATCATTTGCGGAATAAACGTCATTCGCATTAATTACTGTTGAAAATTTATTTAAGTCAAATTTATTTTTAAAATTAACTTCAGGTTTCAATTCTTGTTTGATTTTTTGCCATATAGAAACATTTGCTTTATTATCTAATCTTTTCTCCCAAAACACTGAATTTAACTTTGCGTTGACAATGTTAGTCTTGTTGAAAAAACAGTGACATTCTGAGATGTCGAAATTGTTAAACATTACATCGCTCAGATCAACGTTGTTGAAATACAAACCTGCAAGAATGACTGAATTTTTAAATTTAATATTTTTACTTAAATCGCTTATGTTTTCATATCTTAGTACATTGGATTTACATTGATCTACAATGAAGGATCCTTCTTCACGGAAACGTAAATTTGAAAAAGTTAGTTTATTTGTGCTTGTGTTGCCCATTTTAATTATTTCTAAGCTAGAATCTTGTATATCAATTGTTCCATCTGTTTTCGGTTCTTCGCCTTTTTTTTGCTTGTTTATTGTATTTATCGAAATATGGCTGTCTTTGGGGCATCCCCAAATAGATATTCTTCCAGATTTTTCCAATGTACAATTTTCAATTATTATATGAGTGTTTCCGACCAAATGTATATTATTATTTAGTTGCGAATCAAAAATTGCTGCGTATGCATTTTTTCTTTCGTCTTGAATGTTCTCTAATCGAATGTTCTCAACTCGAAAAAATTTTTCAATTTTAGATCCTACTACAGAAAATTGTTTTGTTTTTTTAGCGGTGAAATCAAACTCATCTACAAATGTACATTGCCTAAATATTATTTTTTCAAGATTTTCAAGGCCATTTGTATTGCCTGTTTTATATCGGGGAATTACGTAATCTTGCGTAAACAGAAAATTAGAATCATTCTTCTCTTCTACGATTCTCTTAAAGGCGTCCCAGAATAGGTATACTTTTATATCAATTTTACCATTAGTAGAAATCCATTTGTTTTGTACTGTTTTTTCACAATGAAAGATACATTTATCTTCTTGAAAAATTTTACAATCACATCCTGGATAACTACATGTTTTCATCGAAGAGTTGTTTTTTACCATAAGAAGATTATTGTTTCTTGTTTTGCGAATTTTTTTCATTATAGACAAACCTTTTTTTTTAGGTAAATATAAACAAAAAAAATCGCCCGCATGATTGCGGGCGATGTTCTATAAACATTTGTGTATGGTGGCCCCGGAACGGAGTCCGGGACGACGCTTTAATTACTTCTTCTTTGCGGTGCTCTTTTTCGGGGCGGTGAAGTAGTTTTTCATGAACTGTTCGAATTCTTCGTCTTCGATTTTGTGCATCACTGAGAGTTTGTCGAAAATCCAGCAGAGCTGTTCGTCAGTTTGGATGGCGACGTAGCCGTCTTTGCGGAAGACTTTGAGTTTCAGGAGGCCGCTATCCCAACGGTTTGAAAGTTTGAAATCTTCGAGCAAACGGGATTGTTCCTTGCAGATTGCAAGTTTGTCTGCAAAAGAATAAATCGGGGCGTAGATGTTTGGGTTGCAGAGGTGCAAAAGTCCGTTACGGGCGTTTGCGGGGTTCTTGGCGAACTTCTTGGAGGCAAAGTCCTCGAGCTGTTCCTTGATTTCGGAGACGGTCTTGCCGCGCGTGGCTGCCGGGAGGGTGGAGAACTGGTTCAGGATGCCCTGCAAAAAGCTCAAGTCCCAGTTCTTGGAGGATGTGCCGGTGCCTGCTTTCCAGAGGCCTGCGTTGCCTTTGCCGGTATTCGCGATGGCGTATAGGGCGACTGCCTGCGGGGCGAATTCGCCGTTGGTCGGTGCTGCGGGGATGGCTTCGACGGTTTCGCCGAGGAAGTTCTCTGCGAGGAACTGGTCGAATGCGTCGTAGATTTCTTCTTTGCCCGGGACTTTAAAACGGGGGGCGCCATTTGCTTTAAGTTCTTTTATTGTTGCCATTTTTCGTCCTTTGTTTACTTATTTCTTACTTAAATATACACAGAAATGAGATCGTGGGTGCAAAGAATTGTAAAACTATAGCGAAATTCCCGTATCGCGCTCGCTGACTGTGGTGACGGCGGCTTTGAATGTGTCGTCGCTTGCGATTATGGTGACGCTCTCCTTGGCGCGGGTGATGCCTGTGTAGATGATTTGGTTGGTGAGGAGGGGGTGGCCGATTTTTGTTGGCAGGAACATGGTGACGTGTTTGTACTCGGAGCCTTGTGACTTGTGGATGGTGATGGCAAACGCGGTGGTGATGGAATCTTCGGGGAGGACCGAGAGCGGGTAAAAAACGAAATCGTCGCGTGTTCTTTCACTGCCTTGGGGTGGCGCTTTTTTGAGCATGAGGCAGGGCGTGTTGCCGTCGAAGACGACGATTCCCGTGTCGCCGTTGTAGAGCTTAAACATTTCCTGGTTGCGCGTGATGATGAGGAGTTGGCCCGGAAAGTAGCCGGAGTCGTCCCATTGGACGGTTTCGCCTTGCGGTTTCTTTTTGGCGCGCCAGAGGCTCTTGATTTTGGAACAAACTTTTTTGTTGATGTTTTCGATGCCGCGGAGGCCACGGCGTTCGGCGCAGAGGATTCGTTTTGTCAGCGAAAGTTGCCAGATTTGGTTGCGTCGGGCGGTTTCGCTGTGGTCGGGGTCGTCTGCTTCGGTGCCGGTGCGTTGCGGATTGATTTGTTCGGCGAGCTCGGGGAGCTTGGCAAAATCGCGGGACCATTCGGCGATGAACGATTCGATGCGCTTGTCTTCTTCTTTTTTTGTAAGTGGGTTGTTGTCGGTTTCTAGTTTTCTGTAGAAAACTTTATCCTTGAAGGTCGCTGCACTTTCGTTTGCAATGTCGCTGTTTTCGTCGAGGTTGCGCGCAATTTCATTAACGGATGCATCGCCACTTGCGAATTTGTGCGGGACGAACTTGTTGTTGTCCTTGCTTTCGGCGACTTCCTTGATTTCTGCGGCGAGTTTGCCGATGTTTGAACGATCGTCAAATCGGTTGGATTCGTTGAGCTTGACGGAAAAATCCTTGCCGGATTGCACTTTCAGGATTTCGCCGAGGACGGCGCCGGAATCAACAGATGGGAGCTGGAACGGGTCGCCGAGAATGAATATGCGTGCGCCTTCGGGGATGGCTTCGAGAAGTGCGGCGAACATTTCAATGTCGATCATGCTCGCTTCGTCAATGACGAAGATGGAATTTTTTGGAAATTGCTCTTCGTGATTGTACATGAAGCCGCCCGTGCTTTTGGAAAATCGGAGCAGGCGGTGGATAGTGCTGCTTTCGAGTGCGTTCAGCTTGCGGAAAATGCGCTCGTTGTCGGTCTTTTGTTCGTCGCGGATTCTGGCGAGGCCGTCAATAAGGCTTTCGCGCATGCGATCGGCGGCTTTGCCGCTCGGGGCGGCGAGATAAATGTTCCAGTCGAGCATTTCGCTGTGGCTTGCAAGCAAGTTCCACAGAATGTAGAGAACGACGGTTGTTTTGCCGGTACCCGGGCCACCTGTAACGACGAGGTTTTCTGTTTGCCCGCGAATAATGGCTTCGGCTTGGCGCTTCTTGATGGTGAAGGGCTTGTCGCCGAATGGCTTGCAGATGCTTGCGACTTTTTCGGTGCACTGGGCAATTTCTTCATCGGTCGGTTTGCTGCCGTCCTTGAACAGAATTTTTGCCGCTTTTTCAATCACACATTTGGCATCGAAATGCTTGGTGAAATAAAGGTGCGTACCGCTTTCGCGCTTGGCGAGAATAAACGGCTTGCTCAAAGAATCTTCGGCGGATGCGGTGTCGGTTTCGCGGCTTTCCATGATGGCGGAAAAGTCACTTGTCAGGAGGTCTTGAATGCCGTTCGTGATAATGCTTGCAAAATTGTCTGCGGTTGCAAATGCACTTTCGTCGATGTCTTCTTCGGCGGTGCTGATGCGGAGCATCACGAGGCCGTTCCATTTGCGGGCCCACATTGCGGAGAAATGCTGGGAGTCCAGCGGAACACGCGTGTTGCCGTCGTCGAGGAGCGACATGCATAGCGTCAGGAATTTTTGCGTATGGAGCGAAATGTCGTTCTTGATTTCAAAAAGCAGATGGAGCAAGTGCTTGTTAAGCGGAACGAGTCCGCGCATTTCAATAAGCGCGTCGATGAATTCGTCAATCGATTCTGTAGCGAGTATTTTCTTGTCCATTTTAGTTTTCCTCCTTAATGATGGAGGGCTTGCTCATGAGACCTTTCACTTTTTGATAGGCGCTTGCAAGGTCGGTAAAACTGTTCCAAGTTTGTGCGTAAATTCCCTTGGGTGTGCCACCTTCGGTGCCGCGAATAAACGCGTAATAGATACCGCCAAAGTGCTTTTCGAAAATTTCAGATTCGCTCAAGTTCTCGGCTGTACCTTCGCCGTAGAACTGCTTGAGCCATTGGATCAGACAATAGCTGTAGAGTACGCGCTGGATGGAGTAGTCATTATCGACTTTTTCCTTGAGCGCTTCGGGCGTGTAATTGTTGTTCTCGAGCATGTCCGATTTCCAGTCGAGAATGGAATAGTACTTTTGGCCGTTTATAGTGCGGACGAAAAGCAAGTCGATGAAGCCTTTGCAGAAACGTTTGAGAATGTCGCCGCTTTCGGCGCTTTTTTCATCGCTTGCGTTATTTTCAGAGTTTGCGCGATTCTCGTTATGGGAGTTCGCCAGAATCTCGTCAGTGGCGTTCTGGTTGAACTGTACTTCGGGCTTGTGGTCGCTTAACGGAATGTCGATCAGCGCGAATGTCTGCGGCGCATCTTGTTTGGCGTTCCCTGCGGAATCTTGTTTTGCGTATTGCACGGAACTGCCCGCGATTTCCGGCAGCCTTGCATTCAGCGTATTCCACGTGTAGCGCGTGGCGATATCAATCCAGGCGTCGCGATGATTCCAGATGGGGAGCGATTCGCGCTTGAATTCTTCTTCGATGATGTTCCTCGTTTGCGGATTCGCGAGCGCGTCTTCGAGCGTCTTGTTTTCCAGATCGAACTTTTGGAATTGGGTGCATTCGAAAATGCGGTGGAGCGCGTTACCGGCGTGTGAACCGCGCGGGAACTTGTGTGCGCTCTCGTTCAAATGCGTCTGGTAATTAAGCGAAGTATCCGCTGCGATGGTGCAATTAACGGCGGCGGTATCTATGTCTCGAATCTGGACCGTTGGCGTACGCGCTGTTGCAATTTCTTCGCCCTCGCGATTCGTGCGGTTGCCATCATCGGCGTCTACAGGCGAATCTGCCTTGCCCGAAAGTGAGCTGTACGAATACTGCATGATGCTTGCATCGGCGAGCTTGGTTTGCAAATTTGCCATGGCGCATTTTTGCTGGATGATGTTGTCCCGAATTTCGTCAGCGCTTAATGCTTTCCCGATTTCGGAATTTTCATTGAGCGGTTTTAAAATGTGCTCCTTGACGGTTTCGCTTAGCTGTTGCGGATTCCAGTTTTCCGTTTTCGGTAAAATCGTCGTCAGATTCGATGCGTTTTCGATGAGACCATTGATGGAACTTTCAAGGAATGCGTATTCCGGCTTGACGCCTTTGGTATTTTTCCATTTCTCGTAACGCGGCAACATCAAAATTGAAGATGCGCGTGTGAAATCGACGTAGAAGAGTCGCTTCCATTCTTCAAGTTCTTCGCGCTCGCGTGTGGTCTTAGCGTGTTCACTGAAGCCAAGACGAATTTCATCGTTGTCATGATAAAGGAACGGTCCTGTTGCGGAGCGCTTGCCCTTGAAACCTGCGACAGAAATCACGACAGGGAATTCAAGGCCTTTCGAGGCGTGAATCGTCATGACTTGCACGGCGTCGTAATCGCTGCTTTTTTCGACGAGGTTGCCGTCTTCATCATCGGCGTTTTCGCTGTAGCTTGCGAGTGCTTCCAAGTGGCGTACGAGATCTTCGATGGAACAGTTGTGATTGTAAAGGTACTCGATGGCGTAATTGCCGATTTGGCGGAGCCTTGCCAAATTTTGCAATCTCGAAATTTCGGTCAAGCGTTCTTCGACTTGCGTGTCGCTGTAAATGCGTTCGAGCATTTCGGCATAACGGCGCTTTTGTGCCAATTCCGTCCATGCGTTTAATTTTTGTCGCACGGGATTGTTTGGATCGTCGAACGCTTTGCTTTCGGCGTAGTGTATGTCTTGGCGGGCAATTCTGAAAAAGTCCGTGATGAGCGCTTCGCTTAAAAGGCGTCTGTTCCATGCCGAAAAATCAGGTGCGTTGATTGCCTTGAAAATGGCAATCCATTCGGCGCATTCACGACAACTGAAAAGATTGCTGTCTTTGTAACGGCTGAACGGAACTCCAGCGGAGCGCATCGCATCTTCGATGGAGTCCATTTCACCACGGCTGCGGGCGAGGATGGCAAAGTCCTTGAAGGTCACGTTCCGGTATTGTGTGCAGTCTTCTTTTTTGAAAACTTGCAATACGGTTTTGCCATCGACGAAAGTACACCAGTCAATGATTTTCTGAACGGCGGCACGAGCAAAATCGACTTCGTTGATGTCTTGCTCGCTAATCCAGATGGGGGCTACTTCATTGCCGTTGATTTTAGGCGGAGCCTTGACTTGCTTTTCGTTTTGCGGTGGGAGCGATGGCTCGAAATCGACGAGCTTTGTGGCCCCTTCGTTCGGAGTAAAAAAGTCTCCCTTGAAAAGTTCGTTACAGCCGTTGATGATTCCTGTGGTGGATCTGAAATTTGTCTGTAGCGACATGCCGTTGTTGATTTCGTGAATCGCTTTTTGATAGACGTTCACGTCGGCGCTTTGAAAACTGTAAATAGATTGCTTGGGATCGCCCACGACAAAAATCTTGTCGAAAACGGCACTGAAAATATCCCATTGCAACTGGTTCGTGTCCTGAAATTCGTCAATGATGGCGTATGTGTATTGTGCGCGGAGCCTGCTCTTAAGCAAGGAATCGCTTTTGCTCGTGTCAAGCGCTGCGCGGTGCACCGAGAGAATCATGTCGTTGAACGACTGACATTTCTTTTCGGTCTTGTACTTTTGCCATTCGTCAAAAACGGTGGCTGCTTGCGGAATCAAGAAATTGTTCAGCAAAACGCTATTGATGGAAGGGAGCAATTCTTTTAACGATTTGAATGTCAAAAAAGCTTCGTAAGCGTCGGACGGCCAAGTTGTCCGAACGAAATCGCTGTCCCTGAACGAAACGCCGGAAAAAAGTGTCTTGTCTTTTTCCCAAAGCTTGAGCGCACTTAAAAAATCGCTAATGCAATTTTTAGAAGTCTTGCCAAATTTTTCAGACGGGTGCTTTTCGAGTGTCGAAAAAGCGTCTTGGAAAATGGCAATGTTGAGAATGTCGTCAAAAGTTTTTGCAACGGCAATGGTGCGGATGTCATCGTCGCTTAAAGCCGTATCGCCGAACGTGATTTGTTCAGGCTTGTCGAGTGGAATAATTTCGCGGTCGCCTTCACTACCGCGATAGACGTTGACGATATTTTCGAGACCTGTTGCAACTTTGTTTGCGATGGACTGTGCCGAATCGGTCTTGAGCAAAAACTGGAAGTCGCTATTGTCGCTCCACTTGTCGCGAATGAACTGTTCGACAAGATCGTGAACTTCGCTATCGTCAATCATCGACATGTCAAATGGTCTGCCCGCATCGTAGGCGTATTCCTTGAGCGCCTTTTGGCAGAACGAATGAATCGTGAAAATGGCGGCGTTGTCTACATCTTGGTAAGCCTTGGAAAACAGCGCAAGCGTAGCGTCGTTGAGTTCTTTTTCGGTTTCGTTTGTCTTGTCGAGCTTGCGGCTTACAAGGACTTCGTCGATTTTTTTGCGGATGCGGTCTTTGAGTTCGCCGGCCGCCTTCTCGGTGTACGTGACAATGAGAATCTTCTTGAGCGGTGTGCCAAGGCTGATAAGCTTTGCGACCATCAACTGGATAGTGTACGTTTTGCCAGTGCCTGCGGAGGCTTCAATGAAAAGGCTTTTGGAAGGGTCGAATTTTTGGAGACTGAAATTTTCCATGATTATGCCTTCCTTTTCTTTGCGTTTTCGGTGACTGTAATTTGCATGAGGCTGCGCATTTTCTTTATCGCATCGTTCCACTGGTTTGTAAAGTTGTTGGCTTCAAAACCGACATCGGTAATGGGATCGAATAGTGACTTTTTGTCGAAATATTTCCAGCAGTCTAAAAGCTTGTCCTTGAATGCGCGGATATTTGTAATGCCTGGCGTGTCGAGTAAACTGGCGGGAACGGCCTTGGAATAGGGACGCTCTGTTTCGTTACCGAATGCGGCGGTATAGATTTCTTGCAAAGTCTCGGTTGCCTTTTGCGGTGTCATGGAGACTGTCGCTGTTGTCGGTTCTGCGGTAGAGTCGGTGTTGTAAATGGAAATTTTTACAGTTTGTTCTGCATTGGCATCAATAGAGCTTGCTCTCTGGGCAATGACGGCTAGCGCCTTGACGTAAGGAGATAAGAATTTGTCCAGAGTTGTCTTGCTGTAAGACGAGGAGACCGAAATCATCTCGGAAATTTTGTCGAGAGTTTCACTATTGCACCAGTCGAGCGTTCCCGAAAGTGTCCACTTGCTATCGGCGCTGCGGTCGATTTGAATGTCCTGGATTTTTGCTTGATAGCTCCAGGATTCCTTGATTTGCGAAACGAGATTTTCTCCCATTTTTGCAAGGATCAAGTTCTTTTGCGATTCCATTTCGGCGAGAAGCTTTTCGCCGAAGATGCCGTCGGGCATGTTGCCCTTGAGCGCGGATTCCTTCTTGAATTTTTCAAGCTCTTCGGACTTGTGCGAAAGTTCTGCGGCAACCATCATCTTGAGGAGGGCGCTCTTTTGCAGAGGCTCGAAATGAATCGGCTCGAACAGTTCCTTTTCCGGATCGTCAGATTCGGAGGCGGCGAGCATTTGGCTGATGCGGAATTCGAACGGGTCTTTCAAGAAATCGCTGAGCATGTAAAGCGGGACGCGTTCGGGCAATTTGACGGCGACGTCTTCGTCGGCGGTTTGCATCGCGCCAGTTGCGGGATTCACGTGCGCAAATCCGTCCTGCATCATGTTCAAGAATGCGCGTTTGTTGCGGAGGCTCTTTTGCGTGAATAGTTCCGTAAAGTCTCGAGTCTCATCGAGCGAAATCTTTTTTTCGGGCCACGCTTCGAAAAGCCCGATTTTTTCGGCGGGCGCGATGTTCTGATCGCGATTTATGGCATTGACCAAAAACTTGCGGATGTCATTCACGACGGAGGTCGGGTAAAGTTCGGCGTCCTTGCGGATGTCCTGATTCACGTAGCTCACGTGGAAACTTTCGCTTGTGCTCATGAGCTGGCAGAGGAACGCGTAACGGCGCTTGGCGATAGGCGAATCGTCGCCCGGCCACGGGCGGCAAGACTTGCGGAGGTCGAGCGTGTTGTGCTGTTTTGCGCCCGGGAAGTTCATGGAATCGCCGCCGATAAAGAACAAGTGCTTTACAGGGATAATGCGGTTCGGGATGAAGTTCATGAACGTGACGCCGTTGACAAAGAGCGTTCCGCAACTGTAAGCGGAAGATTGTGCGGCGGTGAGGAGTGTCTGCTTGACGACCTTCCACGAGATGCTTTCAAGCCCCGCGTCCATCTGGTTGCGGAGACCTTCGATGGCCTGCATCACGTTGTTGACGATAATCGTTTCGCTGGCGAAACCATCGGGTGCGCCTGA
>Ga0326513_10004073_pt1 | contig 10506 bp, 3 predicted proteins | sample 2_2465_0518_D_FD_203654 | JGI IMG/M metagenome (GOLD analysis project Ga0326513, IMG submission 203654) | Bovine rumen microbial communities from UC Davis, California, United States - 2_2465_0518 | ecosystem: Host-associated > Mammals > Digestive system > Stomach > Rumen | place: USA: California... | reverse complement strand
CCTCGGGATAGCCGACAGGCCGACCGTCGGGCTCGCCGACGTCTCGGCCACGACCCAGCCGATCTCGATACCCGTCACCGCCTCGTCGGGCAACTGCTACGTGACCATGGTCGTGGCGGCCATGGGTGCTTCCGGCAGCTCGCCCGCAGGCAACAGGGACCAGCCCGCAGGGGACACCATCTGGTCAGGCGTCACGAGGCCAGACTGGGCTGGCAGCGGGCCCTACTCCGCGACGGTCACCATAGAGTCGGGCCTCGACTTCTGGGACGGCGCGAGCTACATCGTGTCGGCGGTCGCCACCGACCCCGTCACGGGGCTCTCGTCCGACGTGACGTACTCCTACGTCGACGTCGACTGGACCCACAAGGCTGGCATGCCGGGCGAGGCTGTCATAGCGCCCTACGACGTCACCGACGACAAGGGCGTCCGCAGGCTCGGCTGCACGGTCGAGCTGGTCGCCCCTGTGGGCTACGAGGCAGGCGACGTGTGCGACGTGTACAGGGTCACCTCCGACGGCCCCGCGCTCGTGGCCGACGGCGTGCAGTTTGGCACGACCATCGACGACAAGTACGCGGCGCTCGGCGACGCGCACTACCGCGTGGCGACGAGGACGAGGGACGGCGACCTCGACTGGGTCGACTTCCCCTACACGCTCCCGTGCTCCTCGCTCCGCATCGACTGGGGAACGGGAAGCGTCGACCTCCCGTACAACCTCACCTGGAGCGACTCGTACAAGAAGGACTTCGAGGGCGTCACCGACATGACTGGCGTCACCGAGGGCTACTGGAACAGCGGCATCGAGCGCAGGCAGTCGCTCTCCACCGACCTCATAAAGCTGAGGGACGGCGAGAGGGCCGAGGCGCTGAGGGCCCTCGCGAGGTACGCGGGGCCGTGCTTCGTGCGCACCCCGGACGGCAGCGCCTACCAAGCCGACGTGCAGGTCTCGGGCATCGACACGGCCTACAACGACGGTGCTGTGGGCGTCGCCATCGACGCCACCGAGGTAGCCCTCACCAAGGAGTTCATGATCAACATCGGGGGAGACGAATGATTGACTGGTCCAAGGGCTACTCGTGCGCATGGCACCTCTACGAGGTAAACCGAGCCACGTGGGCCGATGGGCCAGAGGTGGCCTCGGTGCGGTCGGCCAGCGTGGAGCGCGACTGCACGGGCGAGGAGCCGCTCATAGACTCAGGAACCATTGACCTCGACAGCCCCGTCGGCACCGACTGGGAGGAGCGCTACGTGCGCCTCGTCATGGTCGCCCGACAGGGCGTCGAGGTCGAGAGGGTGGACGTCGCCACGCTTCTAGCACCGAAGAACGGCGGGACGATAGACAGGGGCACCGACTCGGCGTCCCTGTCCTGCCTCTCGGTGCTGTGGCCCGCGTCCAAGACCACGCTCGCGCCCGGCACCTTCGCCCCGAAGGGATGCGACGGCGCTGCGTGGGCTGCGCGGATGCTCTCGTCCGCCATCAACGCGCCAGTCACGAGCAACGGCTCGTTCATCCTCGACGAGCACTACGTCTTCGACCTCGGCACGTCCGCGCTCTCTGCGGCGTGGAAGCTCGTGAACGCAGGCGGATTCACCATAACCATCGACGGCAGGGGACAGGTCGAGATAGGCCCGAAGTCCACCACGCCCGCGCTGGCGCTTGAGGCCGCGAGCGCACGGCTGCTCATGCCGTCCGTCTCGTACGAGCTCGACTGGTCGGTCGTGCCGAACAGGTACATGGCGATGGAGGAGGAGGTCTACGCCGAGGCCGTCAACGACGACCCGACCAGCCCCACGTCCATAGCGACGAGGGGCTACGTCAGGGACCCAGACGACGGCATAGACGACGCTCCCGTGAGGGTCAACGGCGAGTCGCTCCAAGGCTATTGCAGGCGGAGGCTTGAGGAGGAGTCGGTCATCACCGACACCCGCACCTACAGGCGCAAGTGGTGGCCGAGCGTGAGCCCTGGCTCGCTCGTGTCTGGAACCCTCTCCTCCGTGGGCATCGAGGGCGAGATGAGGGTCGAGCGCCAGTCCATCGAGTGCGGCGCTGGCCTGTTCGTCGACGAGGTCGCGTCGAGGGAGGTTCACGCATGGCTAAGGTCATAGACGCCCCGACGACTTGGGGCTTCGTCGACGCCATCACGGAGTCCTCCGGTGCCAAGCCGAGCCAAGAGGCCATCGTCACCGTATCCCGCAGGGACGGCAGCGGCAAGGTCTGGGTGCGCTTCGACGGTCAGACGAGGGACACACCCGTGGCCGTGGAGCTGCAAAGGGTGAGCGTCGGCGAGAGGTGCAAGGTGTCCGTCCACGGCGGGCGCGTGACCATCGTCGGCAACTCAAGCTCGCCCGCAGTGGGAAGCGACGCGGTCGACGAGGCGATAGCTCCGACCAAGAAGGTGGCGGAGACATCGGTATTCATGGCACGCGAGGCCAAGCTCGCGGCAAACAGCGCCATCTCCGACGCTGGCATCGCGAGGGCCTCTGCGGACACGGCAGTGAGGGACGCGGCCACCGCCAAGGTGTCTGCGGACAGCGCCGTCGCGGACGCGGCGTCTGCCAAGGCCAGCGCACAGGTGGCGCAGGACGCGGCTGGCGTGGCCCAGCAGGAGGCCGAGGCGGCAAGCGCGAGCGCGGCGCAGGCCAACACGGCGGCGAACGACGCGCTGACGCAGCTCGGCGTGGTGCAGGACGTGACGGGAACCCTAGCTTGGGTGACCGAGCACGGGACGTACGAGAAGACCAAGGACACGTCCGTCCAAGACGGCAAGGCCTACTTCGTGCGCACGGGCTCGGAGCCCTACACCTACGTGGCGGTATCCGACCCCAAGGACGCGGACATCGCCAACTACTACGAGCTGACGATAGACGAGGCCCTGTCCCAGTACGTGTCCAGCCACCTCGCGCTCACCGACGCTGGCCTCTACGTCACCAAGGACGCCAGCGGCTACCGCGTGCTGCTCGCAAACGACGGCATGTCGGTCGTGGACCCGCAGGGCCACACCGTCGCCAAGTACGGCGAGGGCACGACATTTGCCGCAGACCGAGACTGGTACGTGGGCAGCTCAAAGGCGTTCGTCTTCTACGACGCCAGCGAGGGCACGCTGCAAATCGGCGGCTCGGACGTCACCATAGGCGGCAAGGCACCCGCCGACCTGCTCACCTCGCTCGACGTGAGCGTGACGCAGACCAGCACGGGCGCTGACATCACCGTCAACGGCGACACAGTCTCGATCACGAACGGCCAGAACGGCACCGACGGCAAGACCTACTACACGCACATCCGCTACTCGGAGAGCGCGGACGGCACGGGCCACGTCGCCTCGCCGACCGCCTCGACCGTCTACATCGGCACCTACACTGGCACAAGCTCGACCGCGCCCAGCTCCAAGACCTCGTACAAGTGGAGCAAGTACGTGGGCAAGGACGGCACGGACGGGCACAGCCCGTCCATCACCACCTCGCACAGCGGCACGACCACCACCATCTACGCCGACGGCACGTCCATCGGAACGGTGGAGGACGGCGCGGACGGCTCCACGCCGAGCATCACCGCGAGCAAGAGCGGCGGCACCACCACCGTCAAGGTGGACGGCGTCACCGTCGCCACCATCGTGGACGGCACGTCGGTCACCGTCTCCAAGGTGGAGTACGGCACCAGCGCGAGCGCGTCGACGAGCCCCTCAAGCTGGTCGACCACCGTGCCGACCTCAATCGCCAAGGGCCGCTGGCTGTGGGTCAAGACGACCTACAGCGACGGCAAGTCCACCACGACCAAGAGCTACGTGGGCACGGACGGCGAGGACGGCACGAGCGTCTACGTCAAGTCGGCCTCAAAGTCTGGCGATACCACGACGGTCGTGATCGCCGACAGCGACGGCAACGAGTCCACGCTGACCATAAAGGACGGCGAGGACGGCTCCAACGGCACCGACGGAAAGTCGGGCTACGTCCACACGGCATGGGCCAACAGCGCCGACGGCACGACCGACTTCTCCACGACGGCGAGCGCCAACAAGAAGTACCTCGGCGTTTACACCGACAACACGCAGGCCGACAGCACCAGCCCGAGCGCCTACTCGTGGTCCCTCATAAGGGGTGCCGACGGGCACAGCCCCACGGTCACCGCCACCAAGAGCGGCGGCACGACGACCATCAAGGTCGACGGTACCACGATAGCCACGGTGGACGACGGCGAGGACGGCACGACACCCACGGTCACGACCCGCAAGAACTCGGACGGCTCGACGACCGTCGTCATCAACGGCTCCGACTCCGCGACCATCGAGAACGGCACGGACGGCACGAGCTACTACACCTACGTGCGCTACTCCGCCAACGCGGACGGAAGCGGCATGGTGGCCAGCCCGACGAGCGCCACCAAGTACATCGGCGTGTACTCGGGCACCAGCGCGAGCGTGCCTGCCTACACCAGCTTCAAGTGGTCGAAGTACGTCGGCGAGGACGGCAACGACGCCGCGCCCCTCACCGTCACCGCGACCTCGACGGAGTACCAGCTCTCCACGAGCGGCACCGAGGTGCCGACGGGGGAGTGGAGCGCAACGCCGCTCGCACCCACGCAGACCCAGTTCCTCTGGACCAAGACCACGCTCACGTTCAGCGACGGCACCACGGCCACGAGCTACAGCGTGGGCGGCTTGGCGGGCGCGAAGGGCGACAAGGGCGACCAGGGCGACACGGGCCCCGAGGGCATCGTGTCCGTCACGCCCGACGCAATCGACTGGGAGGCCGGCACGGCGACGCTCCGCGCGACGCTGTGGGTCAACGGCGAGGACGTCCAGCCGACCGCGTGGTCATGGACCAAGAACCTCGACAGCACGGTGCTCGGCACGGGCCAGACGCTTGAGGTCACCGACCTCGACGCGACGTACCGATGCACCGTCACATGGTAGGGAGGCGCGTATGCCGACACAGACTGGCACGATAGACCTCCGCTCGGGCAACGCGGTCAGGATAGCCACGCAGAACAGCATCGAGTCGCTCGGCGGGACGTACATAGACCAGAGCGAGCTCGACGTGGCGGCCAACAACATACGGGCCTCCGTCCGCAAGGAGATATACGAGGTCGACCCCGCGACGGGCCTCCCGACGTCCGAGGCGAGGTGGAAAAGCGCCATCGACGTCGCCGCCAGAGGCATCAGGACCGAGGTCTCCGAGACCTACGCGACCAAGGACGAGGCGTCCACCACCACCACCGCCACCGGAGAGATAGCCACGCTCGACGGCGTGGCGACCGCGCCGCTGGCGTCGCTCGTGGCCTACGGCCGCTCCGTGCAGGACGGAAGCCCGACGCCGGATGCACCCGTGGAGATCGCGAGCGTTAGTGGGAGGAACCTGCTCGACCCAGCATACTTCACGCAGAACGCGACTCAGAGGAACTTCTACAGCGTTAGCGATGGCATGCTGGCCGTCAAGGGCAGTGACACGCAGGGTTGGCCCAACATGCCGACGATTCGGCTGGCTGCTGGTTACTACACGTTCCTACGCACTAACGGAACGGGCACGGCCACCATCATGAAAATGGTGGATGGCGTGACCTCGATGCTCGTGTCGCAGGCGGCCGGGTCGATGATTTCCAGCTTCCGGCTCACAGAGGACTCCGACGTGGCCCTCAAGGTTGGTAACGGTGCAGGGTCCGCATACCCGTTCGAGGTGGGCGTCCAGCTCGCTCGAGGGAGGACGTTCTACCCGTTTGCCAAACATGACGCCGTGTCCGTCGACGTCGGAAGCAAGAACCTCTCGCCGTTGTTTTCCCATGACTTTACGGACAAATACTCAAGCACGAATCCCGAGGGGTACTGGCTTACTAACGCCACCTCCAACCTGACGCAGCTCGCGGACGGCTGGGCGCACTTCGAGATGGACAACACGTCTGGGACGGCGAGCGTTTACATTGCCCCGCAAGTCGGCAGGATACCTTCGAGCGTCCACGAGGGCGGAACGTACACCATCATGTGCGAGTTCCGAAACCTAGTGGCGACGGACAAGGCCAGATGGCAGACGTTGCTCGCCTACGACAACACGGCTGCGGCGAGCGCACTCACTGGCAGCAAATTCACGATCACCGCGAACGACTGGGGCGAGGCTGGCGAATCCGGCGTGTTCTATCGGACTGGCACGGCGCAGCCGTCGTTCAACATCTCCACCAAGCTGCTTCGCCTGTTCCTTCAAGTGTGGGCCAACAACAAGGTGTCGGTGGACCTGCGCCTCTCGCTCTATGCTGGCGAGTATGACGGGCCTTACGTCCCCTACGAGGAAGGCACCTCCACCCCCATCGACCTACAGGGCAACGAGCTCCGCAGCCTGCCAGACGGCACGCACGACGAGCTGTCCGTGGACTCTGCGGGCAACGTGACGCTGACGCGGAGGGTGAAGTCGGTGGATGCCGACACGAGCGGCTGGATTCTCGGCAGCAGCGGCTCGACCAACAGCAATGGCATCGCGTATGTCGAGTTGAGTACTGGCCTCAAGGGCTCAGTCCTGACCGAGGGCGCGAAGTACCTCATGTCGAGCCTGCCCAAGAGCACGGGCAACTGGGCGAGCGCCACTGGCCGCGAGGTCGCGTGCAACCAGCAGTCGCTGTTCTACCGCTTCCCGTCCAGCGGGACGGCCACGCTCGCAAGCGCACTCGCCGACATGAGGGCCAACGGGTTCGAGGCGCTGATTCCCTACACGAACGTGAGCACCATCGACCTAGGCACCATCGCCATGCCGCAGGTGTCGGACGGCTCGACCGTCTGGCTCTCCGCGTCCATGGCCGTCGAGGCGACCTACACCGCGTGGATGCCCAACTCGGAGGCGCTGCGCTCGTCCATCTCCCAGACGGCTGACGGCGTGCTGGCGACCATATCGCAAAGCTACGCCACGAAGGACGAGGTCGCCACGCTCGTGAGGGCCTACGGCGACGGCGTGCTGGTGTGCAAGAGGGGCCAGACCATCGGTGCCCTGATAAACGCCGACGGCTCCTTCGACGTGGTGTCCCTCACGTGGGAGGGGGGCGTGCCCAAGGTCGAGGTCGACGGGCAGAACGAGGTGGTCCCCCTCACGAGGATAGCTGCGGACGGCGCGACCTTCGGCAAGGCGAGCGGCTTCCACATGGCAATCGAGACGGTGGGCGAGGGGACGTCCCAGACCCAGCGGCTCGGCTTCTACGACGAGGCTGGCACGCTCGTCGCCTACATGCAGAACGGCCTCATGTACGTCGCCAACACGATGGTGCTCCACACCATGCGCGTCGGCGAGGACGACGAGACGACGCAGGAGACCGAAGGCTGGGAGTGGAAGTACCAGACGGCTGACTCCGCGACGCCGGGCAACCTGACGCTAAGGTGGGTGGGATAAATGCCGGGCACTTACTTCTACGGTGGCGTTACGAACCACTGGCGTGCGTGCGGCGAGTACGCCGTGACGACCTACGACGAGTATTGCAAGATCGACCTCAACGCGGGTGCCCAGTCGCAGAGCTGGGGCTTCTCCATCTCATACGTCGACTGCACGGCGTCCATCAACGGCAACGCGAAGACGACGTATGACAACGACTTCGACACCCCCAGCGGCACCACGACGGTCGTGTGGATGGCGAGCCACTCCGTGAACGTGACCCGCACGCACAGCGCCCAGACCGTAACCATCTACTCCTACGTCGACAACCACTCCGGCTACATGAACGGCAACTCGTACGCCGAGGCGAAGGTCACCGTTCCCGCGAGGGCCAGCTACACGGTCTCCTACAACGCGAACAACGGCAGCGGCGCACCGTCCAGCCAGACCAAGTGGTACAAAGAGGACCTGACCCTCAGCACGACCAAGCCGACGAGGACGGGATACACGTTCCTCGGGTGGTCGACCTCGGACAAGGCCACGAGCGCGACGTACACGGCGGGAGGCAAGTACACCGCCAACAGCGGCGCGACCCTCTACGCCGTGTGGAAGGCCAACACCTACACGGTCTCCTACGCGGCAAACGGCGGCACGGGCACCACCACGGCGCAGACGAAGGTTCACGACCAGATCCTCTCGCCGCTGCACTCGGCCCTCACCCGCGCGAGCACCTCGACGAGCTACACGGTCACGCTCAACGCGAACGGCGGCTCGGCGACGGGGGACTCGGACAACAAGCTCACGGCCACCACGACGACGTCCTACGCTTGGGCGGGGTGGAAGTCGTCCGCCGACAACAAGACCTACTCGGCGGGCGGGAGCTACACGCTCAACCAGGCCACCACCATGACGGCGCAGTGGACCACCAGCACGAGCGGCGGCACGGTCACGCTACCGACGCCAACCCGCTCGGGGTGGACGTTCAACGGCTGGTACACGGCCTCGTCGGGCGGCACCAAGGCCGGCAACGCGGGGGCCAGCTACAGGCCCGCCAGCAGCATCACCCTCTACGCCCAGTGGACGCAGAGCACGTGGACGGTCTCGTACAACGCCAACGGCGGCTCTGGCGCGCCCGCCTCACAGACCAAGACGCAGGGCGTCGCGCTCACGCTCAGCTCGACCGTGCCCACGCGCACGGGCTACGACTTCCTCGGGTGGGGAACTTCGAGCACCGCCACCACAGCGACCTACCAGCCGGGCGGCTCGTACACGGCCAACGCCGCCGCGACCCTCTACGCGGTCTGGCGCGAGAAGACCTACACCATCACGTACAACGCAAACAAGGGCCAGTGGGCACCGGCCGCCACGACGAAGCGGTACACCCAGAACGCCACGATCACCTCGACCGAGCCGACGTGGGCTGGGCACACGTTCCTCGGGTGGAACGCAAATAGCGACGGCAGCGGCACCAAGTACGCCTCGGGTGCCACCTACGCGACCAACGCCTCGGTGACGCTCTACGCCATGTGGATTGGCCTCACGTGCTCCCTTGCCGCCAACAGAACGTCCACCGAGGACGGCGTGACCAAGGACGACGAGATGGGCACGGGCGGAAGGTTCGCCGCAGGCTGGGAGGTCGACGCGACCATCCCCTCCACGTCCACCACCGTCAAGGTCCAGTACCAGACGGCGGGCGCTACGGCGTGGACCGACGCGGGCACGTCGAGCTCGTCCTCCGCGAGGAAGGGCACCTACACCGCGACCGTCACGGACGGCACGCTCTCGGCCACGTCGACCTACTACGTGCGGGCGACGGTCACCACGACGCAGGCGTACACCAACGGCACGCACACGTTCACCCGCACGGTCACGCTGGGCAAGGCGTTCGCCCTGCTCGACGCCAAGGCGGGCGGCACGGGCCTCGCGATAGGCACGGTCGCCACGACCGACAACCTCCTAGAGGTGGCGTTCCCGTCCACCTTCCGAGACGACATCGGCATCGTGCAGTCGAACTTCGACATGAACTCGACCACGACCGAGAACGCCGACGGCGACGCCCCCGTGCAGTTCCGAGACCGCGCGGGCAACGTCATGGCCTACGTGGACGCCCACAAGAACGTGGACGGCACCAACTACGTGCGCCTCACGGGCAAGCGCGGCGACCTCACGGGCAACCTCTACGTCGGCTCTGACGGCACGAACAAGAAGATCGGCACGGACGGCGAGTGGACCAGCTCGCTGTACATGAACTCCAAGAGCAAGGGCTACTACCTCAAGGACTCGACTGGCACGGCCTACCCCGGCGTCTTCGACAACGGCTCGAACCTGTGGCTCGGGGCCACGGGGACCGCGAGCAGGCATCACCGAGGAGAGACCTACATCAGCGCGGGCCACAACGGGACGGCTGGCAACGCGACCATCTACGTGAGCGTGCCCAACGCCGCCAACGACGGCGGCACGAACTACCCCGTCTACCACGGCGGCTACAAGCCCACGCCCGCTGGCATCGGGGCTGTGGCGATGAGCGGCGTCACGGACGCATGGGTGGGCAACAGCGGCGGCACGGTCCAGCACTGGAACGTCGGTGCGCTGGTGGCGAACTCCAACAACTCGACCTACGCAGGCCACAAGACCACGATGGTCGTGCAGGACGGCACGGTCAGCCTGTACGACAGCACCACGACCACGTGGCTGTGGACGGCGTACACCGACAAGAACAAGCCCACGCCAGCGGCCATCGGGGCACAGCCAGCGGGCACCTACGTCACGGCGAACGACTCCGCCCTCGACGCCGAGGTGCGCAAGCTCTCGTCGACAGCCGACCAGCAGTGGTTCGTCAGGGCCAAGGTCATCAACTCGTCCAACGCCAACAACGACCACTACACGTGGCTCGTGATGAACAACTGGGGGCCAAGCTGCTGGGACGAGACGGCGCAGAAGACGCTGTGGAGCGCCTACACCACGGCCAACAAGCCGACGCCAGCAACCATCGGTGCGCTCTCCGACGTGACGGTGTCCACCAAGACGGTGTCCCTCGCGGCCAACAAGAGCGCCGTGTCGGTCACCGCGCCCACGGTGAGCGGCTACACGTTCGTCTGCTGGCTGCAACCAGCGGGCTCGGGACACACCAACCCCGCGTACATGGAGAGCGTCAACTCCGCGACCACCAAC
>Ga0326513_10004071_pt1 | contig 10508 bp, 10 predicted proteins | sample 2_2465_0518_D_FD_203654 | JGI IMG/M metagenome (GOLD analysis project Ga0326513, IMG submission 203654) | Bovine rumen microbial communities from UC Davis, California, United States - 2_2465_0518 | ecosystem: Host-associated > Mammals > Digestive system > Stomach > Rumen | place: USA... | reverse complement strand
CAGAGTCCTTAAACTCAAAGATCAAGCAATTCCGTGCACAGCTCAGAGGTGTTATAGATGTGGACTTCTTTCTCTACAGGTTATCAATGATCTACGGATAGACACAGAGATTTACTGGTGAGCCTTTTTTCTTGCCATTATTCGGATTGCGCCCAACGCCCCTAAGTATCTGAGAGAAAAGGCTTATCGTGGTCGAGTCCATCACGTAAAGCTTCGTAGAAGCCTCTCTTTTCAACATGCTGTCCGATAAAACAGGTGCATAACGCTTGTAAAGCATCCGATAGATGGAGCCAAAGAAGCTGGACTTGCGCCGTTTATTGGCATCGGACAGCGTACTGCGACATATCATGTGGTCGATGCCCAAATGATTCATACGGGTAGCATTGGCTGCAAAACCAAGGCAGGTCTCACGCAGGGAACGCAGATTGCTAAGCACGGCATAGAGCATCACAACCAGGTGTGAGTACCCATCGAGATGCTTCGTGTAGTAGTTTGCACCCGATTTTGACGCTAAAGTGTTAATTTTTGACCTGTCCATCAATTTTATTAGTTGACTTAGTACCGGCTGTCCGGAGAAATTTGTACCTTTGCCCATAGATTTGGAATTTTTGGTTGTAGCAAACGCAAAATTACAAATCTTTGGGGACTTGCCGAAAGGTTTGTCCCCTTTTCTGTCGACTCAGCTCAATTTTTTATCGGACACCAATAAAAATTTATGAATAATTGCTGTTTAATTCATGGCAATTCCTGTTAAAAGATAATCCTGATAATTTCTGTTTAAAAGTTGGGGTATCCGAGTTTAGAATTCAAGTAGCGAAGTCCATCGAGGGTCCACGTCATGTAGACCTTGACCTTCTTCACGCCCTTCAGCGAATAAGAGACGTGTGTCCTCATGCGCACCAGGTCGCGCCCTTCCAAGTCCTCGCTGATGTTCCAGTGTCCGCCGCGACGGTACTGGATGCCCATGTCGCGTAGCACCGCATTGAAGTCATACACCGTCATGTTGAACGTCTTCGCCACCTGCGTCGCCGTCAGCGTGTCCTCCGCGTCGGCATTCACCAGTCGCAGTCCCTCGCCAATGATCTCGTCGGCCATGCGCACAATCTCCTTCGGACTAGGTAGCGCACACGGGGACTGTCCTAGGTTGTTAAGTTAGCATACCATTTTATGCTATATTTTTAACCACATTCATTCTTTTAATGGAGGGGTTTGGCAATAAGTTGTCCCCTCTCCATTTCTTGATGTCGGTAATGGTAGTTCTGGCAAGCAAATGGCTGACGTTAAAATTTCTACAGTCATCAATTGTGCTGACTTTGAGTGACAGCGGAATCAATAGCACAAGTGGTGTGTATCCGTTGTTCTTGTTGGGCGACATCCTTGCTTTGAAACATCCGAATGTCGACTCGATGATGTCTGAGGTTATGTTGTGCACCTCGTCACCATCCAGAAGGGCTTCCTCCCTGTTGAAGTACGCGATGAGCATGTTTGTCAGCCTTCTCACCCTGTCGCCCTTGGTCATGAGATTCTGGTTGATGTACCTCCTGCACTCCGATGCCGTCTTGTGCGACAATCCGTACTGCTTGCACAGCTGCTCCATATACTCGTAGGCGTGCATGACATCGTCGAGTTCCTCCACCAGTGAAGCGTGACTCCTGACGAAGCTGAGCATGTATCTCTCGTGGCTGCTTAGCAAATGTTCGTTCTCAAGTATCGCCTTTGCCCAGTGTACTGTATCGAACACGTTCATGAACCGTGCGTACTCCCTCCGTCTTGGAGGCATCAGTGGCGCCATTGCCGTATGCGAGAACTTCCTGGCATAACCCTTCTTGGCGATGAAGTCTGCGAACTCGGGATCCTTGGAATAGACGTTCTCGAGGAAAACTCCGAAAGAGTGGCTGATATCCTTGTGGTGTGTCAGACCAAGCGTCTCGCTGGCAATACACATAATCTGGCCGTTGTCGCTGACCACGTAGTCCGGCTTACGTCCTTCTTCCTTAATAGTCTGCTCCAACTGTCCCTTTATCATTTCCGTGTTCCAACCCTTGCCGGCCTTCATCCTCAGTACACTCACATCGGCATGTTTGAGGCTGTGGCCTGGATGCTCAGACGAGGCTTTGAGCTCCAGGTGCAGGTCCTGACCGCAGACGGTGATGCTGTTGTCGAAGATAATCGAATAGGCCTCCTCTGCCGTCTTTCTCTTCATACATCCCTTTGTTATCGAGAGTCCGCACTTCTCTACCCAGTCCAGTACCGTCACATGCGACGGGATGTCATCTGTGATGCCGTTCCATAGCAGCTCCGCCAGCTGCATGACCTTGGGGACCTGATGAGAACTTATTCCTGCAAAGGCATAGAGCAGGACTGCGAAGCGGATGGCTATTTCTCCGTGTCGGTGTCTGGGAATAGCAATTCTATCAGCTCCTTTTCTTTCTCCGAGAGAGAGGAGAGAATCAATTCTCTCGCTTTTTTTTTGCTATCGCACTTCAGAAGTTTGTTCTTCAGCTTCTCTTCGCTATATCTCTTCTCAAGAGTCTTGTTCTTTCTCTTTTCCTGATTCAAAGCCTTTTTGAGCGCTCTGATTTCTTTATTTTTGTCTGATTTTACCATAACAGAATAGAATAATAAACTCTACAAAGTTACTAAAAATCAGCGAATTATACAAGAAAAATAGTAATCAATATACTAAAATATGTAAATATATTTAGTTAAAATATTATCCCCTAAAATTAACAAATAATTCACAGATTAACTTAACAACCTAGGCCTGTCCCCTATATGCTCGCTCCAGCTCTTCCCATCTCAGTACCAGCTTCGCACGCGTCTCGTCGTTGAACTTCGTGGCGATGTACAGACACTCGGTCTTGGTCAGCACGTAACAGAGGGTACTTCCTTTGTTCCACCGTTCGGTAGATTGTATGTTCTGGACAACAATGCAAATTTGCATCCTTGTACTTTCTCCCACGCTGGCTCCATCTTTCTGATAGCCCTCATGAGGTCAAAATGGTTCTTACCTGTCAGCTCGGCAATTTCGAGCGACGTCATTGTTTGTTCACTGTGTTCTTTATAAATACTGATTGTTTTCATTGTTCTGAGTCAAATTTTGCGAGAAGAAGCATTCAGATTCCTTGGCCATTTACTCGAGAATATCCTCTTCCGCTCCTGACTTCGTCGATTTTTGTCAATTAAAATTTTGCATACTGATTATCAGTTAGTTGCAAGTTTAAATTTGGGTGATTTGGGTGACTCGCTTATTTTTCGTACCTTTGCGGCATGTTTGTACGCAAGAAGAAAAATCGTTCAGGTTCGGTGAGCATCGTCGTGGTTGACAAGAGCCGTGGCCGTTTCAGGGAGGTTCGCCAGTTCGGAGTGGCCCATACCGAGGCAGAGGCGGATGCACTATACACTCAAGCCCGTGAATGGATACGCAGGTATGCAGGTCAGCAGACAATAGACTTTGGAGGCGGAGCAGTTGCTTCAGAGAATGATGTGGACATGCTCGTCAGCCGTATTGACGGAGTTTCCATCAATGGCACACAGCTTCTTCTTAACCGTATTTATGACAGTGTAGGCTTCAACCGTATAAAGGACGACGTGCTGCGCCATCTGGTTGTGGCCCGTATAAGCCAGCCATCAAGCAAACTTGCAACGACATCCTATTTGCGCTCATATTTCAAGGAGGACATAGACCTGAGTCGCATATACCGCTACATGGACAAGCTGTACAACAGCCAGATGGAATTGGTGCAGGAAATCAGCATCACCCACACAAGGAGCATACTTGGCGGCAGTATCGGCCTTCTGTTCTATGATGTGACTACGTTGTATTTCGAGGCAGCCCCAAAGGATGACATGCGTCAGTCGGGATTCTCGAAGGACGGCAAGACGGCCGAGGCTCAGATTGTGCTCGGATTGCTGGTCAGCCGGGACGGATACCCGCTGTCCTATTCCATATTCAACGGGAGCCAGTACGAGGGATACACGATGATTCCCATCATTGACGACTTCGTGAGCAGGTTCTCCTTGACAGACTTCGTCATCGTGGCGGACTCCGGTCTGATGAGTGCCAAGAACATCAGACTGCTTCGCTCGGCCGGGTACAAGTATATAGTTGGTGCGAGAATCAAGACGGAAAACTCTTCCCTCAGGGAATGGATTCTATCTTTGGAGAAGACCAATGGTGCGGCATACGAAACGAGGAAGGATGACGGTGACAGGCTTATCGTGAGTTATTCTGCAAACAGGGCGTCCAATGATGCCAGGAACAGGGCAAAGGGTGTGGCACGGCTTGAGAAATCATATCGTACAGGGAAACTTACCAAGGACAAGATCAACAAACGAGGATACAACAAGTTCCTTGAGATCAGCAAGGACGTGGAGGTCACCATCAGTCAGGAGAGGATTGCCGAGGACGAGAGATGGGACGGGCTGAAGGGCTACGTCACCAATACAGATTTGAGGCGAGAGGACGTCATCGACCAATACCACGGACTTTGGGTAGTGGAAAAAGCATTCAGGGTCAGCAAAGGGAATCTGGAGATGCGCCCCATATTCCACTTCACAGAACGGAGGATAGAGGCACATATCTGTATCTGCTTCGTGGCATACAAGGTTTATAAGGAACTGGAACGCGCCATCAGACATGCCGGCATTGCCATAAGTGTGGACAAAGTCCTGGATATTGCCAAGACCATCATCACCATCGATGTCAGGACAGATGGAGTGCGTGGGGTGTCAAAGCGAACGCTGTTTCTCACGGAAGAGCAGAAAGCTATCAAGCAATTGTTCGAAATGGATACCACAAAAGATGATTAGGGTGACGCATCGACGAAGTCAGGAAATGGTTCTTACCTGTCAGCTCGGCAATTTCGAGCGACGTCATTGTTTGTTCACTGTGTTCTTTATAAATACTGATTGTTTTCATTGTTCTGAGTCAAATTTTGCGAGAAGAAGCATTCAGATTCCTTGGCCATTTACTCGAGAATATCCTCTTCCGCTTCAACTCAGGGTTAATTTTCAATTTTCAATTGTCAATTTTCAATTTACTTTCACGATGTCAGTGGCCAGAATCTCTTGGAACGTCTGTCCCTGATATTCGTGTGTAGAGAAACGAAGCGTGGCTACTACCACATCACCTTCGTAGAACCTGCACGCCGCCAGATTGCCCAGCATGGCGCACACATACTCGTTTTCGAACTTGCCGCCCAGCTCCTTCAGCACAATGTTGCACTTCCTGATCTGACCGTTCTCACTCTGTTTACTCTGTACGCTAAAGGCCTCGCCCTGGCGTACCACTCTTAGAATCTTTGTTTCCATTGGTTTGTTTCCTTTTTTTGTTTTGCTTAGTTTCCACCGGCCTGCCGGTGATGTCGTTGTTGCAGTAAGTTAAAGAGCACCGTCAAGTCCCGTTTCCGTTCGTTGACGATGCAAAGGTATATACTATTTTTTACGGTTATATGGCTTTGAAAAAGGCCATCTCCAACATTCCCTACCTTTCTCCAAAAATCTCCATTATTCTCCGTTCTGCTCCGTGAAGGGCACACGGGAGTGCCCCCGTTAATCGGGGGGACGGCCTCGCGCCAGGGGGCTTTGTAAAAAAAAGCACCAGAACCGGATAGATTCTGATGCTTACGCCGACGCTGCAATCTGCTCGTGTCGTTTATCTCTTATAGTACTTCGTGAATGTCTTTAGACTGAATCCTTCACCATCGGGCATTCCCAATCTCACCAGTTCATTATATGCCTTCTCGGCATTCTGCGGAAGCAACACTTTCTTATCGTCACTCAGTTGCGTGAGGTACTTGCATATCTCTTGAATACCCTGACGAGCCACCAAGCGCACTATCTCGTCGTGAATCAGCCACTGCTCGTCAGCGCCAACAGTCGGATGGACGAAAAACGTTGGTTTCCCCTCTCTCTCACATCTTCCATCATCCTTTATCCTTCTTCCATCATCCTTCACCGCCAACTCGATGCCCAGCTGCTTCAAAATGTCGGCCTGATATAGATGTTCCACGTTCTGAATGTTGATGCCGCCAGGCTGAACGTCCACCTGCGTGTAATGGGTGACACCCGAAAAATCTGCTCCCTCCTTCATTTCGTCACCGTATTAGCCTGTTGCACATTAATTCCACCAGCCTGTACGGTCACCACATTGGTCGTCGGCGCATTCTCAGGCTGCTCATCATCTAAGTGGCTCAGCGATTCAACTGGCGACGCACCTCACGCGTCGCCTCCCTCAATTCTTCTGTGTTTATAACTTCCTTCATAGATTAATAGTGTGGTATTTATTATGCGAATGGACTGCAAAGGTAAGAATAATCCCGCTCATTTCCAGTAGTCTGTATGGGGTCATTCGAGACCAAAAAAGGCCACCTCAGTGGCCCTACCCTAAACTTTACTTAATACCAAATACTTTTTCGAGGAAATAGGTTATAAAACCTTTATTTGAATAGTCTTCTTCCTGCTTCTCCTGCTTCTTCTGATCTTGTTTCTTATCAGTAGAACACTTGTGGCACTTATGGGCCTCAATATAACACTTATGGGCTTCAACACGCTTAAAAGGTGTGGTAGCTGCGTCTGCACAAACACCTCATCTTTAGACAAACTACGGAAAAAACTAAAAAAGTTGTCCAAAGAAGCCCCAGGAACTGGGGTAAATCTCCTTTTGTTCCATCATTGACTCACAAAGTGCTCCTGTGCCTGCTATCATTGTAGAAAAAACCTTCATTTTTTTGCAATTTGAAAATAATGTTGTACCTTTGCACTCGATGAAGAGACTGACAGAGAAACAATCGCGCCATTCGCTGACCACACAAGTCGTTATGTGGGTAGTTGGATTCGTGTCTGTGCTTTTCGTCACCGCTCTCTTTATCATGTTCTACTATGCGCGCCAGTCCATCTATCAGGAGGCGATGGAGAAAGCGCGTCAGACCCTGCGCACCACAGAGCTGCGTATCGACAATACCCTGAGCGAGGTAGAGACGGCTACGCGTAGCTTGCACTGGACCGTCGAGAAGCGTTTGAACCGCCCGGAAATCATGGACAGCCTCTGTCGGCAGCTGTTGAAAGAGAATCCGCACATCCAGAGTTGTGTCATAGCCTTCGAGCCTGGTGTCTATCCGCAATATGGCATCTACTATGAGGTGTATGCCCACCGCAATGCTGCCGATTCCACCAAGATTGACGTGACCATCAACGGAGGAAAGAAACTCTATACGCGTGAGAAATGGTACTTCACACCCCTGCACCACGAAAAGCCCATCTGGATAGACCCCTATGTCGATGTGGAGCACGGCGAGACCTCCATCATCACGTCCTATGGTATGCCGCTCCACGACAAAGACGGAGAACTGGTGGGTGTCCTCTCGGCACAGATCTCGATGAAGTGGTTTGCCGACTTGGTGCTCTCGCTGAGACCGTTCCCCAACTCACATGCCTCGGTGATGGGAACCGACGGACATCTGATTATCCACCCAGACAGCACCCTCGAAGCGCATGAAGCATTTTTCAAAGAGGCTTTCAACGACCCTACCAGTGAAGGTCATCTGGCAGCCATATCCATGAAGACAGGTCTTGTCGGACATAGTGAGATCACGATGGGCGGCAAGCACGGCTTTATCTTCTACCATCCCTTCGAGAATGCAGGCTGGAGCGTGTCTATCGTATGTCCTGAGAGCGACATCTTCAGCTCTTATGACGGGCTTTTGCGGTTTACAGTCATCATCAGTCTCATAGGCCTGTTGCTGATCGGTCTGTTCTGCTCCTTTATCAGTCATCTCCAGCTGAAACCCTTGCAGCAGCTGGTAGATACGGCACGCCGCATGGCTGACGGCCAGTTGGACGAGCCAGTGAGGGAAAGCCGTCGCACTGATGAGGTGGGCTATGTGCAGAACACCTTCCGCCAGATGCAGCAGAACATCGGACAGCATATCGCGGACATCACCCACCTCACTGATGTGCTCCGCCAGCGTAATGAAGACCTGAAACTGGCCTACGAACAGGCTCGCGAAGCCGACCGCATGAAAGATACCGTCATCCTCAACATGAGCGACCGTATGGAGCAATCGGTGAAGGCCATTCATGCCACCGTCGGTGAATTCCGGCAGCATGTGACAGATATGGACGTTGAGGAATGTCGCCAGATGGCCGACAAGATACAGAAACATACAGAGATCACCACCGAACTGCTGGGTAATCTGCTTGGCATCGCTGACAAGAAAGAGGAGGGAAGCTTATGATTGAGATGAGAAAACATATCCACAAGTCGCTCTCCACCAGACTGTGTATCGATATCCTGTTAGTTGTGGTATTGGTGTTCTCGTTGTCGCTCGGGTTCCTCTATTGGCAGTCGCGTTACATCATTCGTGAAGAGGCTATCGACGAGGCGTCCCACGTACTTGACAATACGGCCCTGCGCGTCAAAGGATATATGTTGGAGATTGAAACGGCTACGCGCAACATCCTCTGGCTCGTTAACCTTCACACCTTTGATCAGGACTCGCTGCTGAAGTACACACACCGCATCGTCGCCAATCATCCTAACACCAACGGCTGCTCCATCACGATGGAGCCCGACTTCTATCCAGGCGACACTTACGGCTTCTCTGCCTATTCCGTCCGTCTTGAGGAATATTCAACCCCCGAAAAGGATTCTGTGGTGACTGTCCGCGAAGCCGATTACAACTACTATGACAAGGTGTGGTATAAGGTGCCGCGCCAGAAGAGAACCGCCTGCTGGGTGGATCCCTTCGACGACTACAATGCAGGAACGCTCTCAAGCCCTGAGATGATAGCATCCTACTGCATACCGCTCTTCAACAAACAGGAAAAGTTCATAGGTGTCATCTCCACAGACCTGTCGCTGAACCGGCTCACGGAGACTATTACAGCAGAACATCCATACGACAACTCCTACTTTATGATGCTGGGTGCCGACGGACACTATTTTGTACACCCCGACACCACGAAACTGCTTAAGCAGACCATCTTTACTGGTGTGGATCCCAGAGAACATACCGACGTTGTGGCACTAGGGTACGAGATGACCAACGGGCGGACTGGACACATGGAGGTCAAACTCGACGGCAAGTCGCACATCGTGCTCTACCGTCCGCTTGAAGGCACCGAGTGGAGCGTGGCCCTTGTCTGCCCGTCCAACGAACTGCTCCGCGGCTATAACAGTCTGAACTACATCCTGCTGCCCCTGCTTGTCATTGGACTGCTGCTTCTGGCTATGGGGTGCCATCGCATCGTGAAACACTTCGTAGAGCCACTGGGACTGCTCGCCAGAGAATTGCGGCAGATAGGTCACGGCGACTATGAAAAGGTCTTACCTCTCAGTGAGCGTACCGACCTGATAGGCCAGTTACAGAACAATTTCTGCCAGATGCGGCGAAGCATCAGCCAGCATATCCACGAAGCAGAGAAAACCAAGCAGGAAACAGAGTTGCGCACTACGGAGCTCGAGCAGGCTACCCTGTTGGCTCGCCAGGCCAGTGAGCAGAAGACCCAGTTCATGCAGGATATGTCGCACCAGATACGTACGCCGCTCAACATCGTTCATGGCTTCGCACAGGTGTTGCGCGAGGATGGCGAGTCTATTCCTGACGACGAGAAACAGCAGATTGCCGAGACGATGTTCGTGCAGACCAACACCCTCGACTATATGGTGAGCAAGCTGCTTACCGCTTCACTGATTGAGAGCCAGCAGTCTATTGTCTTAGCCGATACCGTAGGCTGCAACGATATGGCACGCGAGGCCTTCGACAACGCTAGCAGCCTGATAGCCCATACTGCTGAGATACGCCTCGACACCCATGTCGACGACGAACTGACGGTTCAGACCAACCGCCATCATCTGCTCATTGTCCTTACAGAACTGCTCACCAATGCGCTCCACTTCACCAAAGAAGGCTGTGTCACCATGCGTATCGAAGCCACTGACAATGCCGTGAACTTCATCATCGAAGATACAGGTTTCGGCATTCCTTCCGATAAGGCCGACTTCATCTTCGAGAAGTTTACCAAGATTGATATGTTCACCGAGGGCCTTGGCCTCGGACTGTTTCTTTGCCGCCGTGTTGTCCAGCTCATGGGTGGCAGTCTCACGCTTGATCCCCAATACACCGGCGGCAGTCGTTTCGTATTGAAACTGTCTTTGTGATTCCATCCTCACGCGCAGACCGCGAACGCACAGCAGGGACAGTCCTAGATTGTTAAGTTAATCTGCGTGTTTTTTGTTAATTATATAAGAGAATATTTAACTAAATATATTTACATATTTTAGCATACAAATTACTGCCTTTCTCGTATAATTCGCTGATTTTTAGTAACTTTGTAGAGTTTATTATTCTATTTAGTTATGGTAAAATCAGACAAAAATAAAGGCTCACCAGTAAATCTCTGTGTCTATCCGTAGATCATTGATAACCTGTAGAGAAAGAAGTCCACATCTATAACACCTCTGAGCTGTGCACGGAATTGCTTGATCTTTGAGTTTAAGGACTCTG
>Ga0326513_10004070_pt1 | contig 10510 bp, 15 predicted proteins | sample 2_2465_0518_D_FD_203654 | JGI IMG/M metagenome (GOLD analysis project Ga0326513, IMG submission 203654) | Bovine rumen microbial communities from UC Davis, California, United States - 2_2465_0518 | ecosystem: Host-associated > Mammals > Digestive system > Stomach > Rumen | place: USA... | reverse complement strand
AATGGAAATACAACAAATTAATATTACAGAAATAAAAGAATATGAAAAAAATGCAAAAAAACATGATACAAGACAAATTAACAATGTCATGGAGAGCATCAAGGAATTCGGAATGGTCCAACCAATTGTTATTGATGATAATAATACAATTAACAAAGATGATGTTTATGTAATTAGAGATGGCAAAAAAATAAAATATAAGGATTTAAAAGCATAACGGAATGATCACTTTATCTGAAAAACAAATTGAATATATCGATAATGCAAATAAAACTTGGAATTGGAAAGTAGGAGCTGTAAGATCAGGAAAATCATTCGTAGATATTGCAGCAGTAATACCACAAAGATTAATAGAAAGAGAAAATAAAAGAGGATTAAAAGTTATAATTGGCGTGTCAAAATCGACAATTGAAAGAAATGTATTACAGCCAATGCGTGAAATATATGGTCCATCTAGAATATCAACAATAAATAATGCTAATATTGCACGATTATTTGGATGTGAAGTATATTGCATTGGCGCAGAAAAAAGCTCTCAAGTTAAGAAAATACAAGGATCATCAATCGCATATTGCTATGGAGATGAAGTCGCAAAATGGGCAGAAGACGTATTTATAATGCTACAATCAAGATTAGACAAAGAATATTCTTGCTTTGACGGGACACTTAATCCGGAATCTCCTTACCATTGGCTAAAACAAATATTAGATGATGATTTATCAGATCAATACATACAGGAATATACAATAGATGATAATCCATTTTTAAGTAAAAATTTTATACAAAATTTAAAAAATAGTTATGCAGGAACAGTATTTTATGACAGATTAATTTTAGGAAAATGGGCATTAGCAGAAGGTTTAATTTATCAAAATTACAAAAACGTTTTATGTGAATTGCCAAAAGAAATTTGTATACAAAATATTAGAAATTATAAAATATCTGATTTTTGTTTATCGATTGATTATGGCACACTCAATGCATTTGCAGCAATATTATGGTACAAATTCAATGAAACGTGGTATGCAATTGATGGCTATTATTACTCAGGACGTACTGAGGGTATACAAAAAACAGATAATGATTATTTAAAAGATATTTTAGATTTTATTGCACCAATTTATGTACATAAAAATTTATTAGATGATGGGAAAATAGAAGTAATAATTGACCCATCTGCAGCATCTTTTATTACCGCATTGAAAAAAGCAGGAAAATTCAAGGTTAAAAAAGCAAATAATGATGTATCAGATGGTATACGTGACACAGCAGTAGCAATCAAATTGAATTTGATAAAAGTTAATAAAAATTTAAAACAATGGGAAGATGAAATTAAAGGTTACAGATGGAAGATTGATGGGAAAGAAAAAGAAGAAAATGCCAAAGAAGAACCTTTAAAAATCAATGACCATTACATGGATGCAACAAGATATTTTGTTAAAACCAAAAAAATATCTGAAAAATATACAAAAATGCAATTTAGAGATAATAATGACAATAGACTTTTACAAATATTTTAAAATTTAGGAGGTAAAAAATGCTAACGTACCAAGATTTTATGAAAGTAAAAGAAAAAAATAATTTAGATAGCCTTTATGATTTTATACAGAAAGCAATAAGTGAACATAAAAGTTCTGAAATGTACAAAATCGCACTTGATGCTTCAAATTATGACAGACAGCAAAATACAACCATAATGAATTATGTGAAATATATATACAATACATTAGGATTAAAATCAATCGATACAATCGCAAGCAATAATAAGTTATGTTCTAATTTTTTTCATAGATTGAACACTCAGAGATGTTTATATTCCTTAGGAAATGGAGTATCATTTAATGAAAATAAGACAAAAGAATTATTGGGAAAAACTTTTGATAATTCTATAAAAGATTGTGCTTATAAATCCTTAATACATGGTTTATCTTTTGGATTTTGGGATTTTGATAAATTAACAATTTTTAGCTTGCTTGAATTTGTACCACTTTGGGATGAAGAAACATCAAATTTAAGAGCAGGAATAAGATTTTGGCAAATTGATGATAACAAACCATTATACATTAGATTATTTGAAGAGGATGGATATACAAAATTTATAAAAGAAAAAGGAAAAAACATACAAGAACAAGAAACAAAAAAACCATATTTAAAAATAGTAAAAAGTACAGAAATCGGAGGAATAGAAGGAATTGAATATAAAAATTATAATAATTTCCCAATTATTCCAATGTGGTCAAATTCATTAAGACAATCTACTTTAGTGGGCATGAAAGGTAAAATTGATGCTTATGATTTGATTAGAAGTGGATTTGCAAATGATCTAGAAGATTGTGCTGAAATCTATTGGCTGATTAACAATGCAAGTGGCATGGATGATGTTGATATTGCCAAATTTAGATCAAAATTAAAATTACGACATATCGGAATTGTTGATGACGAGAATTCCTCTGTTACTCCTTATACACAAGATATACCTGTTACAGCTAGAATGGAATTTTTGAGAATTATTAAAGAAGGCTTATATGAAGATTTTGGAGGACTTGATGTACATACAATCCAAGCAAGTTCTACAAATGATCATATAGAAGCAGCATATCAGCCATTAGATGAAGAAGCAGATGATTTTGAATTACAAATAATAAAATTTATTGATAATTTATTAAATATCTTAGGCATAAATGACAGTGCTATTTTTAAAAGAAACAGAATATCAAATCAAAAAGAGCAAACAGAAATGGTATTATCCGCATCAGAATATTTAGATGATGAAACAATTTTATTAAAATTACCATTTATATCAGTTGATGAAGTACAAGAAATTTTGCTAAAGAAAGATAAAGAAGCTGAATTGAAATACAATGAATTTACTGATACTAATGATAATGATGATATAAATTTGTTAGATGATAATAACAATAATGCAGCAGAAGAAGGTTAAGAATGCATAAAAAGAAAGATTATTCTGATGAATTTTTAGATTTTAAAGAAAAAGAAATTTATAAAGAATTGCATTCTTTATATCAAGAATGCCAAAAAGAAATCGATGCAGAATTAAATCATTTTTTTGGAAGATTTGATGCTAAAAATAAAAAATGGCTCAATAAATTAAAAAATGGCGAAATTACAGAAGCTGAATATAAAAGATGGATTGAAGGTCAGATATTTCAAGGCAAGATGTGGGCAATGCGAAAAGAAATTCTTGCAAATCAATTATATGATTTTAATAAAACAGCATATGAAATTATAAATGAAAGTTATCCTGATATTTTTATAAATGAATTCAATTACATGGCTTATTTATTAGAACATAAAGAAAAAATGGATTTAACTTTTATGATTTATGATCCAGAAGTGGTTAGAAAATTAATTGTGGAAGATGCTGAAATCATGCCTTACAAAAAGCTTGATAAAGCAAAAGATATTCGATGGAATTTTAAAAATATAAAACGAGAAGTTGCAAAAGCTGTAATAAAAGGCAGTTCAGTTCAAGAATTAGCAAAAGTTTTAGCAAAAGAAGTAACAAATCGAAATGAAAAACAGATGCAGATGCATGCAAGAACCGCTTTAAATGCTGCAAGAAATCAGGGAAGATTGAAAAGAATTGAAGATGGATTAAAAATGGGATTGAATATTTATAAAGAATGGTCTGCAACTTTAGATCATAGAACAAGAATTGCACATGCTTATTTGGATGGAAAAAAGGTTCCATTTGATAAGCCTTTTGAAATTGAAGGAATGAAAATTAGATATCCGCATGATCCACATGCTCATCCATCACTTGTCTGGAATTGCAGATGTACTCTCGAAGGCGATATAAAAGGATATCCTGATACATTTAATATCCGTAGAGATAATGAAGAAGGCAAGATTATTTCAAAAATGAATTATGCGGAATGGTACAAATGGAAAACCGGTAAACCATTGCCAAAATATAAAAAACCAAAAAAGAAAATAAAGAGGTGATTTTATGAGCGAAAATTTTAGAATCACAAGAAATAATATACCTGAAATTCAATCAAAAATAAAAGATGCAACTAGACGAGGATATTATGCAATAGGTGTTAGAGCTGTAAGGAATATAGGTTATTTAACACCTGTTGATACAGGAAATTTGAAATCATCTTTTACATTTCAAGCACATGATGATCATGTTATAATAGGAACAGATGTTCGATATGCTATTTTTCAAGAAATGGGAACAATTAAAATGCAGGCTGCCAATCGTGGAAAAGGTTATTTCAGGATTGCACTTCGTGAGAGCATGCCAGATTTTGAGGGAATTATGGAACAAGAATTAAGAAATATATAGACTTGCAAAACTTTTTAAATATTTTATAATAAAAATAGATACAAAAAGTTAAATTGTATCAACAATTCCGGTAGAAAAGAAAATCTACAAAGAAAAGGAGTTTAGCAATGGCATTAACTAGAGCAATGTTAAAAAGCATGAATTTATCTGATGAACAAATTAATACAATTATTGAGGAGCATACATCAATAAAAGATAATCTTAAAAATCAAATTTCAGATTTACAAGAAAAAGTAAATGATTATGATGAAATCAAACAAAAATATGAAGATTTATCAAATGATGTAAAACAAAATAATTGGAAAGATAAATTTGATGAAGCAAAACAACAATTAGAAGATTACAAAAATGAAATAAAAAATGAAAAACAGACATTGAAAAAGAAAGAATTATACAAAGAATTATTAAAAGAAAGTGGAATTAATGATAAACAAATATCGTCTATTCTTGAAGTTACAAAGTTTGATGATATTAATATTGATGCAAATAATAAATTAGAAAATGTTGAAGAATTAACAAATGAAATCAAATCAAAATGGGATGGCTTTATTGTGAAATCTGCGGTAACAGGAATCAATACAGAGAACCCACCTACAAATAATGGTGGAACATCAAAAGAAGAAATAATGAAAATTAAAGATCCTGTTGAAAGACAGCAAGAAATCGCAAAGCATCTTGAATTATTTAATTAAAAGAAGGGATGAATACATATGCCTGCAAAACAAGGATTAACTGTTGTCAGTGATATTGATGTACAAGCACGAGAAATAGATTTCGTCACACGATTTGCTAGCAATTGGGATGCTTTAAAAAATATTTTAGGCATTATGCGACCAATTGAAAAAAGCACAGGAACAACTTTAAGAGCATACACAACACAAGCAAAAAGTGGATTAGCAACATCACCTGCAGAAGGTGAAGAAATTCCTTATACAGAATTTGAAATTACTGAAACATTAAAAGAAGATTTAACAATAGAAAAATATTCAAAAGCAACATCCATTGAAGCAGTAAACAAATATGGTGCGGATGTGGCAATCCAAAAGACAGATGATCAATTTTTAATTGAATTACAGAATAAAGTTTTAAATGAATTCTACGATTTTATTAAAACAGGAACTTTAACAGGATCAGAAACAACATTTCAGATGGCTTTAGCAATGGCTAGAGGTAAAGTAATTGATAAATTTAATAAATTAAGCAAAAACGTTTCTGAAATTGTTGGATTTGTAAATGTTTTAGATGTATTCCAATATTTAGGTTCAGCAAATATTACAATTCAAACACAGTTTGGTTTGCAATATGTTAAAGATTTCATGGGATATAACACATTATTCTTACTTTCAGAACCAAATATTTTAAGAGGAACTGTAATTGCTACCGCTGTAGAAAATATTGATTTATATTACATCAATCCATCAAATAGTGATTTTGCAAAATTAGGCTTAGTTTACAGAACAGATGGAGAAACCAATTTAATCGGATTCCATGCAAATGGAAATTATGGAACAGCAGTTGGTGAAGTATTTGCATTGATGGGCATGAAATTGTGGGCAGAATATCTAGATGCAATTGCTGTAATTACATTTGGAAGTTCACCAGAGCCACCACTAGAGCCATCAATTACATTAGATAAATCAACCGCAGCTGTTGATGTCGGTTCTACTGTAACAATTACTGCAACAACAGTTCCAACGGATGCGGAAGTAACATGGACATCTTCTGATACAACAGTTGCAACAGTTTCTGATGGAGTTGTTACAGGAGTTGCAAATGGAGATGCGACAATTACAGCAACAAATTCAACAGCATCAGCAACTTGCTCAGTTGTTGTTGGAACAGGAGCATAAAACATGTACAAAGTTGTAAAATTATTTACTGATTTACAAGATAATAATCATAAATATCAAGTCGGGGATGAATATCCTCGACTTGGATTGAAACCTTCACTTGCAAGGATTCGAGAATTATCTAGTAATGAAAACCGACAAAAAACAATATTAATAAAAGAAGTTAATGAATTTGAAGAAGAAAACATAAAAGATGAATCATTAGCTGAAGCTTCAAAACAAAAAAGAAAAAGTAAGAGCAAGAGCAAAAGTAGGAGATAAAAAGTGGAATATAAACTAAAAGAAGTTTTGGATTATATTCATAATTATTTCAATTATGATTTATATAGTGGCGAGATACAAATTATAGATCATCAATTAGATAATTCCAAGATAGAATTATTTGATGGGCAATATTACATGATAAAAGGTAGCATGTACAATGACGGTATATGGAAATATGAAGAATCTGTAAATTTAGAAAAAGATACTGATTTATTAAAAGATGAGATATTCCAAGGGGATATAATATATCTTAGGATTCCCAAAGACGTATTAAAAACAGTTGAAGAAATTATTGCATGGGAAACTGAAAACCAAGATGCTATAATTGGCATATTTCAATCAGAATCTTTTGGCGGATATTCTTATACCTTAAAAAATAGCTCATCTAATAAAAATGCATTATCGTGGAAAGATTTTTTTGGAAAAAAATTAGATGTTTACAGAAAGTTAGGATAAACAAAACATTATGAATTTACTACAAGAATCAATGGAAGAATGCACTATGCAAGATAAAATATCTGTAGAAGATGGCTACGGAGGATTTTATACCGTATATCAAAATGGTGCAGGATTTAATGCAGCAGTAGTATTAGATAATTCCATGCAATCAAGGATTGCCGAAAAGGAAGGAGTAACAGCATTATATACTGTTACAACTGAAAAGAATATTAATTTACAATTTCATGATATTTTTAAAAGAAATTCAGATCAAAAAATATTTAGAATACTTTCGGATGGAGATGATAAAAAAACTCCAAGCAGTGCAGCATTAAATATGCGACAAGTATCAGCAGAAGAATGGGTGATACCGGATGAATAAAACACAAGCTTTACATCAATTTTGGAATAGCTTTGGCTTAAAAGCATATGAAGAAAGTTCTGTACCTGATGAAGCAAATTACCCATATATAACATATACAAATGAAATGGATAGCATAGATAATGTATGCATGCTTATAGGAAATTTATGGTATAGAACAGATTCATGGAAACCAATAATTGATAAGTCAGAAGAAATCGCAAAATATGTTAAAGAACATGGCTTTGTAACAATTCCATTTGATGATGGATATTTATATATAACAGGAGGAAATCCTTTTGCTCAAACAATGGATGAACCTTCTGATTATAAAGTTAAAAGAATATTTATAAATATTACAGTAGAATATCTTTGTAAATATTGACAAAGGAGAAGATAACATGGGTAAATTTACCGTAATTCCACAAGATACATTCAATAATTTACAACTTGATGCAGGAGTATTGCTTAGAAGATTTAACCCTGATGAACCTGTTGCACCACTTGATGCCGATATAATTTGTGCTACAACAGGTGGAATCCAAGCATCATGCGTTCCTAGTTTCAGTGATCAAGGAGAAGACATAGATAATGTACCGCTTAACATGAAGGAGCTCAAACATTTAGATTCATGGGAATGTAAATTATCTACAACTTCTTTAGGTACTAAGCCGGAATTAATAAAACTTGCACTCGGTTGTGCAGATATCGATTCAAACAATAGTTCTAAAATTGTACCAAGAGCAGATTTATTACAAACAGATTTTGCCGATTTATGGTGGGTTGGCGACCGAGCAGATGGTGGTTTAGTCGCAATCAAATTAAAAAATGCTTTATCAACAGCAGGTTTTTCAATTCAGACAACAAAAAATGGCAAAGGACAAATTGCTATTGAATTAACAGGACATGTATCAATTAATGCTCAAAAAGAAGTTCCAATGGAATTTTATTCTGCAGATGCAGATTCTACAAATTATCATAGAATCACACAGAATTTATATCATGTTACATCATCAATTAGTGCAGTAAATATTGAAGATGCAACAGCTTTAGAAGGAACTTTAACAGCAGTAGATCAATATGAAATCGCTAATGTTACAATTTTAATGGGCGAAAATGATATTACATCTACAGCTTATAATAAAGAATCAAATCAAATTACAATTAGTTCTGTTACAGATGATGTTACTATCATTGCCACAGCAACTTATATTGGAGCATAAATAAAATAAACAATAAAAATTTAAAAGGAGCAATTTATTATGAAAATTTCAAATTTACGTGGTGAAGATGCTATTGATAAGATGGCAGATTTAATTGAACCTATTACAATAATTGCATCAGACAAAGAATTTGAAAAGCTTTACAATTCTAAACCTTTAATTTTTGCAGTAAAACATTGCTTAAAAAATCATAAGCATGAAGTTTTGGAAATTCTAGCAATTATAAATTGTGAAGAACCTGACAATTTTAACCCTAAATTTTGGGAACTTCCAAAAATGGTGCTAGAAGTATTAGCAGATGAGGAGGTAAGAAGCCTTTTTACATTTCAGCAAATGCAGAATTCAAACGACACTTCATTTGCTGCTGTGGAACTTACCAAGGAAAAAGAAACAATGTAAGAGCATTCATGCGGTATGTCATAGAAAGTTACAAAACAGAAATTTCTACAATGGCATACCGCTTTTATATTACAGATTGCTTAAAAGCATTAGGTCGTTTTGAGAATGAAAGATATTATGATATCCATAATTCTATTATTAATGCAGATAAAATAAATAATATCAACCCAGAAGAAGAAAGTAACAAAATAATTAGTAATATAAAAGATAAATTAACAAGAATGAGGTGATGTAAATGGCGACAGCTTTTGAAATGGCAGCTATTTTACGTTTAGACAAATCTCAATTTGACAGGGAATTAAATGGGGCAGAAAATTCCGCTGAAAGTGGTGGAAGTAAAATAGGCAATATTTTCTCCAAATTAGGAACTGTTGGAAAAGTTGGACTTGCAGCCTTAGGTGCATCATTTGCAGCAGTATCAGCAGCAGTAACAAAATCAATTAAAGAATATGCAGATTATGAACAATTGTGGGGTGGTGTTCAGAAATTATACGGAACAGCCGGCAAATCAATTGAAGAATATGCAAAATCTGTTGGAAAATCTGTTGATGATGTTAGAGGAGAATATGGGAACCTTGAAAAAGCTCAAAATTTGATGCTAACGCAAGCAAATAATGCTTACAAAACAGCAGGAGTATCTGCAAATCAATACATGGAACAAGCAACATCATTCAGTGCGGCACTGATTAATTCTCTGAATGGAGATACAGTAAAAGCTGCACAACAAACTGATGTAGCGATGCGTGCAATATCTGACAACTTTAACACTTTTGGTGGAGATATTGACACAATATCTTACAGTTTCCAAGGATTTGCCAAACAAAATTACACGATAGGTCTAATGTCCGTTGCATAAGTAATTATGCAATGAATGGGTGTGAACCTTGCTAGGGGTGTGATAGATTTTATCTATTGCTAACAGGGGAAGCCTAAACAGATATATAAATATTTGCATGGTTATCCTGTGCTAAGCCTTCATAAATTGAAGGAAAGTGCAACGACTATTAGTTTGTTACTAAGTACATTATCTATTAGCACGATAATGGAAGTGCACCCTAACCAAATTAATAACCAAATAATCCATATTGATATATGAAATGTAACTTGATATACTAGACAAAAAACAAGGAGATATCAATATGAATTGGAAAAAAATCAAAAATAAAGAAAACTATTCTGTTAATGAAAAAGGACAAATAAAAAATGATAAAACAAATAGAATTTTAAAACCACATAAAGGAACATCTGGATATTATCAAATTATGTTAGGCAGAAAAACTTCACCGTTGTATGTACATAGAATAGTGGCAGAAACATTTATTGAAAATCCAAATGATTTACCACAAGTTGATCATATAAATGGTGATAAATTAGATAATAGAGTTGAAAATTTAAGATGGGTAAGTGTATCACAAAATTGTTGGTCGTTTGGTTACAAAAACAGAATAGAAAATCGAAAAAAGAAAATAATTGCAGAAAAAAATGGGAAAACAATTATATTTAATTCAAGAAATGAAGCAGCTGAATTCTTTGAATGTCATAAATCACAAATTAAATATAATTGGAGATATAAAAAAGGTAATAAAAAAGGATGGTTATTAAAATTGGTTAAAGATATAGTCTAGTCCCTATTAAAATATCACGAAAGTGAGGGTGTTAATTA
>Ga0326513_10004069_pt1 | contig 10511 bp, 10 predicted proteins | sample 2_2465_0518_D_FD_203654 | JGI IMG/M metagenome (GOLD analysis project Ga0326513, IMG submission 203654) | Bovine rumen microbial communities from UC Davis, California, United States - 2_2465_0518 | ecosystem: Host-associated > Mammals > Digestive system > Stomach > Rumen | place: USA... | reverse complement strand
CAAAAGCTATTATCACGATTGTTGTTGTTCTGATTAAATTCATAATAGTACTATTTTCTGATTTTTCTTATCTTTGCGTATATAGTGGATACCATACTGAACAAAAATACTATCCAGCATGTTGTCTCTATTATGGGTTTCAGATCCTGCCATCCGCTATAACTAATATTAAAGCAGGAAGGAATAAAGTTTTCATAGAAATAAACTATTAGTAAAATAGCCAATGCTAAAAGACCAATTATTACTGTCCATTTTTTGCGTTGCAAAATTGAGACAGATGGAACAGGAGTTGGTTTAGACTCCTCCTGAATTTGTAATTTTCGAGGATGAACAGTAATAGTCTTTTCTATCTTATTATTCCCTTTATGTGCTGCCAACTTAAAGTCTTCATCGCCCTTGATAGTTACAGGAACATGAGTCTTACCTGTTACCACCATCTCGTTCAGAGTGACTTTATCTGCGTTTGCGACATCCCACGAGAAATCAACCACATCACCGACCCTGCATACAGCATTTAGTCGGAAGTCTGCTATTTCGGGCACCTCGTCAAACTTTTTCCCACAACATCTACAATACTTCGCGTGAATGGGATTTTCAGTATTACATTTAGAGCACTTCTTGTTCACTGACTATGTAATCTAATGTGGTTTATTCCATCCTATTGCCATTGATATCGTAGTAATAAGATTCTGTCCCCTTATAACATTTCACCATTGAATTCTTGAAAGGATCAATCCTGTCATACCGAATTGGAACAATAATCCCATTCTTCTTCATGCTAAAAAGACCTTTTTTCCCATTCTTCTCAATAAGTATATGTTCAGCATCGAACGTTGTAATATTGTCGTATTGACTACCCATCGTCACCACATTTTTACTCTTATCGAACAATCCGAGCTTTCCCTTCTTAGCTATGCGATAGAGATTGCTCGTAAACGAAGAATATTCAATATAGTCTGCGTTCAATCTGTATTTAAGCCACCTAGTGGTTCTTCGTAAAAAGGGTATGAATTTATACAAAAATAAAAAAAAGAGTACAAGTGCTACGCTTGGCGTTATACCATAAGAAATATCATAGGGCACGCCATTTGCATATAATAATGAACCAATTTTTTCAGAATAAATAACAGCCAAAACGAACAAAACTATCAGCACAACCATAAAAATCACTCCTCTCTTGCACTGAAAATCCACTTTCGCTACAGAACAAGGACTGAGATTGATGCTTGGAAACAAGTCTGGTGTGAATCCACACGATCGCCCCATGTTTGCGAGTCGCGTTTTACTTTCATTAATCATCTTATTGAATATTCGAGTTGCAAATGAAATAAAAGCGTTCCAATAGTTTTTGATTTGACTACTAAAACTGTTGCCAAAGTTATACCCACAGATGCGACAGAACTTCGCATTGTCTGGATTGTCGTGATTATTAGGACATCTCTTCATACTACTTTAAAATATTTCCTTTTTTGTCAATAAAGACTCTTTCGGAATCTTTATAGCATACGAACATGTCGTTTTTTTTCTCTATTCTGTCGTATTCACATTGTATAATCCTATGATAATCATTTATAGTTCTATACCAATGTTTCTCACGATGCCAATATAATATACCCAATTTACCTTCTCGTGCAATATATAAATACTCTGGATCTTCTGCTTCAGAAGGATTTTCTATATATTCCGGTTTGTTTCGCCAGAAAGTCAGAGTTTCAAACTCTGAAATTGGACGTAAATGAAGCTCTGGATATCTTAAATGAAATGGTAAATCTGATGGTTCTTCAAACCTAAATCCACAAATCCTGCAAAACTGTGCATTATCTGGGTTACTATGATTTTTCGGACAATTTTTCATAATATATATCTATTAAAAAGCTGATGTATTATAATAAGGTGGCCTTATCCATGGCTGGACTAAACTCTTCCATATAACATAACTGTTCTCTGGGTTCAGAATTATTCCCTTCTGAAGTCCTTCGTTATTTAACCAATCGCTTTTATGCTCTTGAGGTACAAAAGAAGATATCTCCCAAAATATAGGTTCATCTCCCATAGTCATTGTTTCATTAGTACAAATTATATCTTTTCTCTCATCCCATAATGGGATAAGAACATTATATAGCAACGGATGTCCATCTTTAGAATTTATCTCCATGATTGAATTAATAATTCTCATAAGATTTGAAATGTCAGCACTAATCGTCCCCTTTGTGAAATTCAACACCAAAGGGACAGGTGAACAATCATTTATTCCCCTATCTTCCAATGATTCCTTCCACCCAATAATCATTTCGTACACCATTTCATATGCTTCGTCCAAACGTGTAGCTCCTCCTTGAAGAATACAATCAGGTTCCAGAAATACAAGCTTTTGCTTTTCATGACCTCCAGCCATATCGCATATTGCTTTTTCCCTTCGATTAACTATAGATTCTACAAGATCTCCAATGTAACCACTAAATAACTCCTGAGTATAATCACTTTTATAAATTATAGTGCTAACAAATACCTTATTTTTAATCTGATTCCCACTAATACAAGAGTATATCATTTCATTCATTATTTCATTAATGTACCTTACGACGACTTCTTCTCGCAACTCCCATCCTTTATATTCCGTACACATACTTGCCCCACCATCTATCATGAAAATGATAAGACCAGGCGTGCTTTTTCTACATGGATTACGATACATCATACACTAATCTAATAATAATGGATTTGCTACTCCAACACACATACCGCGTTATTCCATATTGAAAAATCCAATAAACACATCATTTAAAATTGACTAAATCCTAATAACCAATAAACTTATGAGTATAAGACATAAAGCGAACTGTACTATCAAAATATGTGTGTGACAACTTTTTATCCTCATCAAAAGATTCTTTTTCATAACGATTTCTAGAGTCCCATGTTATATCACACAGTATCCATCGCTTGTCACAATATGCAGCAGTAAATATGTGGTTGCTCTCATTTGAATTGGACGGATTATCATCACCCTCCCCAAATGCCCAACAACAAATACCCATCGCAGGTATTCCAATTGAGCGAAGTAAGGCTACAGAAAGATCCGTATAACCTTGACACACACATCTTTTACTTCTTAACGCAATAATTGCCGTTTTTTCCAACGGTGTTTTTTTGTAACTACCATCATATAAAGAGTCATAATCATAATAAATATTCTTTGCTATCCAATCATGTACAGATAAGAGCTTATTGTATTCGGAACTATCATATTTTGTAATTTTTGTTGCCAAACTCCTAAATTCAATTAAAGCTCCTGGAACGACTGCGGTCAATTTTAGTTTCGACTGTAAAAATATGTTATCGGTAGGAAGTTTGGCAAAAAAGGTACTGTTATGATTATAGAAAATTGGACTTGGAAGTTGCGTCACGCGACCTTTGACATCAAGAGGTAAACTTAGTTGTCTATAATAAAATCCCTTTTTGTCTTTTTGGAAATACAAGTCAAGAGTATATGGAGGATTATTTAAGGTTGGGATTTTCTTAACAAATTGAATATTCCCGTCAATATAATCCTTCTCTATTGTAACGTCATCAGCTTTTTTTAGTATAGTACATAGAGAAATATGCTTATTTGCTATTCCGGAAGAAACGATTAGATTTGAGCCTTGAACTTGTACATCAATACAGAAAAACGGATAATTAGATGTCCTAATACCCGTACTATTACAGACAGCCTCTATAGTATAATTTGTTTCTTGAATATTATCCCTATATTTGTCTAAGCGTCTTTTCTTTTCAATTATGCTCCAAAAATTATTAGGAAGAAATATATTTACGCAGTCTATCGCATCTGAGAATAGGGGGGCTATTTGTTCTAGCGTATATCCTGTAGTACCACATCCAATAGGTGTTACATAGAAACGAGTCTTATGATTATTTTTTGCAAATAAAATGAATGTTTTCACATACGACTCAATTAAAGACAAGTCCACATTTATCGCGGGAATAGCATAAGACTGTCCTTGTAATCCCAAACCTACACCCATCTTAGCACCGAATTTATCAAGAGCCGTTTTGGCAGTACCACTCATATGCTTGCCTTGTATATTACTCCCAAATACGAAGATCTCATCTGGTTTAAGATATGATATAATATCAGGTGTTATACGTTTCATTTTTATATCTTAAATCCTCCATCTTTTGTTGGCGTTCCAATTTTAATGGTTGTTACCTGTACACCAGTTGATGTGTCTGATCCTCCCATAAATGGAAATAAACTTTCAAAGTCAAAAGGGGATAAAAATGAACGACCTTTCAACTCCAGAATAGCAGTTTTAAAGAGTTCTAGTTCATCCATAGCCTGCCTATAACTTGCATGAGCTGTATTTAATTGATTTCTCAAATTGACAACAGTATCTTCATCAGTTGTAGCATTTGATGCCTTTTTTAACTGCTGATTCTCTGATGTAAGTAGTTGGTTCTCTGTCTTAAGCCGTTGGTTCTCTGTCTTCAAAGAGTTATTCTCTCCCTTGAGACTTTGGTTCTCGTTCCTAAGATTCTGGTTCTCACGTGTAAGAGTGTTAACAGAATTCTGTAGAGACGATTTCGTTGATAAGGCAGTATTTAAATCACCCTGTAACTTGTTTATTTTTGCATTCAATCCTTGTGCATTATTTTGTAATGATGCTATTTCATTTTTAGCAGATTCCAAGTCTTTGTTTGTTCTGCCTAGTTGGCGTTCTATATTTTTGCGCTCCAAATCAGACTTTGAGAGTGCACTTCTCTGTGCTTCAGACTCATTCTTTGCATTATTTAATTCATTAATGAGATTATTCGTGTACAATTTGTCGAATTTTTCCGCAAATTTCTGTTCAAATTCTAGCTCCCCATTATCAACATCAATAAACTCAAGCGCAATAAATGTTGTATCATCGTCTTTTAGTTTTGTTGGGTTTTCATCATTACGAGCACTATCAACGAATTTATCGTAATCCTCATGAGTCGGTATTGATATCAAATCTTGCAAAATTGTTTCAAAGGCATTAGCTGATGATTTGCGCTCGACAATCCAATCTGAAAGTGCATCAGTTGCCATAAGTAGAATTCCTTTTCTATAAGGAATAACGCCAGATATAACATTACCATGATTACATTCATTTGAATCAATATATTCCGGACTATTATTAAATACCATTTCACCACTTTCTGGCATCATTGAAGAATAAGCCGTAAGTTCTTTCGTTTCATAGTCGAAAAAGAAAAGAACACTATCCCCTATCGTATGATATTCTATACCTTCTCTATTTAACTTAACACCAATAAAGGTTGCAGCACCAATATTGATTGCGTTTTTTTTCATATCAAGAATAAACTGTTCTTGTGGACTCGCACTGTTATAAGCAGCTTGCTCATCAGAAGACCACTTATCACTTAATCCTAACTGTGAGTTAATAACATTTTGACCAGCTTCATTTTTAACAAAGAATGCTTTAGGAGAATCAACAAATGCTTTCGTAAGAATTCGAGACCACAATTCAGGTCTATAAGCCTGACTAACGCCATCAGATACTGCAAAAGAGAGATTCTCTAAATTATAATCAAAACTATCTTGACATTCCAGAAGAACATCACCTGCATGTTGCTTTATTTGTGCAGTTAATCCTATTCTCATACTTATATTTTTTTTGTTCCACAGTGAATACAATATACATCTCCAACTGCGAATGGTTTACCACATTGAATACAATAATAACTAACATTTGGTATTTTCCAATCAATCTCTGCTCTTGATACTATTTCCTCAATAGGATTTAGTTTTTCAATATCAGATAACAAAAGTGCTTGTTTCATCTGATTTAGAAGGAATTGGAGAGTTTTACTCTGTAAAATACCTCTTTTGTATATTTTTGAATTTTGAAAATTACTATAGTCATTTGAGCTAAATAACAGAGAATAATCATCTGCCATTATAGAAAAATCCTCCCAAACACTAAGATCTTCGCTTAGATAAATCAGCGATGTTATAATTACTAACTCTGAAAAATAATCGTTTCGCTCAGTAGAATAACGCGAAGTTAAGCGAGATGGATGCTGATAGCCTGAAAGCCCCGAAGTTACCTGTGGAACCTGAGCCCCCATTGTTGGGACATAAAGAGAATCATAATCTATTAACTTAATTATATTTGATTCTCTTATTAAGATATTCCCATGCTGCAAATCTCCATGAGAAATCTTGACCTCGTGCAGATCTGTAAACATTTCAAAAAAGGCTTTCGCTAAATCTAATAATTTACTACTTTTGGCCTGATTGTTAATATTGGAGTGAATTAGGTCATCAATATAATCTTTAAGAGTTAGACCTTCGCCCCAATCCATTAACACAGCATCTAATTTGATTCCAGAATCAAATTTGATAGCATTACTAACATACTCATAATTGATAAAGTATTTTAATTGATGCTGCTGAGATAGATAATTAGAAATTTGCGAAGTGCGCTTTTTTATTTCAGGTATTTCTTTATGCCATATTCGCAAGGCTTTCTTGTCTTTCCCGTTAGTAAAAGGAAAAACTATACTAAAGCCACCAGGATACTGTTCCGGTCCCAATATGCCAGGGACAGGACAATATCCATAGAGTTTAGGTATAAGAATGTTTGATGGCTCTGATATAGTATTCTTTATTTCTTCAATTGAAGGTAACATCATTGATTACGATACTTGTCTTTTCTGCTATCAGGATCTGTTTTGCTCACTTTTACAGGAGTTCGAGCTACATTGGAGTTGGCATAAGTCTTTTTCGTAGTAGCTCCAAGATCTTTCAGCGTTTCCTGTAAAGTAGTAGCATCAATAGTAATTGAAGTAGTATCTTGGTTATCGTATTTTGGATTTCTTGGTCTTTTCTTTTCTGTCCCCTTCATTGGCTTAAGCGTAGATAAGTCAGAAGCCATCAAGTAATTTACAAGAAGCACTAAAAGAGTTTTCAATTCAACTATTGACTTTTGATCTACAGGATCTGAAGAACTTGCATTAGCAAGCGTTTGAAATAGAGGACAACTTATCTTGGGAAAATCAGATTCTGAAAAAACAGTAATGCCATGTGTGCTATTCTGAATATTATCAAAATCGCTTTCGGTGAATAGAAAACTAAAATTATCTATTTCTTCTTCATCATCTGGCCACAAATCTGGCTTTATTGAAAGAGCTAAAAGTCCAGAATATATAATTAATTCAGAGAAATAGTCATCATAAGGAGCAGCTTGTGTACAAGTAGTTTTACGAATAGGGTGTTGGTATCCAGTAAGTCCACTAGTTATTTGTTCCTCTCCTTGAATAGTCGGTACATAAACAGAGTCATAATCCACTAGCTTAATAGACAGGTCATCTTTGATAACAACATTTCCATGCTGTAAATCTCCATGTGAAACTTCCACCTGATGCAAATCTTTAAACATTTTTTTAAAATTCTCAGCCAAATTGCGCATTTTATTTTTAAAGTCTGCTTCAGAATCGTTCTCTTTAGATTTTGTTATAAAATCGTGAAGATTGTCACCTTCAACCCACTCCATACGAACAGTATCAACCGTTTGTTGACCGTCTTCTTCTTCCACTGTTAGTCCACCTGGGACATAATCAAACTCAACAAAGTAAGGCAAATTTAGAGTTTGAAGATATTGGGCAATCTTATTTGTTCTATCTCTAATACCTTGAATCTCCTTATGCCAAACACGGAATGCATACTTGTTGCCGCTTGAATTCTCTAAAGGAAAGACAACGCCAAAACCGCCTGGATAGAACATTGGACCAAGCAAGCCTGGGATAGGTTTATAACCACTTAAAATTTTATCATGAATATTGGTGTCATGATTTTTTTCAATTGTAGTCTTAATCGACTCGATTGTAGGTAGAGGCATACTATTACAAATTTAAAAATTTTTATTTCATATCGGCAAACGACTTCCATACATTACATTTCTGGACGGCTCGCGTGTATCGAATTTTCTTTTCTTCATTAGAGTATTGTTGTATCTTACCATCATCATTGTATTTGCCAATGAAAAGCTCTATAATATTACGCTTATGTGAATTTTGGAAAAATATTAATCCTCCTGAATTCAAATTTGTCGATAAGACAAGTGAATTCGAATCATTACGATGTATAGAATAAATACCTCCAGGATCATTTGAAAACAAGTCTATCAAAGCCTGTTTAAGTCTTGGTTGTCCTGTGACATTATATCTATTTACAAATTGAGCATAAGAGTATATCGTATCGTATAGAGGCTTGTTTTTCTCTTTTAGCTTTTCGATGTCTGCTTTTGCCAACATTTCCTTAACACTCTTGAAAGAAAGGTTATTATCTCCTAATAAATCATGATAGTATTTATAATTATCAACAATAGTTGAGTTAATACTATTTTTAGCAGAAGATTTCGTTTCAACCTTTACCGAATCTTCCTTTCCTGTTTCTTCTTTTTTCTCTTTATTCCCAAAGACAAAAACAATTAATAAAATCAATGCCGCAACTGTAATGGCACAAGCAACAATGTGGTTCCGGCACCACGTCAATATCTTATCAAAAAAAGATAACTTTATATCAACCTTATCTCTTTGAATAATTATACAACAAGATGTGGATTTATCAAAAGAAATACCTTTATATCTTTGTTGTGAAGAAATTTTTTGCAAAAGTTTATTGTAGTCTTCATCGTTTGTTATACTTAGAAGGGTTTCTATTGTCTGTAGAAGATTTCCTTTACAATTTTCAACGAACCAACTTGCCAAATCCCTACTAAGGATAAAACATACGCTGTCTTTTAATGACTTTTGACCATTAATTGGTGTTCCTAATAAGGACAAATCATTATATATACAATGACAAGGCTGGGACAAATCAAGTTGACCATTCTTGTCAACCATTGAACAATATGCTAAAAGTGATTTTGTTTTTTCATTGTATAGAAAAAGAAAACTGTCACCAAGCATACTGTAACTGATTTTGTTACCATCTAACTTTACAGAAACAAAAGATGAGCCTGATTTAGGACATTTTGAATATAAATTGTCTATTATAAATTGTTGTTCTAAAGAAAGACTGTTTCTCAGTTTATTTGCCTCACGATTAAAACATGATTTGATAGAATTCAAAAAAGATAAATTTACCCAATTATCCCTAATAAATTGGGATGGGTCTGTATTAAACTCATTGCACAACAGAGTAGACCAAACATTAGGAACATATGTCGTTGGGACACTATTAACAAATAAGACATACTCGTCATTTACACTCTGTATGAAAGGTTGAGTCTTTAATGGATCCTCCTTTTCTATCTCTGGCTTGAAATATTTTAATATATATGCCATTGTCTAAAATTGTAGAAGTGGAGCGCAATTAATGCGCCCCACGATTATATAGCATTATCTTGGTGTCATAGCAACAGTTGAAACACTTGATCCAAATTCAATGAATCTTACGAGTGTATCTCCATTAGCATTAGCAATAAAACCTTTGGCACCTTGTGACACTCCTTCAAAACCTTTTGAATGTGCAACGCGAATAAACTGATCGTTCATTTCACTAGATATATTAAACAAGAATGCAGCTTCATCACTTCCACCGGTCTGAGAAGTTGTTCTTGGAAAACGAATCTCTTTTCCTTTCTCATTCATATGGATGTTGAATAGAATCACATTACCATCAGGTGTACTCATATTCATAATGTCATGTGCAGAACTTGTTGCTTCAGATTCACTATTAGGCATTCCATCTGTTATATTAATAACAATAGGAGCCGGTATATCTGTACCTGCATTTCTTCTTTGATCTAACCACGTTTCAAGACAATCTTTAGCCATATCAAAGCCCTCTGCCATCGGAGTGCCGCCATACGAATGAGGCTCAATAACTAAAGAACCTGTCGCTTTGCATTTTTGCAAATCAAGAACATAATCAGTAGCCCAACCTTCTTTTAAGATACAAACGTCATTTTCGTTACCATAACCTATTATAGTGATATATACACGATTTTTGACTTTTGTTCCATTAATACAGTTATTTATTATCTCTTCAATTGCTTTGTGGACAGCTTCAGCAGCTTTTATCTCATTATCACCGCACATTGAACCAGATTGGTCAATTAGAAAAATGATGTGACCGGGACTCTTCTGGCCCCATTGAATAGAATAAGCCATACGTATTTTTATTAATGATTAGTCATACCAGAGCCTGAACCAAAACTAATGAGGGTTGTAATAGTTGCACCTTTTGCGTTAACTGCCATGCATTTTGCACCTGCACATACACCCTCAATTCCTCTTTCTTTTGCAGCTTCTGCCATGTCAGAAGACATATCAGAAGACATATCAAAAAGAAGTTCGCCTTCAGGACAACCATTTAAAACTCCCTTGTCGCCAGGGAATACGATTTCAACTCCCTCATCAGAGATATGCAAGTTAAACAGAGTTACATTACCATCTGTACCGCATAATGACAAAAGATCCTTTGCGGATGCTAAAGCTCTATCCTTAGCAGTTGA
>Ga0326513_10004068_pt1 | contig 10516 bp, 17 predicted proteins | sample 2_2465_0518_D_FD_203654 | JGI IMG/M metagenome (GOLD analysis project Ga0326513, IMG submission 203654) | Bovine rumen microbial communities from UC Davis, California, United States - 2_2465_0518 | ecosystem: Host-associated > Mammals > Digestive system > Stomach > Rumen | place: USA... | reverse complement strand
GTCAGCGAAATTGACTGACTAACGGAAAATTTAGGTATTTTTTTTGATATTTAGGAGGTTAGAACCATGAGAAAATCAGACATTGAGAAGCTGGGCAAAGGCAAACCGGCGCAAGTTCGGGCGAATGGCTCACGCGGCGGTATCGCGCCAGACGCGCGAGAAGCGGCCCAGGAGCGCGAGACGCGCGAGGCGGTAAATCTTTCGCGCGAGACAATCAACGCGCTGGCAGACGCCTTTGCGGGGGCAATCGTGACGCGCCTGGGGGTTTTGCTTCCCGTCTGCGCTCGGCTGGCCGCTGCCGACACGATCCACACCGTCCAAAAGCTCGAGACTGTTCTACGTGGAGCAGTCAGCGAGGGCGAGCAAGCGGCGGCAATCATCAAGGGGGTCAAGATATGAGCGGCGAGGAAATCGAGACGGCCGACCGGCTGACGTTCTGGCGGAATTGGTACACGGCTGCCCGGCAGCTACCCGACGATCTGCGGCTGGCTTGGCTCGACGCCGTTCTGGACTTTGCGTTTACCGGCAAGGAACCGAAGCCGGCAGCGGAGGGCGCAAGCGTTGAGGACGGGATTCTGACCGCCATCGGATTCCAGGCGGTGCAGATGGTTCGGGCGACAATCGAGATCAGCCGAAAGCGGAAGCAAAGCGGAAGCAAAGGTGGGGCAAGTCGCAAGCAAAGCGAAAGCAAACGCGAAGCAAAACCAAAGCAAACGCGAAGCAAAGCGAAAGCCGACCACAAGCAAGTAAAAGAGCAAGTACAAGATAAAGAGCAAGAGCAAGAGCATAATGCTAAAAGCTATACTGCTACAACGAAGAAGCCGCCGACGATAATGCAGTTTTATGAAGCCGGGATGCTCGCCGGAGTTCCTGCCGACTTCGCACAAAAGCTCTACAAAGACTTAACCGATGCGGGATGGGCGGACAAAGACGGGCGGTACGTTGGCAATTGGCGGAGATATATGAAATCCGCATGGAACGCGGAGCAAAAAAAAATTCGCGCCGCGCGCGTTGACGGGATCGGCGGTTTCAAGATTGCGAGGTGACGAATGGCGCGACTCGTGACAGATTACGAACGCGGTTTGATAGGCGCGATACTTTGCCACCCGGCCGAGTACATGGCGCAGGCAATGGCGGCGGGCGTCCGCGCGGAGTGGTTCACGGTAGACGGCTGGTCGCTTGTTTGGAGCTACCTGGAAAGCGCATGGAAGCGCGGCACGATTGAAAGCGTCTCGCCCGTCACCGCCATGACGGACGCGCAGGCGCTGGCCGCGCGTGACAAGGAGCGCCGGACGGCCGAACAGCTTACGGCCTCGGAATTTCAGCGCGCGATTGACGAAGCGCCGATCTTCGGCATAGAGGAAACGGTGCGCCTGCTGCGCAATTGCTACATCGAGCGCCAGACGAAAGCGGCGGTGGCCGACGAGCTGAAAACTTTGGAGCAATGGGCCGATACTACCGACGGCGTTTTGTCGCTACGCGAGAAGCTGGACGGAATTCTCAAAGGCCAAATCGACACAAAAAAAATTTCGCCGCGCGCGGTATTCTCGGACATTATGGCCGAGTACGACGAGGCGCACAGGATGCGCGTCGCGTCCGACGGGCCGCGCGACCTGAAATGGACGCCCGGCCTGAAAATGCCGTGGCCGAAGGTGACGGAGTTCATGAACGGCCTCCGCGCGGGCTTGCACGTTATCGCGGCGCGTCCGTCAGTCGGCAAGACGGCGTTTGCCGTGAACCTTATGCGGTTCTGGTGCGAGTCTAGATATTCGGTTTTGTTTTGCTCGCTCGATATGCCGCGCGTCGAGGTGATGCGCAGATTTCTCGCGGAGCGCTCCCGCGTTTCGGCGCGCAAGGCGTCATTTTCGCCGACGGCCGCCGATCTCGACGCGATGCGCAAGGCGGAGGCGGCAATGGCCGAATGGCCGCTGACCGTCGTCGAGACGCGCGACGTTGACGACCTTCGGACAATATGCATGGTGGAGCAGGCCGCCGGGCGTCTTTCCGTCGTCGTCGTCGATTATCTGCAATTGCTACACGCCCGAGCGCTTGGCCGCGAGGACGCCGTGGAGTACGCCCGCGTTTCGTATGTCAGCGACACATTGAAGTGCTTGGCGAACGAGTTGCACATTCCCGTCGTCGCGCTTGCGCAGTTGAACCGCGAGTCGACGAAGCAAGACCAGCAAGGGCGGCTTCCTGGGCTTGCGGACTTGCGCGGCTCCGGCGCGATCGAGCAAGACGCTTTCACCGTCACGATCTTGCACCGCGACTCCGCCGTGGTTTCAAAGTGGCGCGAGCTTGAGCAGACGCGCGGCCCTGACTACGACCGGGTGGCGCGGCTCATTCCCGGCACGATGGACAACCCGCAGTATCGGTATAATTTCGACGACCTCGATCCCGTTTGGTGGATTCTCTGCAAGGCGCAGAACGGGCCGACCGGCTCGCTCCCGTTCCTGGTGCGCAAGAAGTATTTTGCGTGGATGCTTGCCGACTACGAGGCGGAGACAAAGACGGCTACGACCGGCTACGGCGCGACGCAAAAGACGACCGTGGACAATTCGCCAAAGTTCGAGCGCGTCCACAGCGATTGGCGGCACGACGCAATCGAGGAGGTTCTGCGCCTGCAGCTCGCGCTCATCCAGGACGCCGACGACGTGGCGAACATCGACGAGGAATCCTGAACCACATACAAACGAAAGGCGGTGGCGGAATGACGCAAAGCGGAATCGAATTCAATCTTGTGCACGTCGGCGGCGACGTGTGGGAGGTCTACTTCGACGGGAAGAAGCTGATGACCGGCTCGGCCGCAAGCTGCAAGGATCTTCTCGAAGCGTTCGCGGAAGTCTCCCGCCGCTCGTCGCGGCCGATCTGCGTCAAGAATTTCACAACCCCATCGGGAGGTGCGCCGGAAGCGCGGAAATCCCGAAGGCAAGAGACGGGACCCTCCCCGGCAATTTTGGAGGGAACACGGTGAGCCGAACCGCGCGAGCCCATGGCCGTGGGAACGCGCCGCGCCTACACGCGCGACGCGGGGACGTCCTGCAACCATTCTTCTACCGTCGCACCTCGCGGCGCGGCGATGGTCGGATGACGTCCAGCATGGGTACTGGCAAGCGGGCGACCCTTCGTCCGTGGCGCACAAAGGGGAAACTGAAACAGGCGCGGCACATCTGCCGCGCTCTACCGCAATACGCCAACCGCCGCGCGCTCCGGCGGCCCATCAGGGAGAGCGCGAGTTATTTAGAACCACGAAATACCCGAAAGGGGAAAGATACAAGGGAGGCGCTGACAATGGCGCAGACAAATGACACGATCGACGGACTGCTCGCGGAGTTTCGCGGCTACTCGGCGGGTATGCCGCCGAGCTACCACGTCACGATGAGCTGGGCGGACTTCCGCAAGATGCTCGACCGTCTCGACGCGGCGCGCAAGCGCATGGAATGGACGCACAAGAAAGAACTGGAAACGAGGGACGCAGTAATCCAGACCGAAGTTGCCGCGCGCGAGGCAGAGCGGGAGGCGCACAAGCGCGAGATCGACGAGATAAAGAAGCAGGTCGGCAACGCGGCGCATCTGCGCGCGGCTTGCGTTGCCGCACTTGCGGAGTTAAAGCGTTGTCATAAATGCCATGACGCCCGGCTTCATTTTGTCGACATTGTTCATGTCGGTAATGCAAAAAATGAACTTGAAACAGCAATTGCGTCGCCCGAGAGAAATTGTGACTTATTTAATTTTGACGATGCCGAAGAAAATGCAAGAGCGGCGTGGGATGCTTTTGACGGCACTCTTGAGCTGAACATGGCAGAACTAAGCCCCAGAGAGTATGCCATTGTAAAAGAATGCATGGCAGCTTTTCGTTGGCTGTTTTCTCATTACAAACGTCAAAGCGAGTCGGCGAAGAAAGCCCTCGCCGCGACGGAGAAGGAAGGATGCGCGAAATGAATGAAAAACCGCCACTCGGAATTATGCCGAGGTGCTTCATCGACGAGCAACGCGCACGCGAAATCATCTCCGGGATACTGCGTTATATCGACGCGGGAAGCCCCGTTCCGCGCGAATGGCTTGAAGAGCTTTTTGATAGAGTTAATATCAAAGAGGAAGGAGGTGCGAAGTGAGCGGGAAGATCAGGAACCCGGCGAGGCGCTGCAAGATTTGCGGCGGGAAGTGCGAGAAGTGGATGCGATACTGCAAGCTCTGCGCGAAAGAGCGCAGGGAGATTTTAACGCAGAGACGCAAAGACGCAGAGTGCGCAGAGGGGGAGGCCAAATAATGAGAATCTACATATCCGGGCCAATGACGGGGTTGCCCTACAATAACCGCGCGGCTTTTGACGCGGCAGCGTGCCATCTGCGCGATATGGGCCATTTCGTCATCAACCCGCACGACCTCACGCCGGTTTTTGGAGCGGCGGACGAAATTGCGGACTCATTCGCGGCGCACTACGCAGGCGACAAGGCATTTGGTGGTAGTCTTGCGCAATGCGTGTTGGCCGCCGACCTTGCGATGCTGCGCTCGTGCGATTGCATCTACTTACTCAAAGGATGGGAGAACAGCCGTGGCGCAAAGATGGAGCTTGCCGAGGCTTTGAGGCTCAACCTTAGGATTTGGCTGGAGGAATAGCCATGCAGATCAAAATATGGATACGCGCGCCAAAGGATGGCGACAACGACAAGATCACACTCCGCACAGACTGCAAGGCGGAGTCGTTCGATACGCCGCTCATTTGGCGGTATTCGCAGAAGCTGATAGCCGCGATCGAGCGCGGCGCAAATGGCGAAATGGTGGAAGTCGAGGGCAGAGAATTGGACAAGGAGGCAAAATGAAAACCGTTAAGCTCGCAACGTTTATTGAAAACCCGGACAATCCGCAGACGGTCACGGCCGAGGACTTCGCGCTGCTGGTGGAGAGCTTGCGCACAATGCCGCAGACTTTGGCCGCGTCTAAAATCGCATACGTCACGGACTACACCGCCGTCGACGGCGCGGACTTGCGCGGCCAGCGCGTCGTCATTGCGGGCAACAAGCGCCTGCGCGCATTGAAGCAGCTCGCCGCAGATCACGCGACAAGCGCCGACGGCGCAATCAAGTTCGACGGGCCGCTTCCCGCCGAGTGGTTCTACGACCTGACGCCGCTCGGCCCGGACGCCCGCCGCGCGTGGCTTGTGAAGTCGAACGTCCAGAGCGGCGAATGGGATGCCGAAAAGCTCCTCGCGCTATACGACCGCGACGAGCTTGGCGACCTAATGGGCGACAAAGCGCTTGAGGAAATCCTAAAGGCAGCCAAAACCGACGAGCCGAAAGACGGCAAGACCGACCCTGACGCGGTGCCAGACGCGCCGGAGACGCCAGTATCAAAGCGCGGCGAAGTCTACATCTGCGGCGAACATCGGCTCATGTGCGGCGACTCGACGAGCGCGGCAGATGTGACGCGGCTCATGGACGGCGAAAAGGCCGACATGGTATTCACCGATCCACCCTACGGCGTCGCCATAGGCGACAAGAACGCCGCGATAGTTGCCGCGAACGGCGGCAACAGCATCACCAAAAACATCATCGGCGACACGCTGAAAACGGACGAGCTCTACAAGATGCTCGTCGCGGCCATGACGAACCTCCGCAAGAGCTGCGCGGACAACTGCTCGTATTACGTATCATCGCCCCAGGGTGGCGAGCTCGGCCTGATGATGATGATGATGATGATGAGGGACGCGGGGCTCGAGGTCCGGCATATGCTCGTATGGGTGAAATCATCCGCGTGCTTTTCGCTCGGACGCCTCGACTACGACTACAAGCATGAGCCGATATTCTACACTTGGACGAAATCGCACGACTTCCACGGCGACTACTCGACAAGCGTCATCGATGACACCAAGCCGCTCGAGAAGATGAGCAAGAGCGAGCTGAAGGAGCTATGCCATGCGCTTCAGCAGCAGCGCGAGACGAGCGTCATCTACTGCGACAAGCCTGCCAAGAGCGAGCTGCATCCAACAATGAAACCCGTCGCGCTCGTCGGACGGTTCATGCGCAACTCGTCGAGGCGCGGCCAGATCGTCGCTGACTTCTTCGGCGGTTCCGGCACGACGATGATTGCGGCGGAGTCGCTCGGACGCAAGGCGCGGCTCATGGAGCTCGACCCGCACTACTGCGACGTAATCCGCAAGCGCTGGGCGGAGTTCGTACACGGCGAGGGTTGCGATTGGAAAGCGCTAACACCGCGCGCGGCAAATGTGCCGCGAAAGGAGGGGAAATGACTAAAGCGCAAAGGAAACTGCTCGACAAGGCGATCCAGGACGCGCTTGACGGGGCCGAGGTATTTATTGAATACGGCGGCGCAGGGCTAGGCCATGTCTATATCCGCTTTCTTGAAAAGACGGAGGTGGGTATGCGGCTTTATGCAAACCGCCGTCTTGTTTTTGATTTGGTAGAGTGCGAAATCGGAAAGCGCACCCAGCTTAAAGATTTTGAATACTGCGCGGCAAATGCGCCGCGCCAACAAAACAACTCTGCGCACTCCGCGCCTCTGCGCCTCTGCGTTAAAAACAAAACGAAAGCACAATGACAACACTCGAACAACTCCGCGCGCTGGCCATGCAGGGCATTGGCCGCCTCAACGCCGAGGCGACCATTGGCCGCCGCATGACCGCCGAGGAGCTGGCCGAGTTTCGCAAGGCGCAGACCGTCAAGGCGCTGCGCGACCGCGCGGCGAAAGACAAGAAGCGCGCGGCACCTGTACTTAACGGCAATCCACGCGGTGAAGGCTTACTACGCGCACTTTGAAGGGCCTACTGCGGAGAACATGGTGGAGATGCAGAGGCAGATCAGACTGCTCCACAAGGCGCTGACCCGCTTCAACTACGGATATGACCCGATTGCGAAAGGAGAGAAGAAATGAAAAACAAAACCACAGGATCATTGGCCTATCGTATGAACTATGGCCTTTACGTCGAAAAGTTTCCACATGGTAATAAGGACTGCGACGCGAAGCCATGCGACGACGGATATGCGATTGTGTCAAAGCGCGACCCATCGAATATAAATTGGGTCTCGAAAACGACGTTCGACCTTATTCAAGCCGGACATTCAATGATAACAGGGGGAAAGAAATGAATGGCAAGAAAAGAAATTTCGAGCGATTCGAGTCAAGAGCCGAAGCCATTGCATATTGGAATCGCAATTCCAGAAGGTCATTCCCAGAGATGGCATTTTCTACTTGCGACGGCAGAAACTATACCGACATATTGGAATGGCTGTTCGATACGGTAAACGAAAGGAGGCAAAATGAAAGATTACAACCCGTCTGACTATTGGGGACTTGACGAAAACGACAACCTCGTCGATTACATCATCCCCCTGCTTGTTAAAATAGCCGCGCTCTTGGAGCTTGTCGGGAAGAAAAACAGCGAAATGACCGACGCAGAATTGAGCATTGGCTGCAACCTTATCAGTGCCGAGGATCAAGTTCTTGACGCCATTGCCGCTTGCCGTGCATATACAAAGTGCCGCGAGCGTGAAATGGACCCGAAACGCGCGGCAAATGTGCCGCGAAAGGAGGGGAAATGACAAAGGCCGAAAAACCGCTGCGATGGGTTTTGTCTTGGGTGACAAACGAAGACTGCCCGTCATTCAATTCCGTAAAATTTCCAAGTTTTTTTTGGGCCGTCGTAATATTCATCCGTCTAAAAATGCGCCACCACAAACGCATCACGCTTAAACGCTATCGCGGCCCACAGCCGCATGATACACCATGACAACCCTCGAACAACTCCGCGCGCTTGCCATGCAGGGCATTGGACGCCTCAACGCCGAGGCGACTATTGGCCGCCGCATGACCGCCGAGGAGCTGGCCGAGTTCCGCAAGGCGCAGACCGTCAAGGCGCTGCGCGACCGCGCGGCGAAAGAAAAGAAGCGCGCGGCATCGAGCGCCGACCGCGTGGCAAAGTTCGTCGCGTCACGCAACGAGGTGGGCGAGATTCCCGCGCCGAAGCACCCGCGACTGCGCGAGCGTTGCCGGTATGACCTGGAGGCGTTTGGCTGGTATTATTGCCGGGCGCTCCTTGAACACCGCGCAAGCGCCGACATCCGCGAGGGGCTAATCAAGGACGTGCAAAGCTGCATACTTAACGGTGGCCAGACCGCCGAGCTTTTCGCGCGCGGCGGCGGCAAGACTACCTGGGTTGACGAGATCGCGCCGATATGGGCAATGCTCTACGGACACCGCCGCTTTCCCGTCATCATCGGCGCGTCGCTCAAGGCCGCGAAGAAAAACCTCAAGACCGTGAAGCGCCTCTTTTCGCGCTCGCCCGAATTGCTGGCGGACTTCCCGGCCGTTGTCGTTCCCATTCGCGCGCTCGGCGGCGTTTCGCAACGCGCGGCCGCGCAGACATACCACGGGCGCGCCACCGATATTGAATGGGGAACGGATCAAATCACCCTCCCCACCTTGCGCGACAATTCAGGCCAACTGCTCGACGCCGGTTGCGGTTCGATCCTTGCCGTGACCGGCGTCGGCGGGGCCATTCGCGGCACAAACGAGGGCGGACTTCGCCCGGATATGCTGCTCATCGACGACCCGCAAACGCGCAAGATTGCCGCCTCTCCGAAGATGGTGCAGGGCGTTTTGGAGTACATCCAGAGCGACGCGCTGCCGCTTGCCGGCCATTCCACGTCAATCGCGGCGTTTTTGACGATCACGCCGCAGCGCTTTGGCGACGTTGCGACGGAAATCTCATCGAGCGAGAAGTTCCAGGAATGGGCGAAGAAGGTGCAACCGTTCGTGAAACAGCTCCCGCCCGAATGGGAGAAGCTGGTGGCGCTTTTCTGCGCGGAGTATGCAGTCGACGCGGCGGAGAAAGACTACCGGCGCACCCGCTCGACGGCGTGGTACAAAGAGAACCGCGCGTTGTTCGAGAAGATGGAAACCATCGACGCCGAGCAGTACGATCACGCCCGCGAGGTCGATGTTTGCCACCATGTTTTGAACCTACGCGCCAAGCTGGGCAAGACGGCGTTCGACGCAGAGATCATGATGAAAGTGGTAGACGCGGCGAGCGAGATTCAGATTGACGCCGACCGCGTGGCGTCCGCGCTGAATGGCCGCGAGCGCGGGCTGCTGCCGATTGGCACGGATACCGTCGTCGGCTTTTGCGACATCAACATTAAGGCGGGCGCGGGGCTTTCCTGGGTGCTTGTTGCGTTTGGGCCGCGCAGAACCGCCGCCGTGATTGACTATGGGCGCTATCCGGCTGACGGCTCGCCGCTTGTGCCGCCAAATTCGAGCGACCTACTGCGCAACCGGCGCGTCGCCGCAGGCATCCGCGATGTGGTGAACCTGATAGCCAATAGGCGCTTGCGCGACCATAAGAATCGCGCGGTGCGCGTCCGCGCGCTTGGCTTTGACCGTGGATGGCTGCCGGATGTTCTACATAGAACATTGTACGTCATTCGCAAGCGCATACCCGTCGGCTTTCCGATTGTCGCAATGCGCGGATTCCCGTGGAACAAGTTTGGAACACGCAAAGAGGACATACTGCGGCGCGGCGACCATGTATTTGCGACGCGCTCGCGCTATGGCGAGTATTTGGCTTTCATGGCTCCATATTGGCGCGAGGTCATGCAATCGGGATTCCTTGAAACGCCGCTCCAGGAGGGTTCGCTTTCGCTTTTTGGGAAAGACGCGGGCGCGCATTTTCAGTATGCGACCGAAGTCTGCGCGGAGAAGCTGGTGCGGAAATATCAGGCATACGGCGGCAAAGAGACGACGACGGCGTGGGATTGGATGACGACCGGCCCGGAGCATTTCTGCGACGCGACGACCGGCGCGTTTGCGCTTGCGAGCTGGTTCCGCGCGTATGACGCGCTTTCGCAGACCATTGACGCGGCGGCGCTCGGCGTCCGGCAACCGCACCAAGATGATTTATTCGACCCTATGCGCAACTCGGCACTTTTATTTAGCCACAAAGAACAGGAGGAACAGGAGAAAAACTGGGGCAAAGCCCCAGACCCCACAACTTCTGCATCTCCTGCTCTCCATGCTAAAACATACCCCACAGACGACGAAACCGAGGGAACGGGGCAAGAGCTGCCGCCGCTGCCGGAGGAGCGCGATTTGGAGGCGGAGTTGGAAGACAGCCACAAAGAACAGGAGAAACAGGAGAGCGCGGCAAATGTGCCGCGACCAAAACCGCGCGCATATCCCCCGAGCGGAGCGAGCGCCGCAGGCGGCTCAATGCGGGGTGCAAATGTGCCGCGCTACCGTTTCAAGTTTAAGAAAGGCAAGTGGCGCAAATGATAACCCGCGAGATTGAGATTTGTCCGCATTGCGGACAGTTTGACCCTTGGCGCAAGGGCAAGCGCGGCAAGTCGCTCACGATCAAGGGCGAGCGGCGGCTTTATGTCATTTGCAAGCGCTGCGGCGCACATGAGGTAATAGTTTACAGGAAAAAGAAAGGCGGCAAACAATGAGCAACAACCTATGGCCTTGGTTTTTGATAATGCTGAGCGCAAACGCAGAGAGCGCA
>Ga0326513_10004067_pt1 | contig 10516 bp, 5 predicted proteins | sample 2_2465_0518_D_FD_203654 | JGI IMG/M metagenome (GOLD analysis project Ga0326513, IMG submission 203654) | Bovine rumen microbial communities from UC Davis, California, United States - 2_2465_0518 | ecosystem: Host-associated > Mammals > Digestive system > Stomach > Rumen | place: USA: California... | reverse complement strand
CCATCATGAACGAGAACGGCGGCTACTGGACAGGCAGTTTCGTATGGCAGAGTCCTTACGACAAGGCTAACGTCAGCAAGACTCCAAGCTACATCTTCGTGCTCTCAGACATGACTCTCGAGACAGCAACAGGCGTGAAGGCTGAGACTGCTGCAGCTGCAGTTGTGGGCACTCAGTACTACACCGTTTCTGGCACAAAGGTGTCGGCACCTCAGAAGGGCATAAACATCCGCGTGCAGAAGCTCTCTGACGGAAGAACTGTAACAAGTAAGATAATGTTTAGGTAATAAATAGAACTTGGGTTGTTTTTCAGGAAAAAGACTCTAATTATTAAGGGATTTGTGTATCTTTGCAACGGATACACAAATCCCACTTAAAACAAAGACTAAATCTTTATGATAAGGACTATAAACCTCATTGCACTGCTATGCCTCATCGCCACATCCATGTCGGGAGCCAGAAAGACACATAACACCCCTGCGCCTGAAGGTTCCCCGTTGAAGCATGACTACGATGTCTTTGTCCAATCTGCTGGTTCGGAAGACTGGACAAGGATTGACACCTACATGGCAAAAGTCGATGCACCTATCGGCAACGGAAAGCACAAGGTGTGCGAGACGTCTTTTGCTCGTTTCGACTTTGAGGGGACTGTGAAGGTGAAGGTGGTGAGCCATCTAATGGGAAAGGCTCACGGACAAGCAAGCGTGCGTCCAAATTCGAAAGGCATCTCTTGCACTATGCTGAACGACTCCACCACCCTCTTCTCGCTTGACAAGCCAGAGTATGTGAGCGTGGAGTGGAACGGCGACATCACCAACAACCTGCTTCTCTTCTGCGACAGACCTGTTGAGCAAATGGCTGATGCGAAGAAAGCGGCAAAGAAGATGGGGCGCAAGTTCGTATATATTGCTCCTGGCTATTACGAGGGAGCATCGTTCGAAACTCTGAAAAAGCTGATTGTCAAGGCTGCAGGAGCAGTTAAGACCGAGGCAAAGGTGGACGTGACTCCTTCGTCAGCCCCTGTGTCAGACAAGATTATCCGCATTCCTTCCAACACAACCATCTATCTCGCTCCTAGCGCTTATGTATGTGGCACTCTCGCCATCGAAGATGCTGAGAACGTGAGCATCATCGGACGCGGCATCTGCCGTCCTGCCGATGGCTATGAAGGCGTTCATGTGCACCGAAGCAAGAACGTGCTGGTGGAAGGCGTAACCCTCTGCACCTGTCCTGTTGGAGGCAGTGACGGAGTGACTCTGCGCGATGTGCAGAGCATCTCTCACCCTGGATGGGGCGACGGACTGAATGTGTTTGCTTCGAGTAACATGCTCTACGACCATGTCTTCTGCCGCAATAGCGACGACTGCACCACAGCCTACGCAACGCGCAAGGGCTTCAGTGGCAGCGTGAACAACGTGTGCATGCAGAACTCCACACTCTGGGCTGACGTAGCGCATCCTATCTTCATCGGCATTCACGGAGCAGGCTCACTCGTGGAGAAAGGCATTGAGGCTGACAGCATCGTGAACCTCACGTACAAGAACCTCGACATCCTCTGCCACGCTGAGGCTCAGGTTGACTACCAAGGCTGTCTCGCCATCAACTGCGGCGACCTAAACCTTGTGCGCAACGTGCTCTTCGAAGATATACGCATCGAGAACATCATTCAGGGATGCCTTTTCCAGATAAAGGTTTCTTGGAACGAAAAGTACTGCACAGCTCCGGGAAGAGGCGTTGAGGACATCACCTTCCGCAACATTTCGTATAAGGGCGCAGAGCCATACATCTCGCTCATCAATGGATATGACGCTAACCACATGGTGAAGAACGTACTGTTCGAAGGTCTGAACATCAATGGAAAGGCAATATACGACACGATGCCTGACAAGCCTGCGTGGTACAAGACTGCCGATTTCGTACCAGCCTACATCGGCAACCACGTGGAGAACGTAAAGTTTGTGAAATAGTGAAAGATGAAAACTAATATGAAAATACTGCTTCTAACAACAATTCTCGCTTTTGCGCAACTCTGCAATGCACAAGTGAAGACTTACGACTATCCCGAGGGGAAGGAGGGACTGACTCCTATGAACGACTTCTCCGTCACTGCCGATGGGCAAACGGTGAAGACATATATGTGCGAGGTCAATCCGCACAAGAAGGTGCAGAAGGCTTCGTGGTGCCAATTTGAGGCTGAGAAGGGAGCCGTGATGCAGGTGGTGAAATGTGGCGAGAAGATTAAGGACGCTGTGGTTCGCCCGCTGTCAAAGGGCATAAAATACAAGGTGGTAAACGACTCGACGATTCAGTTCCGCATCCCGGGAGTGAAGGACAATCGGGGCTACGCTCTCGAGGTGGACATCAATGGCGATCGTGAGCACTGCCTCCACATCTTCGTGGACGGAAAGGAGCTTGAGACCTACGCGGCTCCCGACTCTGACTCGAAGCAGGACATAAACTGGAAGACGACGAACAATCACGATGTATTCGTGCAGAACCCTCGCCTCATATACTTTGGTCCAGGCATCCACAAGCCTCACGACCTGCCAAGCGCTGAGATTAAGATTCCGAGCGGCGCGACGGTGTACATCGCTCCGGGTGCTGTGGTGAGGGCTCGCCTAATTGTGGACAGAGCAGAGAATGTGCGCATCATCGGTCGCGGCGTGTTGCTCAACCCATTGAGAGGCGTGGAGATAACATACTCGAAGAATGTGCTCGTGGATGGTCTTACGGTCATCAACCCTCAGCACTACACGGTATTTGGCGGTCAGTCGGAGGGTATTACGGTAAGGAACGTGCGCAGCTTCTCCCGTCATCCTTGGAGCGACGGAGTGGATATGATGTGCTGCAAGAACGTGCTGGTGGAAGATGTGTTCCTGCGCAACAATGACGATGCCTTTGCCATCTACAATCACCGCTGGTGGTACTGGGGAGGCACGGAGAACATACGTGTGCGCAGAGCCACCATTTTCAATGACCTTGCTCATCCGTTCAACTTTGGCAGCCACGGCGATGACCGCTCAGACAACGGCGAACTGCTTCACGATGTGCAGATTGAGGATTGCGACATCCTGTCTGCCGACTGCGATGGCATCATGGCTGTGCGTAGCGGTGACAAGAACAGGGTTGAGGACATTCACTTCACGAACATTCGCATCGAGGACGTGGTGAAGGCTGCTCTCTTCAACATTCAGGTGAACTTCTCAGAGAAGTACAACCGTGCTCCGGGCAACTACATAAAGGATGTGTGGGTGAAGGACGTGACGTACAACGGCGACGAGTCGCACCTGCACCAGAACACATTTAAGAGCTACGACGCTGAGCACGCCATCAGCGACCTTCACTTCGAGAATGTGCGTGTGAATGGAAAGAAGATTGAGGTGAAGTACTGAGTTTTGTTTTTATCAAGAATTAGAATAAGATACTTATATATTGCTTTTCATAAAGAATGAAACGACTTATCATATTCATATCATTGCTCTCAACGCTCAGTCTTGCGATGGCATTCAACCACCCAGGCTTGCTGCATTCGAAGGAATCAATTCAGCGAATGCGAAGCCTTCGTGCTGAAGAGAACGCTGTGGCAATGGGCTCGTACCAGAAGCTTGTGGCAGACGCGAAGGCAAGCGCAAGCTATAAGATGAACGGACCTTACGACATCATCGCTCGCGATGGTCAGTATGCAAAGACTAAAGGTCCATGCGAGAACGATTTCCTGGCTGCATACTACAACGCGCTGCTCTACACCATTGACGGCGACAAGGCTCACGCACAGAAGGCGATGGAGATTATCCGTGCGTATGGCAAGACTCTCGTTCGCATCGACGGTCACGATGCTCCGCTCTGCGCTGCCTTGCAGGGATTCGTCTTCATCAACGCCTGCGAACTGATGCGCTACGCCAAGGGTTCGGGATGGACGAAGGAGGACACGAAACTGACGGAAAGGATGTTTCGCGAGGCATTCTTGCCTGTGCTTGATGAGTTTGACCGCAAGTCGCCTTATGCCAACGGCAACTGGGGTGCGGCTGCGTGCAAGTTGCGCATAGCTATCGGCGTGTATTGCAACGACAAGGCTCAGTATCAGCGTGCTACGAACTATTTCCTGCACGGCAACGATGATGGTGCCTTGCCTCACTATGTGGCTGAGAGCGGTCAGTGTCAGGAGTCGGGTCGCGACCAGGCTCATGTGATGCTTGGCCTTGGTCAGTTGGCTGAGATTTGCGAGGTTGCGTGGTCGCAGGGCGATGACCTCTATGGCGCACTCGACAACAGGGTGATGGCTGGATATGAATACACTTCGAAGGCTAACCTTGGCTACAAAGTACCTTTCTTCACATGGAAGGACCTCACGGGCAAGTACTGCAACTGGACCTGTCTGAGCGATGGCGCTTTGGGACAGTGGAGAGCAGTGTTCGAGATTGCCTACAACCACTATGTGGGACGCAAGCATCTCGCTATGCCTTATACAGCGAAGGTGCTCGGACACTTTGTGCGTCCTGAGGGTGCCGGCTTCACTTGCGATAACCCCGGATTCGGCACTCTCCTCTTCTACCAAGGCACCGAGGTGGATGCCACATCGCCTGTGCCTGCACCAAAGCAGTTCAGCATGAACGAGAAGCGCGACTACTCTGTGACAGAGGAACCTGTGATAAGAATGAAAGGCATATCGCATCTCTCGCTCGTTCGCACCGTCGATTGCTGGCCAGAGTACTGGGACTTGAAGCCTGTACGCAAAGTGGGCGACATCAACAATCCTGACGGCATCACATACGAATACGAGCCTAAGGGAACCATCTCTCGCAATGGCTATCGCTTTGAGGAGGGAAAGGTCAAGACCACCTTCGTGGCAGAAAAGCTGAATGCGGATGCGCAGATTGAGTACTGCATCAATCAGGCGAAGCGTTCGATGGAGGAACTTTCACCAGTTGACTACACTCATTCTCCTCGCAACATCGGTGCTGGCGAATGCCATTGGAACCTGCGCAACGCAAAGACAGCGGAGGAATGGTGCAGTGGTTTCTGGCCAGGCATCATGTGGATGGTGGATGACACTCTCCATGCCAAGCGATATACAAACGAACTGGAGTTTCTTGCTTACCAGAAGGCTTACGACCACGACCTTGGTTTCCAGATGATTGGTAGTTTCTTGAAGGGATATGAGTGGTTGAATGATAATGTTGACGAAAACGACGACAACAACGAAGACCGTGCCTTGAAAAAGCACTATCGCAAGGTGCTTCTCGCAGCTGCCGACACGCTCGCAACTCTCTTCAACCCTCGTGTAGGCACGCTGCTCTCTTGGCCAAGAAATGTGGGTATGTTCGGTGGGCACAACACAATCATTGACAACATGATAAACCTTGAGCTGCTGTTCTTTTCAGGAAAGAAGGAGAATATCGACATCGCTGTGAGCCACGCTGACACCACGATGCGCTACCACTTCCGTCCTGACGGAACGATAAACCATGTGGCGGTGTACGACCCTGTGAGCGGCAAGCACCTCTACAACTGCACCCATCAGGGCTTTGGCGACAACACGCTCTGGAGCCGCGGTCAGGCTTGGGCTATCTATGGCTACACGATGGTGTATCGCTACACTCACGAAAAGAGATTCCTCGACTTTGCGCAGAAGGTTACTGACGTGATGCTGCGTCAGCTTCCTGCCGATGGCATCCCGCTGTGGGACATGGGCGACCCGATGGCTCCTCACACCTTCCGCGATGCAAGCGCGGCGGCTGTCATTGCCTGCGGACTCATAGAGCTTTCGGGCTATGTGGGCGGCGAGAAGGGCAAGGCATATCTCGCTCAGGCAGAGACGATTCTCACAACGCTTTCTTCGGCAGAGTACCAGTGCCGTGAGAAGAAGCCAGCCTTCCTCCTTCACTCCGTGGGCAACATGCCCGCAGGTAGCGAGGTGGATGCGAGCATCAACTATGCCGACTACTACTATATAGAAGCGTTGAAAAGGCTTAAAGCTCATAATCTTTAATTCCTATGAAACCTTATAAGTTTGAACCTTATCTCAAGACAACCATTTGGGGTGGCTACCAGATAGCACCTTTCAAGGGCATATACACAGCTCAGCCTAACATAGGCGAAAGTTGGGAAATAAGTGGTGTGAGCGGTCACGAGAGCGTGGCTATACACCGTGGATTGGTGGACGATGTTGATGAGGGACTCACTCTCACCCAGCTTATTGACAAGTACAAAGGACTGCTGGTGGGCGAGAAGGTGTATAGGAAATACGGCAACAAGTTTCCTCTCTTGGTGAAGTTCATAGACTCGCGTCAAGACCTCTCCGTTCAGGTGCATCCTGATGACAAACTGGCTCAGAAGCGCCATTCGTGCAACGGAAAGACAGAGATGTGGTACGTCATCAAGAGCGATGTGGGAAGCAAGATTTATGCGGGCCTCAACAAGAGCATCACACCCGAAGAGTATGAACAACTCGCCACAGCAGAGCCTGTTGCAGGAAGGAGCCCTATGCAAGATGTCATCGTGGCTCACGAAGCTCACGAGGGCGACCTCTATTTCCTTCCTGCAGGTCGTCTTCACGCAATAGGCGCAGGCAATTTTCTCGCTGAGATTCAGCAGACAAGCGACATCACGTACCGAGTTTACGACTTCGGGAGAAAGGATGTGCATGGCAACCCTCGCGAGCTCCACATCGAAGAGGCCAAGGAAGCCATCGACTATCAGGTGTGGCCAGAATATCGCACCAGTTACGACAGCACCAAACCTACGAGCCAACTCATCAGTTGCCCTTATTTCACGGTGCACAGAGTGGTGGTGCAGGTGGCTCAGCAGATTGACTTCAAGTGCGACTCGTTCGTTATCGTTGTCTGTCTGTGGGGAGAGGCTAATATCAATGGAGTCTCTATCCACCAAGGTGAAACGATCCTTGTGCCTGCATGCGAAAACGTGCTCTATATCTTCGGAAATGCAACTTTCCTGACTGCAACTTTATAAAATGTCATAGATGAAAAGAATACTCATATCAATCTTCACCCTGCTGCTGACCATCATCACGGCATCAGCTCAGATTCTCTACAGCGACTACAGCGACCCTGACGTGTGCAAGGGCAAGGACGGTGGTTACTGGCTCACCGCTTCTTCCTTCCAGTGCGCACCAGGCTTGCCTATTCTCTATAGCGAGAACCTTCGTGACTGGACACTCGTGAACTACGCCATCGACGCAGTGCCTCTTCCAGAGGGAGAGCGACGCAGATGCACCTTCGAGGGCGGTGCTCCTCAGGCAGGCGAAGGCGTTCCGCACGGCTGCGGTGTGTGGGCTCCGAGCATCAGGCTTTATGGCGACACATATTATATATATTGGGGCGATCCCGATTACGGAGTATGGATGACAAAGACAAAAGACCCTCGCGGCAAGTGGGACGAACCTGTGCTTGTGCTTCCTGCCAAGGGAGTCATCGACACCACTCCCCTGTGGGACGAAGACGGACGAGTGTACCTTGTCAACGGTTGGGCTGCCAGCCGGTGCGGATTCAACAGCGTGCTGACAGTGCGCGAACTGAGTGCTGACGGCTCTCGCGTTATAGGCAACCCAGTTATGGTGTATGACGGTCAAGTGGAAGGCAACCACACGGTTGAGGGCCCTAAGTTATACAAGCACGATGGCATGTACTACATCCTTGCCCCTGCGGGCGGTGTGGAGAAGGGATGGCAGATAGCATTGCGAAGCAAGAATGTCTATGGCCCTTATGAGAGCTGCAAGGTGTTCAATCACAACGGCATACATCAAGGAGGCCTCGTCGATGACGCTTTCATCTGCTTCAAAGAATGCACCGCTTACGGACGTGTGCTCCATCGTCTCGACGTGAAGTGGAAGGATGGTTGGCCTATGATGTCGGAGAGCAAGTCCAACAAGCCTTGCCCTCTCGCTGTCAGCGATTCCGAACTTCAGCGTTACCAGTGGCACAGCAACTATCGCGACACCTTCGGCTTCCCTACTTCGAAGGGCATGCGCGTCTATGGATTCAACCTTCCAAAGGGCTACACCAACTGCTGGGAAGTGCCTAACCTCTTCCTCAAGAAGTTTGAAGGAGAGACATTTGCAGACACTCTTAATCTTACCATTACTGCCACAGCAGACGGACATGAGTCGGGTGTGATTGTCATGGGGCGCGACTACTGCCGCCTGTCCGCAATCTACAAAGATGGCAACTTCAACCTCCGCCAGATTGTCTGCAAAAGCGCAGATAAAGGCAAGAGCGAGTCGCCGGCAGAAGAGATAGCAGTGATCCCTGCACGCAAGTACAATGCCGGAGCGCGCGACAACTACGAATGCTGCATCTCCTTCATCGTCAAGTGCGACAAGGGCGCAGTTTGTTCATTTGCATATAGCACCGACGGAAAGAAATACACCTCGCTCCCTACCCGCTTCCAGGCACGCGAAGGCAAGTGGATTGGCGCAAAGTACGGCGTGTTCAGCCTTTCGCCAGAAGAGGTGAGAAAGGGCTGGTGCGAGATTAATTTATAAACGATTAAACGATTTAAACGTCTAAACGAATAACCGAAATATCGAAATACCGAAATATCGAAAATTTCCCAACAATATGAAAAGACTACTTCTTATCCTCGCATGCGTCATCTCTCTCAGTTTTGCGCATGCTCAGCAAGATCGCGGATTCATCCATCCCGGCGGTCTTCACACTCAAGCGGATTTTGACCGCATAAAGCAACAGCTTGCCGATGGCGACACAAAAGTGACCCAGGCTTACAACGTGCTGAAAACTGCTGCCTACGCGCAGTCGTCTGCAGGCACAAACCCATTGGAAACCATCGTGCGCGGCGGAGGCAATGGTGAAAACTACCTCCATGCTGCTCGTGGCGCTGCCATCGCCTACCAGAACGCCTTGCGCTGGAAGATTGAAGGCAACAAAGCATGCGCCAATCACGCGGTGGATGTGCTGATGAAATGGTGCAACACCACTAAAGTAGTGACAGGCAACAGCGACGCAAGGCTCGCCTTCGGTCTCTATGGCTATGAGTTCGCTCAAGCGGCAGAGCTGATGCGCGACTACGAAGGCTGGAAGCGCGAGGACTTCGCCAAGTTTCAGCGTTGGATGCTCGACCTCTGGTATCCAGGCTGCATCGGCTTCCTGCGTGGTCGCAACGGCACGTGGGAGAACGCTGGCAAGTGGTGGCAGGCACCAGGCCACTACTGGAGCAACTGGGGATTGTGCAACGCCTTGGCTGTTATAAGCATCGGTGTGCTCTGCGACGATGTCTTCATCTACAATCAGGGAATGTCCTTTATCAAGTACGACCAGGTAGGTACGTTCACCGACCCACGCACAGCCGTCCCCATCCTCAACGATGGCCTCACCGAGTTCTGGGGTAACCTCATCGTCACCACTACCGAGTGGGAACAGGAGACGGGTGCCTACGGCAAGGTTGGCCAGATGAACGAGAGTGGACGCGACACAGGCCACGCTTCTATGGCTCTTGGTCTTGCCGTTGACATCGCCCATCAGGGATGGAACCAAGGCGATGACCTCTTCTCGCACATGGACCATCGCCTCGCAGCAGGCATTGAGTACGTAGCTGCTCAGACACAGAGCATCGCCGATCTTCCTTGGACCAACTACCACTATGGTTCAAGCGGCTACTACTATAGCGACAGTCGCGCATGGCTCATGACCGGACCTGCGTTAGGCGCACAGATGCGTCCTTACTGGGGCACAGTCATCGGTCACTACTGCGGCATCAAGGGCGTGAAGATGCCTTTCTCTGAGCAAGCTTACAAGGAGATGGGCATCGATGCAGGCGGACTTGGAGCCACTTCGGGCGGCTACGACCATCTCGGCTACTCGGTACTCATGAACACCTACAACCATGGCGACAACGGCATCTACAATCCTAACCCTCCTACAGAACTTCAGCCTACCGTTTCCTACGGAGGCAAGACATACAAGCAGAACGACCTCGGCGGCCTCACCAACACCTACCAGACCACTACAGTCAACAAGCGTGGCTTGGCAGCAGGTACAGAGGTGACGCTCTCTCCTCAGCTTCCTGAGGGCGAAGAAGATACAGGCAAATGGCAATGGAACACAGGCGAGACCTCTCGCGAGATAACCATAACAGCCAACAGCTCATACATCTACCGTGTCACCTACACCAACGCATCGGGCGCTGTGAGCCAGCTCTGCTTCCCAATAGCAGTGCTGGGCGACTGCCACGAGAGCAACGTGACACAGAGCATTACCTACTCGGGCACCACAGTCTCCGACAGCATCATCGTGGTGAAGAGAGGAGCATCTGTCACCCTCAAACTCGACTGCGCAGAAGGGTGGGGCAACTTCCTGTGGGACAACAACAAGACCACACAGTCAATCAGCGTTACAGGCATCAAGCAGAATAAGGTTGTACGTGGTTGCTTCCAAAATCAGGGCGGACACAAGACATGGCGCACCTTCCACATCTTCGTCAACGACCTCGAAGCCGACGCCTCGCGCCTTGTTGAGAACGGCAGCTACCGCCTCCGCAACAT
>Ga0326513_10004066_pt1 | contig 10518 bp, 8 predicted proteins | sample 2_2465_0518_D_FD_203654 | JGI IMG/M metagenome (GOLD analysis project Ga0326513, IMG submission 203654) | Bovine rumen microbial communities from UC Davis, California, United States - 2_2465_0518 | ecosystem: Host-associated > Mammals > Digestive system > Stomach > Rumen | place: USA: California... | reverse complement strand
CAAAATATGCCACAAAACCCCGTCATTCCAAAAAACGCAAATAATTTCAAAATGAGGTGATTGGATGCCCTCATTAGGTCAGAGGCTTGCACATGCGTGGAATGCCTTTAGAAACAAATCAGATCCTTTTCAGGGTATGAATCCGCTGACCGTCGGATATAGCAGTGCCAATCGCCCCGATCGAGTTCGGTTGACACGAGGAAATGAACGGTCAATCGTCACAGCGGCATACACGCGTATAGCTATCGACGTAGCCAATATTAATATTCGGCATGTTCGTACTGATGCTAAAGGCCGACTGATCGACATTATCAAATCTCCTTTGAATGATTGTCTATCGATATCTGCTAATACAGATCAAACCGCTAGAGATTTCATTCGAGACGTTGTTGTTTCGATGTTTGATGAAGGATGCGTAGCCGTTGTTCCGGTAGATACGGATGTAAGTCCTAAACAAACCGGAGGCTTTGATATCCTTAGCATGCGTACCGGTAAAATCACTCAGTGGTATCCGGATGATGTTAAAGTGCTCCTGTTCAATGAGCAAAAAGGGATTAAGGAAGAAATTATTGTTCCTAAGAAGATGTGTGCAATCATCGAGAATCCTTTTTACAGTGTAATGAACGAGCCAAACTCGACACTTCAACGTGTTATCCGTAAACTGAATCTTCTGGATCTTACGGATGAAAATAATAGTTCTGGTAAACTGGATATTATTGTTCAGCTTCCTTATACAATCCGTACAGAACAGAGAATGATCGAAGCGGAGCGGCGGCGTAAAAAGCTTGAAGAACAGCTTTCGAAATCTAAGTATGGTGTCGCATATGCGGACGCAACAGAAAAGGTTACGCAGTTAAATCGCGCCGTCGAAAATAATTTCAAAGAGCAGGTTGAATGGTTTACAGAGTTCTTATATGGCCAGCTTGGTATTCCTATGGAAGTGTTCTATGGAACTGCCGATGAAAAAACCATGCTGCGTTATTATAGTGGAACGATTGAAACGATTCTTAATGCTATTTGTGATGAGATGATCCGTAAGTTCTTGACCAAAACGGCAAGGTCTCAGGGTCAATCCATCATGTACTTCCAGGATCATTTCAAACTGGTGCCTGCTGATAAGATGGCTGATCTGGGCGATAAGTTTATCCGTAATGAAATCATGACGGCTAACGAAGTTCGTGCTAAGCTTGGACTTCCGCCTGCCGATGATCCTAAGGCGGATGAATTGCGTAACCCGAATATGCCGCAGGAAATGGATTCCGGAGATCCTTCCGAAGAAGAACCAGTTGATCCTGATGAATTAAACGAGGCAAGGCAAACCTTATTAAATGCCGGTCTCAATGAGGACGATCTGAAAGGACTGTCCGACAATGAAATAGTTGATCTAGCAGAAGAGTATAACAGTCAAAATGGTAAAAAACGACCAGAAGAAGCTGTTCCTAGGCGCTCTTCGGCTTAATCACAGGAGGTAGCTTATGCCTAATCAAAATCGACCGTATGATTTTGCAGGTTGGGCGACCGTAAACAATGTTAAATGCACCGACGGACGAACTATTCGGAGGAATGCTTTTATTGAAAACGACGGAGAAACAGTACCGCTTGTTTTTCAGCATCAGCATAACGATCCGGAAAACGTCTTAGGTCATTGTCTTCTCGAAAATCGCGATGAAGGCGTTTATTGTTATGGTTGGTTCAACCGGAATCCTAAGGCACAGGCCACTAAAGAATCACTTGGCAATGGTGACCTTGATGCCCTGAGTATTTATGCTAATCAGCTTGTACAGCATGGCGGAGATGTTGTCCACGGTCAGATTCGTGAAGTGAGCATTGTGCTTACTGGGGCAAATAAGATGGCTCGTATTGAGAATCTTACATTTGCTCACAGTGATGGAACTTATGACACCGATGACGAAGAAGCTCTGATTTATCCTGGCGAAGGAAGTATTGTTGAGCTCTCTCACGGTGAATCTGACGAGGAGGATGAACCTATGGATTTTGAAGAGATCCTTGCGGGTATGACTGACGAGCAGCGTGCTGCTGTACAGGCTGCTTATGAACAGGGTCAGATTGATGTCATGGAAGAAATCGATGACGAAGACGATTCCGAAGATCTTGACGAAGACTCTGAAGAAATCTACGACGAAGAAGACGAAGATTTCGAGGATGAAGACGACGAAGACGATGACGAAGATGGCGACTTTGATCCTGAAGATTATGAAGATGATGAGGAAGAGTACGAAGACGATGAAGAATACGACGAAGCTCTTGCTCAGTCTATGTTTGGAGGTAACACAATGAAGCGTAATGTTTTCGAAGGCGATGCGAATGTCGCCCAGGGTAACACTCTTTCTCATGCGGAAACCGAAGCGATTTTCAACGATGCTAAGAAGAGCGGCAGCCTGCGTGATTCGGTTCTGGCTCATACCGCTGAATATGGTATTGACCAGATCGATTGGCTGTTCCCCGAATACAAAAATTTAAATAATCCGCCCGAGTTCATTAAGCGGGACACGGGCTGGGTATCCGGAGTTATGGCCGCTGTGCATCATACTCCTTTCAGCCGCATTAAGAGCATGTTCGCCGACATCACTGAAGACGAAGCTCGTGCGCTGGGTTATATCAAGGGTAACCGGAAGAAGGAAGAAGTCTTCACGCTGCTCAAGCGGACGACTGATCCTCAGACCATTTACAAAAAGCAGAAGCTGGATCGTGATGATGTTATCGACATCACCGACTTCGATGTTGTCGCTTGGATTAAGGGCGAAATGCGGATGATGCTGGATGAGGAAATCGCTCGTGCGATCCTGATCGGTGATGGCCGTAATCCTTCTTCCGATGACAAGATCCAGGACAGCCATATCCGTTCCATCTGGAAGGATGATGATCTGTTCTCCATCAAGGTCCAGGTGACCGCTGAAACCGGTGTTGCCCATGCGAAGAGCCTGATCAAGAAGATCATCAAGGCGCGTGCGCAGTATCGTGGTTCTGGCAACCCGAACTTCTACACGACTGAGTCTGTTCTGACTGAAATGCTGCTGCTTGAAGACGGTATTGGACATTTCCTGTATCCGACCAAGCAGGCTCTGGCGACTGCTCTGCGCGTAAATGATATCATCACGGTTCCTGTGTTTGAACAGGCCGGTACCCGTAGCGAGACTGTCGGTTCTACCACGACCGAATATGATCTGCTGGGCATCATTGTCAACCTGAAGGACTATAACGTTGGTGCTGATAAGGGTGGCAGCGTGAATATGTTCGATGACTTCGATATCGATTACAACCAGCAGAAATATCTGATCGAAACCCGTTGCAGCGGTGCTCTGGTGAAGCCGTTCTCTGCTCTGGTTATCGAAGCTGCTCATACGACTCCTTCCTTCCTGGAGATTGAACCCTCTATGAAGCCGAAGCCCTGGGCGAAGCGTGGCGGTTCCGTATATCCGCAGCCGGAAGAAACCACCAACAGTGATAGCAGCAGCGATAGCGATGACACTGAAGGAACCTAATTGAGGTGATTTGAATGGCCCGATTTCATGGAACCGTCGGATTTGTAAAAACTGTAGAATACGATCCGATCAACCATCCAAGCGTATGGCGTGAAGAGACATCTGAACGCACTTATTATGGAGACGTAATGAGGAATAATCGTCGCTGGGATCAAAATGGTAACGGGACAAACGATAATCTGGTCATTAACAACATCATCAGCATTGTCGCTGATTCTTATGCAAATGAGAATATGGGCGCAATGAAATATGTGAGATGGCGTGGCGATCTCTGGACCATCACTAATATTGAGATCCAGAGACCCCGCCTAATCCTCACGATTGGAGGATTGTATAATGGCCCGGTCTCGAGTTGAACTTGATAGGATTCTTAGAGCGACCCTCGGAACGAGCAATGTCTTTTTCGATCCTCCAGAATCCTTCAAATTGAAATATCCATGTATTGTTTATAAATTCGAAGGTTATGCTCAGCGAAAAGCTGATAACAAAACCTATATCGGTTTAAAACGATATGGATTGACGTACATCACCCAAGACGCAGATGATTCAATGCCCGATACTCTTGAAGAGTTAGAGTATTGCCATTTGAATCGTAATTATACGTCAGATGGTTTATTTCATCATGCGTATGATATCTATTTTTAACGGAGGTACAATCCTATGAGTAAAATGACTTGGCATGGCATCGGACAGCGGGAAATCGAATCCGGTGTAAGTGAAGTTGCTCTTTTCCAGCTTGGCACCAACGGATACGAAACCGGTGTTGCTTGGAACGGTGTAACAGCCATTAATGAGAATCCCAGTGGCGCTGATGTTACCGACCTGTACGCGGATAACATTAAGTATGCTTCGATGCGGGCTGCTGAAAAGTTTGGCTTTACGATTGAAGCTTATACTTATCCGCCCGAATGGGCTGAATGCGATGGTAGCCAGGAAGCCGAAGATGGCGTGTTCCTGGGACAGCAGAGTCGTAAGGCTTTTGGTCTGGTTTACAAGTCCCAGATTGGTGACGCTGAGCATCCTGGTATGGATAAGGGCTTTAAGCTCCACATCATCTATAACAGCACCGCTTCTCCGTCTGGCCGTGGATATACCACGATCAATGAGAACCCCGATGCTATCAGCTTCAGCTGGGAAGCCAACAGCACTCCTGTGGCTGTAACCGGCTTTAAGCCCACTTGCGAAATCACGATTGATAGCACAAAGGCGAATGCTACTAAGCTGGCTGCTCTGCTGGACACTATTTATGGTCGTGATGCTGGCGATGGTCAGACTGCTCTGACTCCCAGTCTGCCGACTCCCGATGAAGTCCTGACTGCTATGGCTGCTTAATCTGGTTTTATAGGAGAGCACTTCTGAGCACGGAGGTGCTCTCCTTATTTCCAATTACTATTTTTTATGGTCTTAAAGAGAAAGGAAGGAAACCAATATGTTAAAGAAACTGATTAAATATACCGATTATAATGGCGTTGAGCGCCAGGAAAACTTTTATTTCAACCTTACTAAAACCGAACTGATTGAAATGGAAACGGAAGTGACTGGAGGTTTCCGTCAGCTTCTGGAAAACATGATGGAGAAACAGGATATTCCTAAGATTATGAAGTCTTTCAAGACAATTATTCTGAAGGCATATGGTGAAAAATCTCCGGACGGTCGTCGGTTCTTTAAGAGCGAAGAACTGTCTATCGCGTTCACTCAGACCGAAGCGTACAACGTTCTGTATATGGAGCTTCTGTCCGATTCGAAGAAGGCTGCTGCGTTTATTAACGCTCTAATTCCTGAGGATATGCGCGGAGACGATGGAGCTCTTACACCCATTGATAAGAAGGATGCTGAGAAACCTGTAGAAGACGGTAATGTGCATCTTTTAACCTGATAGGGAGAGGATGAGAGAATGCTGATTATCAAACTTCCAGAACAGGAATTTTTTGATCAGAGTACTAGCGAATTTCTTTCCTGCAAGGCTTGTACATTGAAATTGGAGCATTCTCTTATCTCCATTTCAAAATGGGAAGAAAAATGGAAAAAACCTTTCTTGACAGATAAAGAAAAGACCCCGGCGGAATTTCTTGATTATATTCGTTGTATGACAATTAATCAGGATGTTCCGGACGAAGCTTATTCTTTGCTTGGACATGAGAATGTCAAGAAGATAGAAGCATATATTTTGGATCCCGCTACAGCAACAACAGTAGTAGATTTAAGAAAGAGCAGAAGTGGAAAAAACGAAACGCCTACTTCTGAATTAATTTATTACTGGATGATTAGTAACGGAATTCCTTTCGAATGTGAAAAATGGCGTCTCAATAGATTACTCACGTTGATTAAAGTTTGTAATGCTAAGGGTAATCCTCAGCAGATGAGCAAACAAGAAATCTATGCAATGAATAATGCCTTGAATAATTCTAGAAGGAAGGCCATGGGATTGAACTAATAATTGGAGGGACAGAAATGAAAATCAATTTCGAACACAAGGGAGGCTTTAATAATCTTGAAAGATTCCTTGTGAAATCTCTCCATATAAGCCCTTTAGTTCGTCCAATTCTTGAAAAATACGGAAGACGCGGAGTCGAAGCTTTAAAAGAAGCAACTCCGAAAGATACCGGGAAAACTGCTGATAGTTGGATGTATGAAATTATAAAAGATGAACGCGGCAATTATCAGATTGTTTGGTCAAACACAAACGTAGTCGATGACTGGGCTAATGTAGCAATTCTTTTACAATATGGTCATGCTACAAGAAATGGTGGATTCGTTAAAGGGGTTGACTATATTAACCCAGCCATCGAAAAAGTTTTCCAAGGGATGGCTAAAGAAGCATGGGAGGAGGTAAAGCGGCATGGCGACTAATATTGACGAGCGGATCGTAGCTGCAAAATTTGACGCCTCAGATTTTGAAAAAGGCGTAAATAAAACACTTAAAAAGCTCGATGAATTAAAGAAAAGTCTTGATTTGAAAGATGCTACGAAAGGCGTCAAAGAGCTGGCAGAGAAGACAGAAGCCTCCACAGACTCGATGAGCAAATCCCTTGAAAAGTTAACTGATCGGTTTACTACTTTTATTGGAATGATTAAGCAGAGAATACTTGGCGGACTTGCTGATGAAGTTGCCGGTGTTTTCCTCAGGATGGAGCAAAGTGTAACCGGGTTCATTAGAAGCATTAGTTCTGATCAAGTGACAGCTGGCATGGCAAAATATGAGCAGATGTTAACCTCTGTTCGTATAATGATGGCCGCTGGTGAATCTCAAAGTTCTGCTTATGTTGCGATAGATAAGTTAAGAGAGTATTCAGATCAAACTTCGTATTCATTAAGTCAGATGACTGACGCTCTTAGTAAAATGAGAGCTGCTGGTGTCGATTTGGACACAGCTACAAAAAGTGTTGAAGGTATTGCTAACGCTTGTGCTAATGCCGGTGTAAATGCCACTGAAGCACAACGGGCTTTCTATAATTTATCTCAGGCATATGCTAAGGGAAGTTTAAATTATACAGATTATAAGAGTTTGGAACTTCTTAACATGACTACCGAGAAGTTCAAAGAAAATATGCTTGAAGCGGCAGTTGAAGCCGGGACTTTAAAGAAATTAAGTGATGGAATTTATCAGACAATCAATACGACTGATAAAAAAGTAAAAGCTGGTAAAAAAGTAACGATTCAAAACGCCACTGATATGTTGAAATATGACTATATGAATAATAGAGCGATGAATGTATTATTCGGTAAAAAGTTTTATTTCGACGAAAAAGAATTCCGTGAGTATAAGAAAAAATGGACCAATTCAAAAGGCGAAGTGGATCGTGAAAAAGCAATTGAAGAAGCAAAGAAAGACTTTGGTCAGATTGCTGTAGATGCTTATTTAGCAGCTCGTGAAGCAAGAAGTTTTACAGATGTTATTAATACACTTAAAGACGTTGTCTCAACTGGATGGAGTACAACGTTTGAAAATTTATTCGGCAAATTGGATGAAGCAGTTGATTTCTTTACAAAATTAACAGAAGGAGATTTAGCCGAATCCATTTATCGAATTGGTGAATGGCGAAACGAAGTTTTAGAAACTTGGAATGTTTTAAACGCCGAAGGGAAAGGCACCGGTGGAGAGTTATTTAGACAGACGATTCTTAATATTACAGATTCGCTAGGTCTTCTTATTCAGACATTTGAAGATATTCTCCCTGGAACAGATACTTTTGGTGAACGTTTATTAAACGCCACTTACTCGTTACGTGATTTTTCTATTAGGGTAAAAGAGTCCATTTCAAGTTTTCGTGAATGGATGAATAGCCCAATGTTTGAAAACGGTCCTACAAGGATTGAAAAAATCAGATCTATTTTAGGCAATTTAGCAAAAGTATTTGGAATTGTTTCTAGAGTTGCCGGATCTGTAATTTCTGCGTTTGGAAAAATGATAACACCTTTAGGAACGTTATTTGACAGCATGATTGGTATTGACGATACTATTGTCAATTTACAGACTGTATTGGAACCGGTGTCAAACGTTCTTGAAAAAGTTGTTGGTTTTCTTGGAGACATTGCCGCGTTCTTTGTTTCAATGGCTGTCGATACTTTCGGTGCTAATGTTGCTTTTGTTTCAGATCTTGTTGGCATCTTGATGGAATTATTTACTGGTAATTCCGCTCAGAAATTACAAGATGGTGAAGGAGTTCTTGGCAGGATCAAGAATGATTTTGAAGGCATTAAAGAAGCTTGTAAATCTGGTCTTGGTGCTGTTAAAGAATTTTTCGGATCGCTGATTAATGATATCAGGAATCTTCTCGGGTTAACTGATGAGAGTGAGAAGAAGGCAGAAAATCAAAATGGTGGAATTTTTTCGGGTTTGATTAACTTCTTCAACACAAATCAGTTTGTACAAGATGCTAAGAAATGGGTTAATCAGGCGATCGTTGACGTTGGCAACTTTATAAAAAGTATACCGAATCGTGTTATGCAGTTTGGAGCTAACGTTTATGACACTTTAAGAAAATTATTCTTTAAAGACGAAACCAAATACAATGGTAGTCAGCTTGAAACAAAAACAATTCTTACGCCTCTTGGAGAATGGATCAATAAGGCAATTGCTGATATCCGAGAATTCTTTAGCAGTATTCCTAAGAGAATTATCGACGGTGTCGGGACAGTTACAAATTGGATCAATGAAGTATTTGATTATTGGTTTAATAAAGATAATGAGAATTATAAGAAATCCGGCGATAATAAAAAGTCTGAAAAAAATTGGGCAGGCAAAGAAGAGATTACATCCAGATTTGAAGATTTTATTAATAGCACAAAGGCCTCCATTTCAAGTTGGTTTGAAGATCTTCCGAATAAAATTCGTAAAGCTTTTTATAGTATTGGTAACTTCGCCACAAATTTGTATAAAACGTTAGATGAATTTTTATTTGGCAAAAAGGTCAGGCAAACGATTTCCGTTGCAGATGGTAAAGGCGGTCTTAAGTATAAAGATATAACCGTTAGATATAAGACCGGTTTTAGTAAATGGCTTGATGGGGTTATTAAAGAAATTAAGAAATTTATTACAAATATTCCAGAGTACATAAAGAACGGAATTAAAGATGTTGGAGATATTCTTTCTTTGATTGTAAGTTCTATCTTTGGTAAAGAAGATAATAAAGAAGTTACAGGGAAAGATGTTACAGACGCTATTGCGAAACCATTCTTAGGAATTGATCTTGGTAGCATTCTAAATACAATTGCGGGAATTGGTAGAGAGATTCTTAATCAAATTGCTAGAATTTTTACAGGAACCGATGATATTGATAATAATATGAATTGGTTTTCTGAAAAAATTGCAGAAGGTATCAATTGGATTCGAGAAAAGGCTGTTGAAGGATTAAATTGGCTTAGTGAGACTCTTGCTAATATCCCAACAACAATTGCTAATCTATTCAAAAAAGAAGATAAAGAAACGGCTGATAAAGGTCCTGTCGGAAATGCGATAATGAGTTTTGGAGAAGCAATCGGGACTTTTATTACTGTAACTTTACCTGCGAGAATATTAGACTTCATTAATAATGCAACAACCGTTTTTGATGATATTTGGAATAAACTGTATAGCAAGATTATTGGCGGGGCAGAAGAAAGTTCTGAAGAAGCAGTAAGCGAAGTGGATGCTATTAGTGGCGCGGCTCCTAAAAAGCCTGAATTATCAGCATGGCAGAAGTTTGTTGAAAATCTTGGACAAACCATATCTAATATTTGGCAAAAATTGCCGGTATGGATTGCTCAGGGAATTGATGTTGCTATTGCTGAGATTGATAAACTTATTAGTGGATTTACGAATCATATAGCTGATGCTAATGTTCAGAAGGAAACAAGCGAGACAACTGAAAAATCATTTAAAGATGTTGTTGAAGGTATGGCCGATTCTGCTGAGAAAGGCGAATCTTCTGAAGAACCTGCTTTATTAAAATCTATAAAAGGAATCGGCGAAAGGATTAAAAATCTGTTTATCATTACAATTCCTGGATTTATTAGTGAAGCTTGGACGGCCATTTCTAATCTTGGAAGTGACATCTATAAAGGTATTTCTTCTGCTTTTTCAGGAGAACCCGTTGGCGAAGATGCTTCTGAGTTAACACAGATGGCGAATAATGCCGGAACAACTATTAAAACTTTCCTCGTTGAAAAAGTTCCAGAATGGTTTAAAAAGGCTTGGACCGAAATTTCAACTACTGCAAAAGATGTTTTTGCAGGTGTTTCTTCTATATTTACAGGAGCAACTCCTGTTGGTGAAGTTCAAACAGCTGTTAATAATTTCGGAGCAATAATTTACAAAGCCATCACGGAAGATATCCCGGCAGCTATTAAGAAAGCTTTTGATTTTGTAAAAAGTCTTTTTACAAAGAAAGATCCTTTAGAAGAAAATCTTAAACTACTTTCTGATAGTGAAAGAGCTTATGTTTCCAGATATGTTGATAAGATGAAAAAAGATACTAAGAATGCCGTTGACGATGAAACGAAAGATCAAAATTTTTGGTCATTTATTGATGTAATT
>Ga0326513_10004065_pt1 | contig 10522 bp, 7 predicted proteins | sample 2_2465_0518_D_FD_203654 | JGI IMG/M metagenome (GOLD analysis project Ga0326513, IMG submission 203654) | Bovine rumen microbial communities from UC Davis, California, United States - 2_2465_0518 | ecosystem: Host-associated > Mammals > Digestive system > Stomach > Rumen | place: USA: California... | reverse complement strand
ATAGATTATATGACATGTAGCTTCCGTGTTCGGTAGGACTCTAAAGCCGTTTTTGTCTGCGTCAAACATCGTAGCCACAGACCGATTGCTATCAGCTGAAGGCCTTACCATTGCATAACAGTTCGGATTGATACCATAAACTGACAGCACTTGATTCAATGACACGGGAATGTAGATAGACCCATTCGCATCTGTCGTTGCTGTATAATCTATGCTTGTGATGTGTTCTAAATTAAAACTACTTGATGCCATTCATTGTTTAGGCACTCTTTAATCAATAGTCCCAAAAATCCACCGTGACGCTTACTGGTTCAACCGCTCCGACTACTATATACAAACTCGCGCCCGCATAACTTATATTAAAGGGTGACGTTTCCAACATTCCTGTCGAAAAATCTGCTAAAGTTGCAAACAAGTGTTTTTCGGTAATCGGTATAGCGTAAAACGTCCTTGTTTTTGTGTAATCTGAAAGTTTGAACGTCACTCGTGTTCTTTTGAGCATTAAATGATTAAAAATTGAACTTGCCATATACCTCTCGGTGTATATGTGGCTATAAATACGAAACCATGAAATCGCACGTAATGTTTTCACTTGATGGGTTGTAAGCGTACAACTGAACTGCACCATCAGACGTATAGGAAAAAAACGTAATGATACGTGAATCGCTTGCTCTCGCAGTTACAATTCTATTTGCGTTCACCTTTGAAACATTCGCTACCCACAATCTGTTGCTTGCCGTAATCGTTTTGTTGTTGTATGTCGCCGTTTCGTATTTTCTTGGAGTGTTAAAACTACTACTAGCCACGGGAGTCACCTCCCTTACACCTCAGACCTCCTTTCGGAAGTCTTAAGGAAGCAAGTCTTAGTGCCTTGCCTCCTTTCGTATTTGATAAGAGATCCAGAGAGAAGTCCCCCCCCGATCATATGTTCGATTCTATTTCTCATGATGTCCTCGCTTTCTCCAGAATCATCTGGATTGTTGTGCCTCCTGTTGCTACGACTGCGGTCACCCTCACCTTACCCTCACTAGGAGTAAAGCTTATGCTAGATGATGTAACCTTAGAAGGATCTGCAAGATAGAACGAGGTTACAACCATATCACTAGTTGCACCTGCTACAGTAAGATCCGTATAGGTTGACGTAGCTGGTAAGGAGATAGATCCCGTTACCAAAGGACGGTCATCTTGTATCTTCTGAGCACTCCATGTATTAGTAGCAGTTGTCTGTGTGTCATCTATAGGCACTGACCCTGCGTAAGTGCTCCCTGCATGGTAAATATCACCCATGGTTTCTCCTTTCTATATGTAGTTGTTTTAGTATGGCTTCACCACTACATCTTGTATGTGATTTGCCAATGAAATATTTGTTTTATGTTATTTAAAATGATTGTTCAGCATAAGGGCTTAAATTTGTTTTAGGATTTGTTCCTGTTGAAATTTCGATTGTGTAGTAATTCATCTTTTTCCTCCTTGTATTTGCTTTATAATACAACTATGTCTTAAAATGTACATAATTTAAGTATATATGTAGAGCCTTGTTACGTTTACGGTCTGGACAGTTGCTGACACTACACGCACATGTAAGTCATCAAGAGGAACAACCGCAGTTAAAGAATTAACCGAATTAGATGCGGTAACTATTGTTATTGGTGCGCCATATACATAAGTGGCATCACTTGGCCTTATAAAGTTCAACGTGACATATCCACCAGCTGTCGTGACATCACCCAATACCGTTTGTATTTTCAGTTTTATGTTTAATCTCGCTGTAATATCATCCTGCAAATCATGCAAGGTCTTGACTTTATAATAAGTTGCATTAGGTGGTGTAACTCCTGTACATGCAACTAATACTTCATACAAGATGTTATTGTGAATGAGCCAATCTCCTGCCACATAAGCCTTTGACGGTGAGAATATATAATCATCAGTCACCATTGCCTTTAATGCAGTATTTTCGGAATTTACTTTTTGAGAACTCCAAGTCTTATCCTCAGATACGCTTGTATCGTCTATCTCAGTAATACTCATTGCATTGCTACTCTCACGAGCCTTCATCACGAGAACACCATTTGAGGGGAAGTCGGATGACCAGTTGGGGAGTGAGAAAGATGCACCAGATCCACCGAAGTAGTATGCACTTCCGTAACGTGTCTGGAAGTATGTTACCAGAGCAGGATATGTTGCTACTGGTACTGACTGACCATCACAAACAAGATAATCTGTTGTAGGGAATGTACCTGTAGGTGTAGTGATTCCTGAGATACCATCTCCTGTCTTTCCCGTAGCAACTGACAGTACTGTACCTACAGGTGTCTTATCCGTAGCAAATGCTACTGTGTCTGCCCAAGGACGGAACCAATATGTATTCCTGTCGTTCTTTTCTTCGTCTGATAAATTATTCCAATGCTGTTCATTAGGACTAACCTTAATCTGACCGTGAACTACTGTACTTAAGTGATCAGGATCCGGGTTATCCTCTACATTGAACCCTTCAAACTCCAGAACCTCCCTCTTAACTCCAACAGGCATAATCGAGCCGTTAGGGAGTGTACTAGCGATTCTGTGTCCACCCTGAGGTATTGTGACCTTGGTAACAGGGTTTGACGGATCTGTAGTTGTATCGTTCTCCACGTTAGCACCGATAAACTGTACTGTAGGCTGCTGAGCCATGACAGTTCCTTCCTCGTCTGCTATAACGTGTCCACCCTCCTGTACATCCCAATCGTAATGGGTGCCATCTGTAAAGGTCATCCTGTAAGTCTTTACATTACCTACAGTAGATATAACCGCAACAGACTCTACACCATTACCTGTCTCACCGTTTTTGATTCGGCAGACAATGGGAGCAGAGCCGTCTGTAAGAGTGATTGTGAGGATGTTATAATCACCATCACCTGTTGTAGGTTCGTATTCGATAGACTGTATACCTTTCATATTGCCCTTTTTTGCCCAGGCTTCGTTTTCGAGTTTCCAAATGTCCTGAGTTTCAATATTGAGGTATACATTACCGTCAGAGTAACCCTCAGTACTTGAGGACGGGGAGGTAATATCTGTACCCACCCCTAAGCCGTTCTTTACGAGTTTATAGTCTTCTTCGAAAAGCTCGATCATCGAGCCTCTAACCTGTTCTCCATAAACGGCAGACCGCAAGTTCTCAATATTTTGTTCATGTGTTGCCATTGACTGCCTCCTTTATTGTTTACGTGTTATTAACCGTCTGGAATGTTTCCTAGATACTTTTCCCATAAGCATGTTCTGCCATCTCCACTCCACTTCTGAACCTTTCCGTTTCCGAGTATTCTTATTCCGTCCAGACATGTAATATCATCCAAATTACCAGAATTGGATAGCTGTAACATTCCGAATCTTATATCTTCGTTATCGCTATTACCCATAAGGAACGCAATACCTCTACCTGCGGAACCCAGGCTCATTCTGTAAGGTGACACTTCAGCATCTCCAACGCTTAATTTACTTTGAGAAATCCCGAATCCACCTATAGATCCACCCTGAGCGTTTATCGTACCAGTTAAATCACAACTGTTTGCTGTAATCTTTCCGCCAGTAATATAGGTGTGAGCATTACCAGAATTGTTTCTGAAACCATCTATACCGACATATGTACCAGCTGTGGCACTACTAATACCATTACAACCGTTGTATATAGACTGTTCACCTATATTCCAAGCGTTTGCGTTTGTTCCAATACGACCTCCGGTTGCTGTTATTGAACCACTTATTGTTGCTCCAGATGCGTTAAGAACTCCGCTTGTATTAACGCTAAACTTACTACCTATAGATATAGAACCGCTCTTTATCGTTACCTGTCCGGAAGTATTGACCATGAAATTGTTTGCTAGGTTTATAGAACCGCTCTTCATGGTTAGTACTCCACCGCTAGTAACTTGGAAATTGCCACTGCCAAGATTTATAGAACCACTCTTTATGGTTACAACTCCTTGGTCAGTAACTTGGAAATTGCCACTGCCAAGATTAATAGAACCAGATAAAATACTTATACCAGATGTTGTCCAAGAACCAATGAGATTGTCGCTTGTGTTGTATATGTACAAAGAACCGTTTTTATAAGCTCCCTGTTGACTACCTCCAAGATAGAGAACACCGCCTCTGATCCTTGTTGCTAGCATAGTACCGGTAGTGATACGATCTGCTACTATCTGACCGTCTATAGTCATAGCTGCTTTTGATGGCTGCCAAGTACCAGATGGATCTAAGACACCCTGTCCGTTCCTCTTATCAACAAAACCCAGACCATTCAGATTCCAAATCCACCTCTGAGTTGCTTGGGCATCGTCCATCTTATTCTGAATCCATATCTGTTCGGGCTGGTTATTGTTGTTAACTATAGTCTTAACATAACCACCATCCACACCCATAAGCATGTTTTTAGCATTCTCTTGGGCTGATCTAAGAATCTCAGACTTTGATGGTAAGTCCTCTATTGCCTTTGTAACGTCCATATTGACCTTAGCTGTCCTTGCTGTAAGAGAGGGTATCTCCTTAGATCCAAGTGTGTAAGTCGTATTCTCCGGATTGTCCAACTGGATCTCCATCTTCGTAATAGGAAACAGTTTGTCCATACCATGAGGTCTAGATACACACCTAATCCTCTCGTACATCTTAAACGGTCTATTTGTCTTAGATAAGTAATGCAAATCCACTGCATTAAGTTCCAGAGTCATCTGATCGAACTGCTCATCTTGTAAATACTTCTGAGCTTTCGTTAACAGGTTCGATGCTACTGTCACATCTGACCAGTCAACTACCTTACAGATCCACCCAAATGCCGCTACAGCCTGTGTGTTCTGGACATATATGCTACCTTGGTTGACGCTTTCAACCGTCAAATATGCTTCCAGAGCTGAAGGGTAACCGGGAGGGTTCTCATCCAATCTGGCTCCTCTAGGTACTATTACCGTTGCCATATCGGATAGATCCCAAGAACGGGTGAAATCGAGTAGATTTGTCTCAAATCTGATTACCTGATCGTTTGTCTCTGAATGTTCAGCAAGGTAATCGATATACCTTACACCGTTTACCTTCCTTATTTTGAGAAACCCTTTTAAACGATCTACGAGTTTGTCTTTAATACACTCTAAAGTACTCTCGTAATTGGTGTAACGATATAACTCGTCGTTTGAGTTTGTGGTATCGTCATCTACTACTGTGACTATACCAACTGTAAACTGTAAATCGCTCTTAGAGTTGTGTATTGCTATTAATCTTTCCAGAAATACCCTTGGAGATATATTGTGGTATTCTGCAGGAGGCTGGATTGTGTCGTTTAGGAATGCTAATGCACCCTCACAGACTACGTTTCTCTGATTGAAGTAGTCCTCATCTTCACTTATTACCCTACCTTCCCAAATAACCTCGTCTTCCAAATATACCGTAATTAACGAATCCATCCTCTTTACAAGGTCGTAACCTATGTTTCCGGGAGGCATTTGGAATGACAACTGACCTGCAGAATTCTCTTCCATAGTTAACTTAGGGTTGATTACTTTTGAATCCACATCTGGACGAATATCATCGTAGATGCAGACATCATCACAATATATCCTGTACATGCCTTATAACCTCCCTAATCTGAAATCTATAGAAACTTTACCTTTACCTTTGAAATAGAATTTGGTTCCGGTACCGTACATCACATAGTCATATGTTTCATGTTTACCATCAGTGTAGTGTGTAACTGGAGTCTCTATACCAAGAGTTGTGTTTGTGAACTTCACGTCCATACCAGTTCCGCTATCTGAATCAATTATCAGTGCAGGACTCTTAGGTGCTACTCCAATCGCTTCCTGTGACACTGTGAATTCTGTCCATTCTGTATTACTAGGTACATCTATGTTTCTGAAATATGAATCCAAGATGACACCTGTATAGAAGTTGAATGGATCCCAAAGCCAATCATCCAGAGAACTCAATACCGACCATTTGAATGGATCTACGTCGTAATCGATTGTAATGTTAGACCAGGTCCCATCATTGTTAGAATCCCAGCTACTAACATTAAAACGACCCTCGTAATAGAAATTGGGGTCGTCATCGAGTATGGCTCTCATTTTCCTACCATGTAGGTATTCCATGATCTTTGAGTATCTGGTGTGCCACTTTTCCCACTCATCGTTTATAACTACAAATTCAAGTGATCCCTTCCTGTTTTCATACACCGGATAGCCCGTGAGAGACTCTGTCAGATCGACAGAGCCATTCCCACCAGGCAACTCGATGTACTTTGTTTTCGGTTCGGGAGGATTGAACAGCGGTCTCGATGTTGGCATAAGTTTCCAATCCCGGAAAGTGTGCTTATCACCAAATATAATAGAATGCTGTCCCTCGTATTGCATTGTTAAATCCCCCTCTCCTTCATGGTTTGCATACGCCCAAGGGCTGAATCCATAGGCGCTGCTATTGATCCGACCAATGTGCCAGTGTCCATTACAACCTGTAATCTCGACATCGTGCCCATTGCATCGGCTAAGTTGTTGTTTAAATCTCTTATTGCGTTTACTACATCTGTGTTCGAGTTCTTAGAAAGTATTGCCTCTAACCCACTCATAGGTGATACATTAGCGTTAAAGCCCATACTAACGTTACCAGCAAGTGCTAACGGCCTAGACAAGTCAAGCATACCGTTTATAGAACCTGCATCCTTCTTGAAAGTTGTGAGATCCAGAACCGGAGTAATTACCGGGTTCATGTCCATAGAGTTATCTGCCAAGTCGGTTACCAACTCCATTGCTGAATCCAGTGCATTGGCTAACTTACCACCAGCACCTGCAGCAACAGCATCGGCCTCTCCTTCTAGGGATTGGATACCAATGATGACACCTTCCAACAGACTCTTACCAGACTTGATACCTTTCTTTGAAGGTGAGTTAACGTTTAGACCCTTCTTCGAGTTCATGGCCTTTACCATGTTGTTACCGAAGTTTGCTGCAGCAGAGAATGCCTCACCAGCTTTAGTACTCTTCAGTCCCTCTAAGAAACCATCTATCAAGCTCTCAGCAGCACCTTTGAAATCTGATACCTTGTCTTTGATAGCCTTAACAGCATCGTCAACCATACCCTTTGCGGCATCCAGAACGTTGAAACTACTATCCTCAATACCGCTCTTCATGTTCTCTGGTATGAGCACACCCAATGGTGTGAACTCTACAAGCCACTCTGTAATGGCCTGTATAACCGCGTCCATGAGGTTATTAACGGCTTCTATAAGAGTCTTGTTGTTATTCCTTATAGCGTCTGCAAGGCCGTTTATGAGGGCAATAGCGCACTTATACGCCGCATCTACGATTCTTGGTATCTGATTCGTTATAGCGTTCATGAATGAAATCATTAGATTTGCACCCACTCTAGCTATCTCTGGCATCTTACTGTTTATCATATCGAGGAGGTCTACTAATAACTTAAATATAAGATTTAGTATTCTTGGAGCAGTCTCTTCAATAGCTGAAAGAACTATGTCCAGAACGCCTAATACCAACGTCTTAAGTCTAGGCATAAATTCAACTAGCTTGTTTAAGATGACACCAAGACCCTCCATCAATGCTGTTGCAAGAGTTATCATGAGGTTTATAACTATTGCACTGATCTTTGGACTATACTCTAACAACTTATCAATTATAAGTCCTAAGCACTCCATTAATGACGTTACTATCATTGGAGCTAACGACGTAAATAACTCTGCAAATTGCTGAGCAACCATAACAACCATGGGTAACACACCAACTACGGCTTGTATACCGGTTGCGAACAGAGTTAAGCCTACACCTGTCGTCATTAGACCAGCACCAAGAGCTATAACCGCAACACTGAACGCTAATATAAGCGGTGATAAGATACCAAGAACTGCCGCTGCCACGCCAAGACCTGTTATAGCAACTACAAGTGCTAACAACGCTGAACAAATATCGCCAAGGCTCATGGAACCAAATATCTTCAATGCAGTTCCAAGAGCTATAAGACCAACAGCTGCTACAGTCAACGCTACAGCACCTGGAAGCGCAAGAGCCATCGCCGTAAGACCTACAGCAAGAATCGCAATGCTTCCTGCCAACGCAAGTAAGCCCTTTCCGACCTCTGCAAGTGACATCGACCCTATGATTTTGAGCGCGCCACCAAGAGCTATAAGGCCAACTGCAGCTACGGTTAATGCAATGGCACCAGGTAAGGCTCCAACCATAGCTGTAACACCTACCGCAAGTACTACAAGCGATGCACCGATTACCGCAAGTGCCTGCCAAACGTGGTTTTCGCCAGATATGGCTTCATTTACCTCTGCTAAGGCTTTAGCAATTAATACCAAAGCAAGAGCCGCTGCAACTGCACCAGCGCCACCAAGAATAGCTTTACCACCGCCGAATTTGGACATTACGACGCTAACCGCAGCCAAACTTGCAAGTAATATCTCAACCATAACGAAAGCCGCGATCATGTGACTGCCTTCTCGCTCCATCTCTCTAGAGATCTTTTTCATTGCGTTAACAACTTGCGATACTGCAGATACGACCATAAGCATTCCCATAGTATCTACAACAGCTTTGTCTTTACCAAATTTGGACATTATCAGAGATACTGCGGTCAACTCTATGAGTAATGCACTAATGATGCCTAGAGCTGCTAAGCCATTGCCGTCCTCTATAACACCTGCTATCTGTTTTACTGCCATAGCAACTATAAGTAAGGATGAAGTCATAACTAACAGACTACCAACACCCTTTTTGTCACCAGAGAAGTTACTAAGTACCAACGAGATTGCTGTGAGCTCACCCATTAGTAATGTAAGAACTGAGAAACTATCCCACAGATGTCCACCCTCGGCTATTTTAGCTATCTCAGCCAATGCCAACGAAATCACAATTAACGACGCTGACATGGACAACAAGCCCTTTGTACCTTGGGCTGAACCAGAGAATTTGCTAAGTACTAAAGAAACGGCTGTAAGTTCTCCAAGAATAAGGGATAAAACTGCAAAGCTATCCCACAAATGCCCGTCTTCTGCAACACTTGCTATCATCTTCATTGCAATAGCCATCATAAGAATCGAGCCACCCATTGCAAGTAAAGCCTTTGCTACAGATGAAAGTATTGTAGAGATCTCCAGGATCTTACCGGCGTTTAAACCTACTATGTTTTTACCAAAGAGACTGAACGTCTTCTCTACCTTTGTAGAACTGAACGAGTTTACAGCCTTCATCAGTATAGCCATAGCAGTAGTTATACCGAACATCATCGTGGTTATGGCACCAGTTGCGGCTAGCATCTTACCGCTATCAATTGTAGCCAATACAAATATAGAAGCTGCAAGTATACCAACAGCTATAGCCAGTTCCTTAAGAGCCTCTGCATTTGTCTTCCTCTGCATAGCTGCTAAAGACTTAGTTACAGCGTCAAGTGTCTGGGCTGCATGTGTGGATAGGTTCTTAAAAGCATCTGCAATCTTTGTTACGCTTCCAAACATCTCACCGAAACTCTTAAATGATTCGCCAATATTGGAGAACGACTTAATTGTGTCAGCAAGACTCTTGTTAAGCATGAACGAGTTAATAGCGTTTATTAACCTTGTAAGACTTCCGTCATCGTTAGAGAGTAACTTTTTAATAGTTTCCCCAATAGACTTAAGGGCCTCTACAAACTTGTCTTTGATCTTACCCAAAGTACCTGCAGCTGCATCGCCAGACGGTTTCAAACCAGATAACTTAGCCTTAAAGTCATCTATGAACTTACCAAATGACTCAAATGGAGACTTACCTTCACCACCAAGCTTAAAGTTCTTGAACATATCCTTAAGTTTGTCCATCATACTCTTTACGTATTCTGTGAACTTATTAAGGTATTCTTTAAACTTGTTACCGTCATCTTCAGCTTTGGAGAATCCAGAGAACATGTTCTTTAGCTTATCGCCAAATCCCTCTATCTTATCTCCGAGTTCGGTATCTTCATGAAGATTTGCAAATGAATCTTTGATCTTCTTTTTTATACCGTCGAAATTAATCTTATTGGCAATGTTTGACAAAGCACCCTGAATATTCCCGAAGAAATTCTCAAAGGTCTTGTTTTTGGTAATCTTCTCATCCAATTCGGTAAAGAAGTTACCAACCTTTTCTCCAACGTCAAGAAATAGAGACGCTATGGTTTTCAGATGCTCTCCCAAAGGAGCCAAAACTGGTAGGAAAGCTTTGATGAACTTAATACCTATATCAAATATAGAAAAGAAACCCTTAGCAACAGACTTAAGCTTTGTAAACACTTCGTCAGTGATCATCAACTTAGCAGTAAACTCTTTAAAAGCTACTGTAAGCTTGTACAGCTGTTCTGATGTGAATGCAGGGAATACTTCTCTGAAAGCTTCTCCTATGGGCTTAAGAACTCTAACAAGAGCCTGGAATGAATTCCTTAGACCCTCTATAATGTTCTGCCTACCACCAAGTTCGCCCATCTTCTTGGCGTAGTCTTCTGCGTTTATTGCTCCAGTATGCAAATCCAAGCT
>Ga0326513_10004064_pt1 | contig 10522 bp, 6 predicted proteins | sample 2_2465_0518_D_FD_203654 | JGI IMG/M metagenome (GOLD analysis project Ga0326513, IMG submission 203654) | Bovine rumen microbial communities from UC Davis, California, United States - 2_2465_0518 | ecosystem: Host-associated > Mammals > Digestive system > Stomach > Rumen | place: USA: California... | reverse complement strand
TACGTTGGTATAGAAAAACAGCAGATACATGCTGATAGTCTGGTAGATGAGGTTTTGTGCCAAGTCACCCGAGCCAAAGCCTATTCGCTGTAGCCAGGAGAGTTTGTAGAAGCCTTTGTTGGCTTGCGTTTCGTTAGTTGCCATACTGTTATTGGGTTAAAATTCTGCTGCAAAATTAGTATATTCTAATGAAAAGGACGTTTTTTCATGTAACATATACTATCGTGATTTGTAGCATGTCAGGTTAAATGTTCTTTTTTTTGTGTTGAACATGTGGATTTCCCCTCATCTGGCAGAAAAATTGGAAAATCTTTTGTGGTTCACATAAATTGCACTATCTTTGCAGTCTATGGAACTATTGTTGCACTACTGCTGGAAACATAAGATGTGGCCATTGCAAGGGCTGGAGACTACCGATGGTAGATTGGTTGAAGTACTTGACCCAGGGCTGCATAACCACAATGCGGGCCCCGATTTCTTCAATGCTAAGGTGAAGATAGGCGGAACGTTATGGGTGGGTAATGTGGAGATTCATGACAAGTCAGGTGACTGGTATCTGCATGGTCACGACAAGGATGCGCATTATAACAATGTGGTGCTCCACGTGGTGGAGATGGCCGATCGTGAGGTACAGACGCAGGAGGGCAACTTTGTGCCGCAAATGGTACTGAAGGTGCCTGATACCGTGCGCGATAACTATGAAGAGCTGCTTCGTACTGATGCCTATCCACCCTGCTATCGGATTATTCCCAACTTGACATCTCTGCTGGTTCATTCGTGGATGGCTGCTTTGCAAACGGAGCGTCTAGAACAGAAAACAGTCGCTATAGCAGAACGGGCGCAGAAGGCTGGAGCTTCTTGGGAAGATGCTTACTTCATTACACTGGCTCGCAACTACGGATTTGGCATCAATGGCGATGCCTTTGAGGAGTGGGCACGACATATACCCCTGCAGGCAGTAGGCAAGCATCGTGATGATCTCTTTCAGATTGAGGCCATCTTTATGGGACAGGCAGGGTTGCTCGAGCTGAATACTATCCCCGAGTGTTATCAAAAAGATGCGTTGAACGAAGGTTATTTTGCCAAGCTGCGCAACGAATATCAGTATCTTGCACATAAGTTTTCTTTGGAACCCATGGATGCGAACTTATGGCGATTCTTTCGATTGCGTCCTCAAAACTTCCCTCACATTCGCATCTCACAACTAGCTAATTTGTATTTCAGTCGAAAGGCTGGCTTGTCTGACCTGTTGGAGTGTCGCGACGTGCTGAGTCTCTCCGATATGTTGCGTACCCAGGTGACCCCTTATTGGGAGACTCACTACACCTTTGGTTCTGAGAGTGTGCGCAATACCAAACATCTATCTCCCTTCTCCATCAATCTGTTACTTATTAACACCTGTATTCCCATGATGTTTGCCTATGGTCGCCATGCCATGAGAGAGGAATTGTGCGATCGTGCCTTTGACTTCTTGGAGCAACTGAAGGCCGAGAACAACCACATTATCCGTATGTGGAAGGAGGTAGGACTGGATGTGAAAACTGCGGGCGACTCGCAGGCACTTATCCAACTGAAACGTGAATATTGTGACAAGCGCGACTGTTTGCGCTGTCGTATCGGATATGAATATTTGAAGAGAGTTTAGCGTTTAGATATTAGAGTTATGAGAAATTACGTTTTCGAAGCGAGAATGGAGGTGCGCGACTACGAGTGCGACATCGAAGGAATAGTGAACAATGCCAACTATCTGCACTATACGGAACATACACGCCACCTGTTTCTGAAACACTGTGGACTGAGTTTTGCTGAGATGCACGAACGAGGTGTCGATGCTGTTGTGGCTCGCATGCAGTTGGAGTATAAGTCGCCTTTGCGTTGTGACGATGAGTTTATATCGAGACTATGGATCGAGAAGGATGGGTTTAAGTATATCTTTCACCAGGACATCTATCGCGCCTCCGATGAAGCTATCTGTTTCAAGGGTAAAATCATGCTCGTTTGCCTTATCAATGGCAAGCTTGGAGAGAGTGAAGAATACGACCGTGCCTTTGCACCCTATCTAAAAAAATGAAGAAAAACGAGGATTTTGGTTACATTTGATGTCTTAAAACGTCTTAAATGATGTAAAACTATATAGTTTGTAGCTACTAAATGGGCAAATCAAAACTACGGAAACACCTGTTTTTAGGGGTTTTGGCGATGCTGACAGCATGGCCTTTCGGTGTTTTGGCACAACCGAAATACCGCGTAGCTGCCTGTGACTGGATGATGCTGAAACGCCAGAAGATAGGCGAATTCCAGCTCGCCAAAGACATTCATGCCGACGGAATAGAGGTCGATATGGGTCCGTTGGGACAACGCCCTATGTTTGACAACAAGCTGCGTGAGCCCCATTTCCAGCAACTGTTCCGTCGTACAGCCGATTCGCTGGGTATAGCGGTACCCTCTATGGCGATGTCAGGATTCTTTGCCCAAAGTTTCTTAGGTCGAGAGAACTATAAGGAACTCGTTGAAGACTGTCTGCAGTCGATGGATGTGATGGGTGCCACCATCGCTTTCCTCCCCCTCGGAGGTAGTGGCGATGAGTGGAAACAGCCAGGCGCAGCCCACGACGAAATGGTACGTCGTTTACGTGAAGTAGGGCAAATGGCCAGTGCTCATGGCAAGACGATTGCCATCCGAACGGGTCTTCCTGCGTGCGCGAACATTTCTTTATTAAAGGAAATCGACAGCCCAGGCATCAAGCTCTATTACAACTTACAGGATGCCGTTGATCAGAAACAGGATCCCTGTAAGGAGCTGAAGAAGTTGGGACGTGAACGTATTGCCCAGATTCACGCCTCGCTCACCGACAGCGTCACGCTCGACAAAGACCCCCGCATCGATATGCGACGTGTCAAGAAGACGCTCGACAAGATGCGATGGAACGGCTGGCTGGTCGTAGAACGAAGCCGTAATGCCCAAGACGTCAGGAACGTCCGAGGCAACTTCTCTACCAATGTGGCCTACCTCAAAGAGATATTCCAAAAAGAATAAAAAGAGAACAAATACAATTAATTACTAACTAAAATGCTTATGAAAAAGAATCATTTCTTAACGTGTAGCAAGAAGATTGGTTTCCTTCTAATGGGAGTGGCAGCTTTCTTCTTTGCTTCGTGCGCACAAGATGGTTATGATGATGACGAGCGTTTCGTGTTGGATACATGGAACACGAAGATGGTAACTCCATCAGCTGACGTTATTACCGTAACATCCAATGCAACAGGCGACAAACAAACTATTGAATGGCCTCTTGTAAAGGGTGCCGGTGGTTTTGAGCTGAAACTGGAGGATGTCACAGATGCTGATGCTGTCAAAGTGATTTATGAGGGACTCGTAGATGGTTGCTCAAAGATGGTGGAACGAGAAGAGGACACCAAATATCGCCTTACTCTGCGTGCCCTTGGCAATAAAGAGTATGGTAACACGGATGCTGACAATACAACGACTAAGGATTTCACAACCATTATAGTGTCACCCTTTGAACCTATTCCCGCTGGTACAGACTTATATGAGTATTTTACAACAAACGGATTTCCTACAGAGTCTGAAACAGAAGAGGTTTGCTATGACCTTATCCCAGAAGCAGACTATACTTTGTCACAGAGCATTGAGATTGGAAACCATAAGATTTTGCTGAGAAGTACCAGTAAGACCAAGAATGTAAACTTAACCTTAGCTTCAGGTGCTTATTTTGCCATTACCGATGGATTCCGTCTTCGTGGCTTTAATATAGATATGTTTCAGACTGACAAAGCTCTCATTTCAGGTAGCGAAACTCCCAATGAGGCGATAAAAGGAGCTACAGGAACTGGTGACTATTATAATATCACCTCGCCTGTAACCATACAGAGATGTAATATCGAAGGTGTAAGTGGCAATCTTGTTTACGACAATAGCAAGAAATATTGTTTTAAGGATTTGGTCATTGACAACAGCAATATTCATTTGACATCTTCGAGCACAACAAATGTATCGGGTAATGCCATTATCTATTTCAAACAAGGTTTTGTAAATGATATTACTGTTCAGAAATCTACAATATGGAATGTAGGAGGCGATTCTGATGCGAAATACTTTATTCAGTATAATAATAGTGGACGCTGCTCGCGTGCTGGTTATACAACGAACAGCATAACTCACACCAATTGCACCTTCTACAATATAGCCAAGGCTGGCCAGTGGTTTAACTGTAACGGTTTCAATGGTCAGACTTCTTCTACATATTATATCACGAATAACATTTTCGTAGATTGTGGCAATAAACAGGTTGCAAGGCGCATCTTGGGAAGTGTCAAAGAAACAAACCGTCGTGGAGCAACTCTCTTTAGTGATAATACCTATTGGTTCAATGGGGAGAATGTTTCAGCAGAGAGTGAATATGACACTGGATATATTTTGACCTCAGATCCAGCCTTTGTGGATGCCGAAGGTGGTAATTTCGTACCGACTGGTGCTGAGCAGTTAGATAAACAGACTGGTGATCCACGCTGGTATGAGATTTATTAAAGATAAGCAAACAAAAAAAATTACGATATGAATAGAAAGCTTATATTCAGTTTATATCTGGGAATGCTGATGTCGTTATTTTCGATTCCAGCAATAGCTCAGAACCAGACCGTGACGGGTACCGTGCTTGATGAACTGGGAGAACCTGTGATTGGTGCTACGGTTATGGTAGAAGGGGACAAGTCACTTGCAACAGTGACCGATTTGGATGGTAACTATAAAATTGCAGCCCCAGCAGGTTCAAAAGTCACCATTACCTATATTGGCTATATGCCAATGACTGTTAAACCTGGCGGTACAGTGAAATTGCAAGAAGATCGTCAGAGCTTGGAAGAAGTTGTTGTCGTTGGTTACGGCTCACAGAAAAAGGCTCACCTGACGGGATCTGTTGCTACTGTTGATATGAATGATGTACAGGATTTGGCATCTGGAGGACTGGCCTCAACGCTGAGCGGACTGGTGAATGGTCTGTCTGTAAGTGGTGGCGATGGTCGTCCTGGCGAGAATGCAACGATGACCATTCGTGATGTCAACTCCTTTGGTGAGATTGGTTCTACGGCTCAGCAGCCCCTGTTCGTTATCGACGGCTATATCTATCCAAACGATGTAAAGGTAGGTAATGTGTCGCAGAACCTAGGCGCTGAGGCTTTCAACAACCTTGACCCTTCAGAGGTTGAGAGCATTACTGTACTGAAGGATGCTTCGGCTGCCGTCTATGGTGCCCGTGCTGCCAACGGTGTTATCTTGGTAACGACTAAGAAAGGTAAGATGGGAGCGCCCTCTATCTCGTATAGTGGTACGTTTGGTTTCACCGATGAGGTGTCACGTCCCAAGATGCTGAGTGCTTATGAATATGGTCGTCTGTATAATGCTATCAAGGCCGGTGACCCAACTAGCACAACGCTGAATAATACTTCTGATCTTTTCCAGAAGGACGAATTGGAAGCAATGAAGAGTTTGAACTACAACCTACTAGATGACAATTGGAAGACTGCTTTCATGATGAAGCACTCTGTAAACCTCAGCGGTGCTACTGACAAGGTGAATTATTTTGCCAGTGTAAGCTACTTCGACCAGGATGGTAATCTGGGCAAACTTGACTACAACCGTTGGAACTACCGTGCCGGTGTGGATGTAAAGATAAGCGACTATCTGTCGGCTAACTTAAGTGTAAGCGGTGACTATGGCAAGAAGAACAAACCGCTGCTGAAGGTGGGTGGAACAAATGCAGAGAAGGACTACAACCTGATGTTAACCCGTCCCTATTACATGCCAGAATATGTGAATGGGTATCCCATCACATCTTATGGTCCCAGCAATGCTCTCCAGAATCAGAATCAGAACTATTCGTTCAGTGTACTTCAGAACAATGGTGACTATAGTCGCAATATGTCATCGAATACGAACATTAACGCCAGCTTGAGCTATGACTTCGGTTGGAGCAACATACTGAAGGGACTGAAGTTGAAGTTTACATATTCGAAGAGTATTAATACAGATAAGACGAACGAATATGGTTCATCATTCAATCTGTATAGTATGACACGCCGCTTTGGTTCTGGACGTCATCTTTATACTCCAGTGGATGGAATGACAGAGGAAGAGATTGCTGCCATCTATGATGCATCTAACTTTAACAAACTGACATTGAATAATGGTGACTATCTGAGCCGTTCCATGATCCGCACGGATAACTACCAGATTAACTTCACTGCACAGTATGGACGTGACTTCGGACAGCATCATGTTAGTGCTCTCTTCTCTATTGAGAAGTCGGAAGCTGAGAGTGAGTATTTGGTTGGTCAGGTAACTCAGCCCTACGAGTTCACCAGTGGACAGTCTAATTCTGCAACTGGTGTCCAAAGCACAACGTTCACACGTTCTGAGAGCGGTACACTGTCGTATATTGGTCGTATCAACTATGCATACGCAGACCGTTATCTGTTTGAGTTCTTGCTCCGTGCTGATGCTTCTACTAAGTTTGCCCCTGAGAATTATTGGGGCACCTTCCCTGCCATCTCTGCAGGTTGGGTTGTCAGCGAGGAGCCTTGGTTCCAGAATGTAAAGTGGCTGAAGTGGGTAGATTTCTTGAAGATTCGTGCCAGCTGGGGTATGACAGGACGTGACAATACGGCAGCTTGGCAGTGGATGAAGGTGTATGCACTGGATGCTAACCGTGGTGTCGTTTTCGGTGAGGGTACACAGAACAATTCTGGCCGTCGTATCACCATTAACAAGAACAACTCAGCTGTAAATCCTGATGTGCATTGGGATAAATCGTATAAGACTAATATTGGTTTTGACTTCCAGGTGCTTAACAAGCGATTGGCTGTTAACTTTGACTGGTATTATGAGAAAAACCGTGAGATGTTGTTGAACATTATCCAGAATGTGCCTTCAACAGTGGGTACACAATCGGCTGCCATGAACCTTGGTGAGATTAACAACTGGGGTTGGGAAATCGGTATCACTTGGCGCGACAAGATTGGCAAGGACTTCAAGTATCGTGTAGGTCTGAACACGGGTTATCATGATAATGAAGTGCTCAACATGGACTTTGAGGATGAATATGTTTATCGTCAGATTCAGCAGGGTGGACGTACTGATATTGGTACCTGGGGTATGCAGTGTATTGGCATGTTCCGTTCGTTCCAGGATATTGAAGAGTACTTTGACAAGTATATGAAGTATACGAATGAAAAGGGTGAGACAGTATATGGAACTTACATGGGACTTTCTAAAGACCAGGTTCGTCCGGGTATGTTGATTTACAAGGACGTACGTGGCGAGAAAGGTGTAGGTGGCCCTGACCATAAAGTTGACAAGGACGATGATCAGGTTGCTCTTTCCAACCGCTCTAATCCATACGGATTTACCATCAATTTAGGCGCTGATTGGAAAGGTGTGTCACTGACTGCCCAGTTCGGTGCAAATTGGGGTGGTTATACCACACTTCCTTCACAGGCTATCTCTCCGCAGGGAAGCATTGAATACTATAATATGCCTTCGTTCTGGAATGCAGATAATATGTTTGTCTATCAAGATATATACGACGGACAGGGTAATTTGCTCCAAGCACAGAATCGCCAGGCAGAGTATCCCAACCTGATGTATGCCAGCGTCAATAGTGTTGCTTCAAGTTTCTGGCGTGTTAGTGCTGCATCTGTTCGTTTAAGCCGTCTTACATTAGCCTACGCATTACCATCTAAGTGGTTTAAGTCCGTTGGTATTAAGAGTTGTCGAGTTAACGTAACCGGTGTTAACCTGATTAACTTCTACAATCCTTATCCCGATAAGTTCATGAGTCCGATGGCTGGAACATTTGGAACATATCCTAACTTGCGTAAGTGGACTATTGGTGTCAATCTCTCGTTCTAACTAAAAAGACTAAAGATTATGAAAAAGAATATTAAATATCTTAGTTTCGGTTTGGCTACAGTTTTAGTTCTCGGTTCTTGTAGCGATAAATTCCTTGAGGACAAGAAGAACTATGATAATGCGCAATCCGATATTTACAATTATTATAGTGGCGCTGACGCTCGCGTTCAGGATCTATATAGCTGGTGTCTGCCAGCTGTAGGCGATGTTTCTTGGCGTAATCCCTCAATGGGTAGTAACGATATGTGTAGCAAATCCACAGAAGAATATGCTGGACTAAGTGATTTTGTTGATCCTGAAATAGAATTGTCTTCAACGAGTCAGACCAATGCAGTTCCAGATTTCTTCATGGGACAGCAGAATAATATTCAGGAGGCAGTATATGGACGTATTCGTAATATCAATGATGCTATACTGGGTATCACAGGTGGTACGCTCTCTGATATAGACAAAAACTTCCTGTTGGGTCAGTGCTATTTCCTGCGTGGATGGTGTTATTACAATCTGTTTAAGTGGTACGGGGGCGTTCCTCTTGTGACAAATGTCTTGGAGCCAGTAGAGGGAGATGCTTCCTTTACACCACGCTCATCTGCTAAAGCAACGAAAGAGTTTATCGAAAACGACTTGAATAAGGCTGCAGAATTACTTGGTGGCAAGAAGATGTCGGGCAATGATAGTTATGCCAATCCTTTGTATGGTCGTGTCAGCTCTGGTACAGCTTTGGCCTTGAAGGGTCGACTGTTAACATTGTGGTGCAGCCCATTGTTTAACCGCTCTAATGATGTAAGTCGTTGGAAGGCTGCTTACCAGACCATGAAAGAGGACTTGGATGTAATCAACAACTGTGGTTACGCCCTTTATTCGACATCCAATAATTTGAATGGCAGTGACTTCTCTAATATGTTTGTACAGTCCACCTTCAATCCTGAGGCCGTCTTTGTAACCCTTTACAACCAGGTGGTTAGCGATGATGGATTGGACACTCAGAAGAACAATACATGGGAGCGCGCTATCCGTCCGTCTAATACGGGTGGTAGCGGCAAGACCGCTAGCGCAACACTGATTAATCTCTTCCCCATGAGCGATGGCAAATTGCCTTCTAACATCACAGACAATTATACAAAGCTGGAGAAGAGTGCAACGGCATATGATGAAGAGCATCCTTTTATGGGCCGCGACCCACGTTTCTATCATACGTTTGCCTTCCCAGGATTCCGTTGGGCTTATAGCGGTGATGCCAGTTTGAAAGATGCGCATAACCCGTCAGACGGTCCAAATTACACCCTGTGGAATTATGTATGGTACACAGACAAGAACGACTTGGGTAATGTTGAGAGTGGAAACTCTTATGGTGCAGATAATCTGTTGAGCAGCAAGTGTGGCGTCTATGTACGTAAGAAGAGTGACGACCTGGATATGAATACGAAGCCGCTATATCAGTATATGGCTACCTATTCTAAGGGTGCAGCCCCCTTCTTCTCGGCAGCTCCTCTGATAGAACTGCGCTATGCAGAGGTTCTGCTGAATCTGGCAGAGGTAGCTTGTGGTGCAGGTGAAATGTCCGATGCTGCCGGCTATCTGAAACAGATTCGCGACCGTGCAGGTGTTCCTATGTGGACTGACTTGAGCGATCAAGCTACTTGTATGAGCGCCATCCTTTATGAGCGTATGATCGAGTTTGCATACGAAGGCAAGCGTTTTGACGATATGCGTCGCTGGTTGCTTTTCGATGGAGGTAAGAATTTCTCGTCTATAAGTGGAGCTCCGTCAACATGGACTTTGACTGGATGGGAAGGAAATACCTGCACTTGGCTGGGAGTCAAGGAGTTTAATGGACAGATACGTACTACGATGGAATACCGTGTTGCCGACAAGTATGGCATTGGAGGTAAGGAGTACGACAGTGACCCGTTGAAGAATGTGACTCGTCCTGCTGGTATTGACCTGCGCGAGGATAACCTTACTACCCAACTTAATACGCTTAGGTCATGGTATTTGACTAATTTGACAAAAAGAACAAGTTGGTCGGACGGCTACTACACAAACCGTGAGTTGAAGAGTGTTAACTTCCGTCCTCAATACTATTTCTTGGGTCTGAGTAGTGGAGCGCAACAGGCAAACAAGGGTCTTCCCCAAACAATAGGTTGGAAAGCTACTGTCAATGAAGCAACCTTCGACCCACTTGCTGAATAATCAGTAATTACTCTATATAAGAACAGGCTCCACAATTCGTTTGCGGAGCCTGCTTCTATATTCCCAGGCTGGGAACATGTTATTCCCACCTTGGGAACATGTTATTCCCACCTTGGGAGCTAAGTATTCCCACGTTGGGAATATCGCTCAAGCCAGGTTCTATATAGGTGCCACCTTTTGCTTGTAAAGTGGCTTTCTCTTATAAAAAAATATTTTTTTGCAAAAACAGGCTCATCTCTCCCTTTATCCCTTCGAAACCCCAGTAAATAAAGGTGTTTCAGGTTTTTTATCCCTCCCGTTATCTCTCCCAAATCTCTCCCTTCATCCCTCCGCTGCATAAACCTGATGGGAGAGGTAATGGGAGAGGTGACGGGAGAGATTTGGGAGGGATTAGAAGTATCTC
>Ga0326513_10004063_pt1 | contig 10522 bp, 14 predicted proteins | sample 2_2465_0518_D_FD_203654 | JGI IMG/M metagenome (GOLD analysis project Ga0326513, IMG submission 203654) | Bovine rumen microbial communities from UC Davis, California, United States - 2_2465_0518 | ecosystem: Host-associated > Mammals > Digestive system > Stomach > Rumen | place: USA... | reverse complement strand
CTTGACTAAGTTCTCCTGCGATAACTTTTGCTCTACTTTCGTAACCCTTTTTTATGTTTCCATTTTCGGTCGTTATCTTTTTTAATTCACTCCAAAGTTTTTGTGTGTGGCTGTATTCGACTTGTATGTTTTTTCCGCTGTCTTTCATTGAGTTAGACAGGTCTTTATAAGACTTGCTTAAACTATTGACGTTTTCAACGCTTTTCTTTTCGGCGTCCGAAAGCTGACTTGCCTTTTTGTACGCTTCGTCATAGCCTTTGTTCATTTCCTGCTGTGCTGTTGTTTGCTTTTTGATTGAGGAATGCAACGCAACAAGACCTACAACAAGTGCCGCAACCCCTGCAACAACCAAACCAACAGGATTAGCCATCATAACAGCATTGAGTGCAGTTTGTGCAACTGTAACAGCTGTAGTAACGCTTTGTATGATTGCCATAGTCGCTTTGTATGCTAACCATGCGGCAATCATAGGTGAAATCACAGCCGCAACAACTTCAATGTTTTTTGCGAGTGCTACAAAAATGTCAGAAACAGGCTTAAGGATTGGGATTGCGCTTCCTATTGACGAAAAAGCAGAAATAAGCAAATTTTTAAGTGCTAATCCAACTTCTGGCGCACGCTTTAAAATCTCACTTACAATTTTCCCTATTAAACCGACAACAAAAGCGGTAACATCGGGTAAATTAGAGGATACGAAGTTAATTGCGCCAATGAGGACATCTAATAGTTTCCCTGTAACTATAGATGCGTTTTCCGTGATTTTGTTGCCGATACTTGCTGCTATTACTGTGATTGCTTCTCCAACAAGGCCAACATTATTAAGTATTCCATTTGCGAATGCACCAATTAAATCAACTGCTGTATTAACAACTACAGGGGTTGCGTTTATGACAGTTTTTACAATAAGTTCCATAAGTGCATTAATTCCTGTAGAAACTGCCTTTTTGTCTCCGTTCTGCAATCCTGTAACAATGTTTGATATGATTTCTGTTCCAGCTTGTACAAATTGTGCCGCTTCATTCTTGAAGCTGTCATAAATTTCAATCGCTAGACCCTCTATGGCAGACTTTAAAATGGTAATTTGTCCTGACAAATTGTTCTGCATTGTGTCAGCCATTTTTTGTGCGGCACCATTTGAATCTGCTATAGACTTTGTCAGCTTCTTAAAATCTTTATCTGACGCATTGACGATAGCCAAAAGTCCGCTCATTCCGGTCTTTCCGGCAATAGAAGCGGCGTACTGTGCTTTTTGTTCTTTTGTCAATCCTTTGAATTTGTCTCTCATTTCAACCATCAATTTGTTCAAAGGTTTCATTTTTCCGCTGCTGTCCGTCAGTGATATACCTAAATCTTTCATTGCAGTAGCTACGCTCTTAGATGGTTTTGCGAGATTAGTAAAAATAGAACGAAGTGCAGTACCGGCAGAACTTGCCTTGATTCCGCTATTTGCCATCAAAGAAATAGCAGTCGCCGTATCTTCTGCACTGTACCCTAACGCACCGGCAACAGGTGCGACATATTTAAAGGTTTCGCCCATCATTCCTACGTTGGTATTTGCATTAGATGCAGTCTGCGCAAGAACATCTGCAAAGTGGTTACTGTCTTTCGCAGAGAGCCCGAAAGCTGTAAGCGCATCCGTAACAATATCTGACGTGGTTGCCAAGTCCTCGCCGGAAGCGGCGGCAAGGTTCATAATACCCTCGATGCCCTCAAGCATATCTTCTGACTTCCATCCTGCCATTGCCATATAACTGAATGCATCTGCCGCCTCGGATGCAGAAAATTTTGTTTTTGCGCCCATTTCTTTAGCTTTTGCCGTCAGCAGTTCCATTTCTTTAGCATTCGCACCGGAGATTGCCTGCACCTTGCTCATTCCGGCTTCAAAATTTGCGCCTGCTTTAATTGCGTATGTGCCAAAAGCTACTATGCCGGTACTGGCTACACCAATTGCCTTTCCGGCGGCAGATAGACCAGTTTTTGCAACGCTTCCTATACCGGTCAATCCTTTTTTTAACTTTGATACGCCCTGTTCCGCACCATTGCTGTTTAATTGGGTATCAATTATAACTTTTCCGTCAGCCACTTAACCACCACCTAACCGAAATAATCGTCAAATTCTTTCATTTGTTGCTTTTCTTTATCTGTATAAATAATAGGTAGTGCCCATATTGCTTTTAACTCTTTCATTTGCTTCTCGTAGCTTTTGTTTCCGCTGTTTTTATAGCCTCTGTAACTCATGATTTTTCCAAGCATTGTGTCGTCGGATATAGATCGCACAAGTGCAAGAAATTTGTGCCAATGGAGATATTCTATGTCGCATAAATCAATACCGTACTGCTCCACGAATGCCGCATAGATATAATCACCATCAATCTGATAATCAAGCACACTCTCACCACCACCGCCATAATCTTTAGGACAGACATTTTTGCTTTCAAAAAATTCAAAAATCTTATCTATAAATTCATTGATTTCTTCATTCGTTGGCACCGGTGAAAAATCTTGTAAAATGTCGTTAAGCTTCACGCTTTGTATTCCGTCTTCTTTTAATGTTTTCTCAAAATTAAGCCATGTCCGAAAGTCCGTCTTAATAAAAAAGTCTCTACCGCCAACCGTTACGGCATCCGGTAGAGACTTAAGTGTCAAGTCAATCATTATCGCTTTCCTGCTTTTGCAACCTTGTCAACTGCTTCTCCTACAGCTACAAGCTTGTCAATCTTATCATCAAGGGAGGAATCTAAGGATTCAACCTCAACATCTTCGACAGGCTTAACATAAGCTTTTTCAATTTTTTTAAAACTCACAGACAGAAGAACTAGATCAATGTTATTAATGTTGTCACCACTTAAAAGCTTGTTAGTTTCGTCAACCCCTAGAATTTCCTTGACAAAAGTATACTGCCTTTTGTAGCTGTCCTCGGATGATAGAGCGGCGTATGCCGCATCAATCATCTTTGCCAATTTTAATGTTTTCTTTGGGAGTTGATACTCCTTATCTTCGATATTTACTGTTAATTCCATAGTTTACCTCCTGTTTTTGTTTTTACGGCTCTGGGTCTGTGTTTGGATCAGGGTCGCTAGAACCACTGCCACTGCCAGAACCGCCACCACTGCCAGAACCACTGCCGCCTGTCGTGCCTGCTTTGGAAAGTTCAAAATATTTTTTAAAGGATTCCGGTACTCCCTCGGTAAAGGTTGGGATTCCGTTTTCCATCGTTGCAACACCCTTTCTTACCGTGCCGCCGAACGTGATATTCATGCTCAAGGTGCTGTCCACTGGGTTCATCTCACTGATCTGCAAGATACAATCAGATTCGTGCGCAAGATAGCCGTTTGTTGTATCTCCTGCAAACATATATACAAGCATTACCCTTGCATGGGCTTCTGTGCCGACATTCATGTAAAAATATCTGTTAAACAGCATCTTAAAGTCATCCTCGCCCTCATACATGGTGAGTGGTTGGTCGATACTCGGTGCGTATTTGTCTAATTCTGTTGTAGGGCTTTCGTCTGCAATGTAGTCAAATGTCTGTGTTTCCGGGTTCATACTGATTGTCAGTTCCGTAGCCTTTTTAATTCTACGGAAATCCTGATTATTAACATCATTCCCAATATCAATAAAAAGCCCAACTAAATGTTTTTTAACCATTTTTCCTTACCTCCTTGTTAGGTATGCAATGACACAAGTCAGTGTATATCTCGCTGTGCCTGTGTCCTGATTAACTGTCATGTTTGGTAAGGTGTTGTTTATGCTTATACTTTGTATCTCTTCATCAATGTCGAAAATAGGGAAAACCCCTAATTCGTTCTGTTCGTCAACCCAAGAGCAAAAATTCCCTGCTTCTTCGATTGCATCAGCATTTATATCAGATGTGCCTGTATCGTATTCTTTTAAAAAAGCCACCTCAAAGATGTAGTTTTTCATTTTTGAGCCGTCTATGTACTCTTCTACTACTACATCATCACCGGTCAACATTGAAGCGTTTTCTGGTGCGTCAAGAATTGTGTTAAAGTAAAGCCAAGAGTGTAATTGTGGGTATGTCTGTATATACTCATAGACCGCTTTGTTACGCTCTCCTATCGTCATACGCTACCCCCTCTTTATAAATGCTGTGACTTCGTTTGCGATTACCGGCTTGTAATTGTCATTTATCGGATTCGCCCACCTTGATTGTGCTTTTGGGTGCTGCTCTTTGTTAAAGTTAAAACCGTCACCATAATACATTCTGTGAGCATACGGCTGTGTATACTCAATTCCGTAAGGTTCGGATTGACGGATTGTGAACGTTTGTGACAACGCACCTGTTCTCATAGGCACAAACTGATTCATGTACCGTTGTATGGTTTCAGCAGTGAACACTTGCACCCTGCGATTCAGTATGCGTTTCATGGTCTGCTGTGGGTTCAAACCCTCGATTTTGACCTTTACTTCCATGCAATCACACTCCATCCACACGATAATGTTCTAATGCCGGTATCGTTCCGGTATTATTGCTAAAAGCCTTAATAACAAAAGCCGTATCTTTATGTGCTTGGTAAATGCTCTGTATCGTATTCGGTGTAGGTATCTCTGTTTCTGCAAGCGTTCCCAGAAAGACATAATCCCCCACATTCAGCGTGAAGTGACCGTCACGGTTGTTTCTCCATTCTGAATATGGTAGATAATTTTCATTCTTAGGGATTCTGCACACATACGCATTCCCTACCCCTACTGTATTACCTGTGGCGTTCCGTACCACGTCACCCATAAAAGAACATTCTGTAAGCACCGTCTGATACCACACATCTTTTCCGGTTGCAGAATCCTTGGCAGACAATTTATTTAAGACTGTGATAGTCTTGTTAAATGTCGGTGTCAGCATCCTACCACCCCCTGTAAATGAGGGATTCCCCGGCTTGGTTCGTTAGCCCATACAGATATTTCACAATCATTTTCTTGAGGTTATCCTCGTAACCATCTAAAAACTCTTGTGCTGTCTGCTTGGCATAGCTCACCGATACACCATCATTCGACACGCTCGCTACCGCTCCACTGTCTGCGCTTTCGTAATCCGCTTTCTGACCGATAAGGTCAATTAAATTAAATGTAAGGTTTTTAACCTCTTGAGGGATAGCAGTATCTAAGACAAGCCTACGGTCTGTAAGAAAGTTAATCTCCATCTCCGCTTCTTGCTCCTTAATGGAAAAGTCGGTTTCGTCTAACTCTCCGCCCATCCGCTTATACTCGTCAAAAGTCAAATACTGCATATCCCTCACTCCTTAATCGTTTGATGTGTCCGGTGCTTTTCTACCGGATTTCTTTTCGGATGGTGCATCTTCGGAAGTCCATCCGTCTGTGTGTTCTAAGATTTCTTTTGCGGTCGTTTCGTCTTTAATATCAAGAACCGAACCTGTTGCTGTTTTAATTTTCATAATCTACCTCCTAACCCACAAGCACTAACTCTGGCGTTACCGCTTTCGTGCCGTAGTAGTAAAACATTTCCACTGCCACTGCATCTGATAACGGCACTCTCTCTGCCTGATACTGGTTCATCATGACAGGCTGTGCGATTGCACCCTTTACCATTAACTCAAAATTAACGCCTGTCGGCAGATTTAAAGACTTGAAAACCCTCACACCGTGGTAATTGACAAAATCCTCTGTCTGCGTGGTAATTCCGGTATTGGTTACAGTGTCTAAATATTTCCTGACCTGTGAGTAATAAGATGGGGAAAGCACAAGATTCATCAGCTGTCTTGGAATTCCATCTACATAAGGGGTTTTTAACGTTTCAAGCGTTAAAATCGCATCCTCTAACACGTCCTGTGGAGCTGTTACACCGGAAGGTGCTGTGTAAGCCGTTCCGCTTGTCTGCCCCTCCAAGAAAAACGCTGTGTCGAGTTCTGAAACAAGCTGCACCCTGTGGTTTGCCGCACGCTGTGTCACAGTCTGCGCAACACCTAAGAGGTTCACGTCTTTTTCCTCTAACTCTTCCACAAATTCCTTGTCCTGGTCGATGTCAACCGTTACATCTTTCCCTTTGATGGATTGCCCTTTTCCTGCCGCTCTCGCTGTTCCATAAGCCTGCGAAGTTGCATTCTGAAAACGTCTTGCCTTCACCGTCCCGGCATCCGGATTACCGGATAACTCCACATTTTTCAGTTGCGCAGAAATTGCCGTCCCCTGATAATTTTCAATGATACCCTTTGAGATTTCTGCCAAAAGCATTTTTCCGGTAGGGTCTAAAAGAACATTTAAACTGTTAATTGCCATTCTCTAACCTTTCTGCGTGATTACAAAAGTTTAGGCATCACAAACGGTTCCGGCTCCTTTCCGTCACTCGGATTGTTTGATCCTGTCGAAAACATAGGCGGCTTTTCCTGTGTTGCTTCCTCGGAAAGAAACGCACCTGCATCTGCCTCCTTGTATTTCTCCACAAAATCACTAAATCCCATGAGAGAGCCGTCTTTAACCGTCAGCCTATTCTCTGTCACGTCTTGAATAAATTGTTTCTTTGCTGAATTGCTTGAAAACTTAAGGCTATTGGTGGCTTCTTTCACAAGGAAACTGTATTCCTGTTCCGCAAGCTTCTTCTGATACTCTGATTTCTCGGTATCGTAAGTGGTCTGCAAAGTAGAGAGTTTTTCCTGCAAGTCCTTGAGGGTTTCTGCGTTGCCCTCTCCGGCTTTTAACTTTTCCTGCAAGTCCTTTAAGTCAGTATCACGCTTGGCGATATCCGTATCATATTGTTCTTGCAAGGTTTTAGCCTTGTCCTCTGCATCCGTTAGCTTACCTTGGAGTTTTTCGACTTCGGAAACGGTCTTGTAGTTTTCAAGTACCTTTTTTTCAAAGTCTTTTTCTTTCTCCTGTGGAAGTTCCACACCAAAATCCTTTAAAATTTTCAAAATGTTTTCCATAGCCGAAAACTCCTTTCTAAAGTTATTTTGAATTGCATCTTCTGCAATATGAAATATTTTCTAACCATGTTTATATACATCTGTAACATTATATCGTTACACTAGTCTAAATATATAATATATCTTATGTAATGTCAAGTATAAAAATGAGCAAAAAATAACGCCACATCAAGTATTAAACTTAATATAGCGTATGTAATTAAATATATTATATTGTACTTTTTATGTTTTAAACTCCACCCACTTTAGCCAATCCGGCACAAATCCAATTTCACCCCATCCGCATTTTGCAGTATTGTACCACTTGTCTGTACCGTATTTACTGATAAAGTGACTTTCGAGGGCTTCTGCTTCGCTCCGGTTGCTCACTTTGATATATTCCAATTTGTATTCACTCAATTTGTACCATTCTTCATATTTATGCGCTATATGCCGTCCTTTTAGCGTGCCTTTGTGGACGATACCGACATATTTTATTATTCCGTCTGTAAGGTCTGTGTATCTGTAAACACAATATCTCATAGTATCACCCCAAAAGGATTATAACATAAAAAAGAGGGCTGTAAAAGCCCTATTTCTTATACCCAGGCACATAAGCCCTGTCATATCTTTTTGCCAAACCTGTTTTTTCACTGACTTCCCTATACTTCTTCCGCAAGTCTTTTAATCTCTTCTCTGCCTTGTTGACTTCCTCACCGTTTCCTGCTGCCCGATAAAAGATAACCTTGTCTTTTTCGTACCGCATTTTCGTTTCTAACTGCCTTTGTACTTGTGACCAATCATATCGACCTCTTTTTATTCCGTCTATTTCTATGGGTTTATTGCTGTAATCTCTGTATTCTTGCAGTTGTTCCGGTGTGTACGCCTTGCCGGAAATGCCTAAAATGATAGGCATAGTAAAATGTTTGCAGTTACACTCGCCGATACTGCGCACAAGAGAATCATTCATTTCTTGGAAGCTATCATAAACAATTCCGTCCACCACCTTTCCGGCTCCAAGCGCAAATTGTTCACCCTGTATCGGGATATGGTCATGAGCGCACAGGGCATGAGCGGATATCTCAACCCCATCCGCCCCAAACTGCTCCCCCTCAATTTGCCTAATACCCATATAATGTTGTCTGATACCGTCTGAAATATTCATTCTAACCGCACTGTCAAGCCGTCTTGTGTAACCGCTTTCATAGCGTATGCGCACGTCTAATTTTGTCCGGTTCGCAATATCAGCCATTGCCTTGTCATAACTTGCCTTTATCGCATCTTTTGAGATGCTTTCATAATCATCTATCCCGGATGCAACAACCGCTATCGCCTTATCAATCATATCACGATAGGTTTTTGATATAGATGTAGTTTTTGACAAGTTCTCAAACGTGCCTTTTGTCAGCTTTTTTATGCTCTTAAGATGCTGTTGCAACTCTTTGTTTAGCTTAAGTGGCGTTTGGACAGATTTTGAATATAAGTACAGTTCTTTTGCGTATTTGTACTCATCCTCAAGCATCTTTTCAAACAGCTTTTCTAAGTCTTTTACCGTCCTGCTACTCTCTGCCGCAAGCATCTGATTTATTTTTTTGATGTTTGCCCCAGCTTTCGCCATCTGCTTTAATCGGTGTACATCTGTAGAGGTCAGCTTGCCTATCTCTTTTATATGCTTTCCCATCAATTCAAGATACTTCGTGTTGATGTACTCAAACCGCACCCCAAACTCTGTAGCAAGTGTTGATATTTGCTTGTCTGTCAGCATTATTCTTTATCCTCTCCGCTATCATCAGCTGCCGAAAACAAATCATTTGCAAGTGTCGGCTCATTGCTTGACCGGATTTCCTCGCACATTTCTTTCGCCCTTTCCTGTGTTTCTCCTGTGTACCAAGAGCGGACTTCGTAATCTGCAATAATATCTTCGTTCTTAAGAGTTATTTTTTCTTCAAGCTCTGTCCTCTTATCCGTGACCATACTATCATCCCACGAGTAGGATACGGAGTACTCACCGTTTGGAAAAAGGTTATATAAGTCAGTATAAACATTCATCGCATAGATAGCATTGTCTAAGCACTTTTGCAACGCTTTTTGGTTATCTTCTACGGTCGAGTATGTTTCCTGCTTGCTTGTAATAACCTCTGTAGCTGTGTAATTTGTGCTGATAAGGTCTGACAATGTTCCTCTGTAGACTTCGCAAAGATCTTCAATTCTTCGCAGGATAAAATTAAGTCCGTTTAGGTAGTTATCGTCTCTTAGAGCAGGTGCAAACACATTATACATATCATCCACATCAACACTCCGAAACGCTCGTTTATGCCCTTGTGCTATCATCATGTTATATCCGTTCGGTTGTGTGGCATCTATAACTGTAGGGTCTACGTCAACCGCAAGCTGCCCTGCGTCATACTCCCAATCCAACCGGCTGTACTGTTTATCTGCATCTTCAATCAGACTTGTGGCTTTTGCAAATAGCGACACACCAAGAGGGCTTTTTACATCAATATGGTTTGCTTTCGCAACCTTAAAATATCCGTAAAGGGGCTTTTCGCAGTTCTCAATGACAACCGGTTCTTCGGATAAGTTCGCCCATTGTGCCACCTGCGATAACGGTATCTCGTTTCCTAATTCTTCCCCCTCGATATCATTTGACACAAAAGCCTTGTTTACCACCGTAACGGTTTTTGCAAGGGTATCAAAAATATGTCTTTCGATTTTCGTATACCTTTTTCCATTGGCAATCAGAATATCAGGAAAAGCAATATCTGTTATGTTGCCATCATCATCAAACTGTAAAGGTACGAACTCCCCTTGCGCCAAGAAATCAAAGTAAATGTTGTCGTTGTTGACATACGGCTTTATAATCATTCCACCGACTGCAAAGCCATATTCTAACTTATCCCTCAATCTATCTAAGAGTCTAAAGTGATACGGTCTGTTTAGATATTCTGCCCTTGTTTTTGGTTCTTCCTTTAGGTCTTTTACTTCTGTTTCGTCCGGCTTTGTGATGTTGCTTTCCATCTCCAAGCACACAGCTTTTGCAATCTTTGAGCAGATTTCACCCGATATGCCTAGCGATTTTATACCGGCTTCTCCGCCTAACCAGTCAGCGTTATCCATGTACATCCGTTTCCATTTTTCGATTTCTTTTTGCATTTTTGGGGAAACGGTACTCTGTACGTCCACCGCCTGCTGTTCGGGCGTTAATCCAAACATCCGCTTAATTGCTTGTTTGATTTTATTCAACAATTCTGAAAACATATTGTGTCCTTTCTATGCTTTGCATCCACACGAATAACCAAATGCGCCAATCGCTCTTATTTTCCAATCGTCTAATTCATCCTTTGTTTCCATATTTGCGTTCAGCTTCTCTCCGCAAACCGGACAAACAATATACTGTGTTGTAAATTCTCCTTTTTCTTTTGTTACATCGTCACAAGTGTACTCTAAGTCGCTTCCGCACCCTAAACAATGTGCATAAAAAGCCTTGTCTTTTCCATTTTTTAATACTTTCATTCTATCTCCTTTCCGAAAAGGACTACGCATTTCTGCACAGTCCTTTTCTCTTTATTCAATTTTCAGCACCATTACCGCCCCGAAAAGGCGGTGTTTTTGTTTCACCGTCCTTTTATCGTGCGGGTGGGATTATT
>Ga0326513_10004062_pt1 | contig 10523 bp, 13 predicted proteins | sample 2_2465_0518_D_FD_203654 | JGI IMG/M metagenome (GOLD analysis project Ga0326513, IMG submission 203654) | Bovine rumen microbial communities from UC Davis, California, United States - 2_2465_0518 | ecosystem: Host-associated > Mammals > Digestive system > Stomach > Rumen | place: USA... | reverse complement strand
CTGGGGGAGATTGCAGCGGAGAACAATCTGAACCCCAACATGGTCCGCAACTGGAAGCGTGAATTTCTGGACAACGCAGAGAGCGTCTTCGCACACCCCTCCAAGTCGGAGAAGGAAGCAAAGCGGAAGGAGGCAGCGCTGGAGAAGCAGAACACCCAGATGCTCAAGACCATCGGTCAGTTGACACTGGAACGTGACTTTCTCCAGGACTGCTTTCGCAAAACAGGGCGCCCCATCCCCAAGCTTGGTGAAGAAGAATCATAACCTTTCTGTGCGCAGGCAGTGTGAACTGCTGCACATCACCCGCTCTACCCTATACTACGAGCCCAAGCAGCCGGATGCCGCTGCCCTTCTCCTGAAGGAGGAGATCATGGCCCGCATCGACTTCTGGCACACCCAGCTTCCCTGCATAGGCACAAGAAAACTGGCGGTAAAGCTCTGCCGGGAGGGCTATCCTGTAGGCCGTAAGCTGGTTCGGAGTTGTATGCAGGAGATGGGGATACACGCTGTCTATCCGAAAGCGAATCTTTCCAAACGCAACTTTCGGGAGTCAGTTGTCCCGTATTTGCTCCGAAATAAGGTTGTTTACTTCCCCAATCAGGTCTGGTCTATCGACATCACCTATATCAAAATGCACCGGAGACACATGTACCTCACCGCCATCATCGACTGGTACAGTCGGAAGATTGTGGGCTGGAATCTGTCGGACACGCTGGACACACAATCGGTCATCGCTGCAGTACAGGGTGCTGTGGAAACCCACGGCACACCTGCGATTCTGAACTCGGATCAGGGCTGTCAGTTCACAAGCGAAGCGTACAAGAATCTGCTGAAAGAATCCCACATTCGCCAGAGCATGGACGGGAAATCCCGTTGGGCGGACAACATCATGATTGAGCGGTGGTTCCGCAGTTTGAAGACGGAACTGATCTATATCAACGAGTTTTCCGCACCCAAAAGCCTGAGAATAGCAATCAGGGAGTATGCCCTTTTTGCGAACTAGACCAACTCGATCCGCCCGTGGAATATGTCGACAAGTACCGCCAGTGACTCGGAGAAGAACGCTACAAAGAAACTTGCCTCGAGAAAGCATTACCTTTGAACTTTGAAAAGATGGTGCCTTCGGGATTGTTAGTTCCGTCCATGATACTGGAGTCGCCCGTATCGAAGTTCTCGTCCGGGCGGTTGTCAGTATTCTGCCCGCAACCCATGAGGACAAGGCAGAGTACCATCGCCATAATTAACAAAACAAATACTGCAATTCTTTTCTTCATGGTATTACCCTCCTTTATTCTGATTTTCTTCAAATGAGAAAAGAATGACCTTGGAATGTGCCGCACTGAAACACACTCAGAACATATACCTGTAAATGATACGGAATAATCTCTGGATTTAAGCTTGAGCATCGTTCAACAAAAATAACCCATGAAAAACACCCGTCCGAAGACGAGCGTTTTTACTCTCGAGAATTCTCATTTACTCACTGATACAGGATAAACGCGTAGGTGTATTGTCCGTGGTCGCTGTCCTCATATCCGGCGAAGACATTATAGCCATCAACGATGGCGCTTTCTTCGATTTGTCCATCACGAGGTGTGCGTGCCTCTCCCGCGGGACCATAGGTCAAGAAGTAGTCGTGTAGGTCGTCGTAGATATCCCACGAATGATCGTAGCAGGTCCAGCTCAGATAATCGATGGCGCCGTTCTTGTAGAAAACGCGAAGATGGCCAAGATGGCCGTGGAGATAGATATTGTCGAACTTGAACATCTCTTCCGTGTTCTCGGTCGGAATGTTGTAATGATCGAAAATGTGATTTCTACTCTCCGTCGCATAATCAATGAAATCTCTCACGTCAATGGTGTCTGTAGGATTACCATAGATGAGAGTATCGAGACCATAACGCTCTTCGAATTCTTTGCAGGCGTTCAGCGAATTGCTTTCTCCGGCCCTCGGATTTAGCTGCGTGTAATAGTCGAGCATAGATCCGTTACCGAGATAGACTGGTGTAAGTGGATGTGCGTTGACGTATTCTTGTGTCTGCCTTCCAATCGTGAACGGATTTGCGTCCACCACATAGATATCATTGTTTATCTTGCGGTAGAATGTATAGCCGTTCTTGGTGTAGGTTTCAACGACCATTGTGTCTACTAGCGCATTGCAGCTAGGCGACCAGAAGTAGAGATTGTCAGATAGGATATAGTAGCTATACCAGTTGATACCGGTAAACTCGTATTGTGCAAGCGAACGAGTTTCGTATTCTACGAGCTCATCCAAAATTCTCACAATAGAGTTGCCAACATACCCATAATATCTATACTTCGCATGTTCGTTGAAAAGGCTGGCGTCAAACAAGAAGTTGTCGGGGTCGACTTCGGTATCCCAGGTTTTTACAAGCTTGCCATCTTTGATGAAACCGACGTATTTGTCGGAACTGATGATGACAAGTCCAAAATCCGTGTACATCCAGTCGATGATTGTGCCTCTGCAGACTTCCGGAACATCAGCTTCGTTAAGAGGAGTTTTGTCTCCCCAAACTTTGGATCCGATGCTTACGTCCCAGCCATCCGGACTAGTACTTTCCTCTGGTTTAGAGGGCTCTTCGGTTTCCGCGGTTTCGGATTCGACGGGTTCCTTGGTTTCCTGTTGAGTAATGACTTCCTCAGGCGATTCCTCGCCCTTAGTAGTCTCTTTGATGCCTGCGCATCCGGTCAGTATCAGACCGAGCATAATGAGAATGACTAACAAACGCTTCATAGAAATCACCTCCAAAAGCCCGAGGGCGTTTTGCTGTTCATGGCGTTTATTCCGGACTCGGCAGAACGTATCCAGGATAATCGGCGAGGATCGTAGAGAACGTGTCGTCATGCGCACCATCCTGATTGTATTCGAGCGCATAGGTGCAGAGCACGATAAACTCGAAGCTCACAGGGAAGTGGTTATTCTCATACACATACTCCATCTTGCTCGTATCATAGTTCTGGTATCTTACACTGGACCAAATGCCCGTCTCGGTGCCGACCATAATTTCGGTGGATGCGCCCAAATCGTGCTCCTGGAAACCGACGAACACCAAAGTGCCGTCACTACGCTTGTTCATATGGAGACCGTCATAGTTGTACCTTTCAGTGTAACCGAGATCCCTCGCAAGCGACGTAAGCCTAAAGAAGTTCGCCGTTTCGTCTGTGCCGATATAGTCCCAGATGTTCGTGCGGAGCTTCACTTCGTGACCGCGAACCTCGAAGACCCACAAACCGTTGACGTCCTGTTGCGGATTCTTATTGTCGATACCCGCAGGCGGGGAAACTGGTTCCTGAGTGGATGTGGTGTTTTCTTCGTGATTTTCACCACCACTCACATCGGGCTGGACGACGTCGTTGTTCGACGTAGCCGGCTTGCTCGTATTCTGCCCACAGCCAGTGAGGGCAAGGCAGAGCACGATGACCATGATAAACGCTACAGCAATTCCAAATCTTTTCTTCATGGTATTCACCCCCATTCAAAATTCTTTTCTCAATGAGAAAAGAATTTAATTCAGCAAGCTCAAACTCTATATCAGGCATGGTTTGTCGATTATATGCCTTTTAATGACATTAGACCTCCTGATTGGATTGATGGTACAATCGATGGCCTTGCTTTGACGCAAGCCTCTTCAATCTCTTCCTGACTCATTTTCTTGCCGCATGCCGAGAGAGACAGTACCATAAGCACTGCCAATAGGAGGGTAATAATTTTTGCATATTTCATCATAATTTCCGGCCGTTCTCGAAGCGATCCGCAAGGCTTTCCGGTTCGCTCGGATTCCCTAAATTCTTCTTGCGCACAGCTTTGTTGCGAATTGCATCCGATCCTTTATCTACGATCTTGTTGCCAATATAGCCAACCACGATCATGAGCAGGGCAATGCAAACAAAAGCTATGGCGATTATTGCACCGTCGGACATTTTGCTCCCTCCTTACAGGATGCTGTGTTTGGTCTTAAACTCCAGCGGAACCGTCCGTACCTGTGTATTGGGATCTAGACTCAAGAATATCTTCTCCACGGCAGTCGTCAGCTTGTTCATGTTTAGGCCGTCCTGCGGCATTCCATTATGTGTTTTCCAGTTGGTAAACTCAAAACGATATACAACCTGCGTGCCGTTATCTCTAAGCTTATGAAGCTGTGCCGACCAAGTGCTGCCGGTAAATTTGAAAAGCTGCTGTTCGTTGCTGCCTTGCATCTTTGTACGCATTTCGGCATAGTCTATTGCTTTGACCGCCTCGGTAACCTGTGCGGGATAGACCGCTGAAAGAGTGAACTCCTCGGCGCTCTCCATGAAATTTGTGCGTCTGCTAATAATCTTGCCGTCAGCTACCATCTTATTGTGGGATTTCATAGCGAAATAAATCACCACGCCCATCACTGCGGCTACAATAAGTAAAACAATCCAGATCATAATTAGACCTCCAAAATATCTAAATAGGGCTTGTCTCCAATATGGAGAAAATACATAGGGCCAGTTTCTGTTTTCCGATTTTTCTTCCACAGTATTAGTAGAATCCGTACTTTCCGTCGCACTGACGGTTGCGCTGTCTTTCGATTCACATGCACTAAGGGAAGCGATCATTAAGACAGCCATGCACAGTCACAAGTAAGCGCCGTCCTTTTATTAATCGTGTTGCGCATTACCTTTTACCTCCGTTCTGCGACTTGTGCTTCCGGCATACTTCCGCCTATTCCTTGATAAACTGCGTACCGCCGATATAAATAGAATCGCCGGACTTAGAAAATGATTGCTGCCAATCATACGGTATTCCAAACAACGAATAGCTGATTGTGATCTTGTCACCATCAATCTTATATGTTCCGGTGGCGTTAATGCCGAAGGCCGACATCGTTACTGTATCACCTTTGAATGCAAACGTCTGCGAAATACCATCAGTGGAATAATATGTACCACTAAGTTTATTGCCACCACAAGCTGTGAGCAGTAGAGAAAGCAGAATAGGAATTATACAAAGGCAAAGTGCGCGTCGTATTTTTATCCCGTTCATTACTTCTTGTCTCCATTCTGTTCCTTATGCTTCCGATACGCCTTTGCCGCCGCATCGGCCGCCGCATCGACACCTTTACCAATGGCTTTCTCAATGATTCGAATAATTACAAAGCCGACGATGGAAACTCCGACGCAGGCCAGAACACCCAGAACTACATTCTCCGTGGAAGCCCAAGCCAGCAGTCCAACCAGCACCCCGATAATGATAGAATTGTACGCATAAGTCTTTCTCATAGTTCATCTTCCTCTCGTATTAATAGTTGTTTGACAAGTAAACCTATCAACTCCAACATTTTATCTCTGAACATAAAAATCCGCCCCACACAAAAGTATAATTTTTCGTGTGAGGCGGATTTTTTGCATATATTCAGTATTTTGGCAGAACCAATCTCTTTTCTACAACTTCGGCAACAAGCTGGATCGTACTGCGGAAACCGGTTTTCTGCAAGATGTTCTTCACGTGGTATTTGACCGTGTTCGGCGACATATACAATACCGCTGCCATTTCTTCATAACGATATCCTGTCGCTAGAGCGCGAATCACATCCAATTCCCGATCCGTAAATTCGTCGCTTTTCGCCAAACCGATTATTATCGTTGGGCTGTTGTCCGGCCAAACAAATTCACCATTCATTGTTCGGTCACAGATTTCGAGAAGGGAAATATTTCCTTGTTCCTTGTACCAGAAACTGTCACAGCCACTGTCCTTTGCTTTCTGAATAAAAGAGTGTTCCGGCATAGAAGTCATAATAATGATCTTCACATGCGGATAATTCCTTTTAATTTTTGCCGCTGCCACAAGTCCGGATTCATCGTCTACTGTACAGACATCCATTAAAATCAAATCTATCTTATTTCGCATGCATGCAATCTCAGCGTTTGCCGCATTCTCAATAGAGGCTATTACAAAGTATTCCGGGGAAGCGGAAAGATGTCTTTCAAAGGCTTCTCTGGATATTCTGGAATCCTCCACAATTAATACATTTACCATAAACTACTCCTTTGGAATTGTCAGAATGAGCGTGACAGCGCCGTTATAACGATAGCTCATTGTCGCACCATCCTGTTCCAATCTTTTTCTCAGGCTACTTAAACCTCCACCCTCCTGAATCGGCGGATTGACGGCTCGCCCATTATTTCGTATCTCTACATCATACCGGCCATTGTTCTCAGAAACGGAAATCGTCAGCTTATCTGCTCCGGCATGTTTTACTGCATTGGTGAGCGCCTCCCGAATAGCAGCGTATAACAACAATAATGCTTTACGTTCTGGGGGCTGTCTTCCTTGAAATTCTACCCGACAACCAATCAGATCTGCTACTTGAATCAGTTCTTTTTGCGGAGAGACTTCTCTTGTCTCGGTAGCAACCGCCGCATTTTCCATATCTGCAATCACATTTTCCCAGGCGGAGAAGAGCTCCCATTCATTCTGTTCATCGTTGTCTTCCGTCAGCACATTTTTTGTCATAATTAGAAGCCGCCCAAAAACATCATGTATCCGCATCTTGGCGCTGAGCAGTTCTTTGTCCAGATTATTCTGGACGATGTTCCTCAGCAACTCCCTCTGCCTGTTATGAAGCTCCGCTACACGACGATTGTTTTCCTCGAGTCTGTTTCTGTATTCGTATAGCTCTGTAATATCCGACGCCTCATACTGCGTGATCTGAGATTTATTCACCTGAAGCAATCTTCTTTGAAATTGCCAAACTGTCCCATCCTCGATTCTGCACAGGATAGACTCTGCCTCTTTGGTATCTTCATGGCTTTGTGGGAGCGCCTTAAGCATAAGTGTCTGCCACATTGCCGTTGCATTTGTGATCGTATGCCCGGTCAGCTCATAACACACATCGTTAATTTTTTTGTTTGCTAGAATCGGTCTGCCATCTGTCGCTGCGAAGCAAATACCATCTGGGTAAGTATTGATTGCGTTTCGAATCATTCTGGATATGTGGTAGCGTTCTTTTAATTTCTGTAGCATATCACTCACCGCCTTCCGAAAGTACAACCAAATATCCACCCGGAATGTCTTGGTAGGCTGTCGTGTACTCTTCTGCAGCGACAACCGGTATAGACCCTATTGGAAGCTTCTTGGCGCCACTAATTACCAAGAACTGTACCTGTCCTCGTTTTGCAGTAATTGTGATTTCTTTTAAGGCAAAACGCTCATACTCTAACAGATATTCCAGCACATCGAAAATATATATGGAAAAGCCAGCAGAAAACTGCTTGCTCGGATTCCAACCAAGCTCTGCCTGAATTCCCAGCAGACTCATTGCAGACTTCATATCTTCAAGGCTAAACCTTAAATCATCCTCATGAATCTCGCCGGTTTCTTTTTGAATCAGCCGCAGATTGCATCGACGTTTTACGTAGGTGCCAAGAAGAACCAGTTCTCGCAGATATGCGTTCCTGCTGTCCGCCAAATCGCGCTTCTTTGTAATTTCCTTCATCAACCGAAGCTGACTTTGAACCTCTCTTGTTAATTCATCATATATCTGATTTTTCGTTGTCAGGCTTGCTTCCTGATTCTTAGTTTTGATTTCCTCGTCTAAAAGAGCGCCCTCCTGTGCCAGGGTTTCCGCACTCTGGTTCAATTCGTCGATAGTCTTCCGCAGAAGCGATACGTCTTTATTCCAGAGAAATAGCCCGTCCGCGAATTTGTGCATGTGTAGCTCTTTGCCCGGCTCCACTTCAATACGGCCTTTTTCTTGCAATTCTGCTAATTGCTCCTGGGAAATCTCTGTCGCGGCTTTGGATGAAAACTTGTACCTGTCATCCCCAATGATCTGCATTCCGACCGTTGCATGCTCAAAAATCTCCCGATACTCCGTGTTAACGGGGACTAGTCCCATGTAGATGTAGAACTCCCATGTTAGCACCTCGATGTAGTAGATTTTTGCAAACAACTCAATTACCTCGAAATTTGCCAGGCTTGGGAGAAGCTGTAGGGACACCACAAAAAATTCAAAGGAGAAAACGACCACCATGATCGGCTCAAATAATGGAATCAGCCATTTCAGTATCTTTCCACGATTAGCAAGTTGGTTTCTCTTGTATATTAGTAGCACTCGCACGATCATAAGGACAATTCCGAATCCCAATAGCACGAATGTCCCAATATAAGGATGAAAATTCAGATTGGGCTGGACTTCCTCCGGGACGGTATAAAACATAAAATGGCGGCTTTCATCCGTAAGGCATAAATAGGCCATCCATATTACCGGGATCATGAGGAGATGCCAACTCTTACGAACCCGGAAATTGTCCCATTGTCCGATCCCCAACGAGGCATAGATGCTGAGTACCAGACCTAATAATATGGTAGCCTCCAAAGACAGCCCGCTGACGCGCATCAGTAGAATGTTTTCAATCCAGAAGGTGTCCTGCAGAAAACGAACGGTAAGCCCGGCTAGCATGACCGCCGCTTCAAGCATGAGAAAAGTTCGCATGCTTTTTTGGGTTACACGGACACAGATTGATATAGCCCACCCACCAATCAGAAATAAATAGCATGCATACAGAATATAGGTTCTAAATGGATCATCGGGCAAATATCTTAGGCTGACCTGACGATAAAGAGACACGAAGAATAGCAATAAGAATGCTGCGATATTTATTCGGACTTGTCTTTGACGCTCCGTCATTCGCCATACCCCTCCTTATCCGATTGTATTTTGCTTGCAAAAGCTTTGTTTTATTGTATTATAACTCTGTTTTACCTGAAATGCCCTACACAAAGAGATAGTTTCTATTTAAATTGGAGCATTTTTCTTAAATATCGCTATCGAGGACACCGAGGATTATAGCAACATCGGCTTAGTACCAGATAGATACTTTGAAGAAAGACGGCAAAGAAACTTTGCTGTATAGTTATAAAAAGGGAAAAGCCCGAGCAAGCGCCCGGGCTTTTTTGTTGTGTTGATTAATAGCTGTACGAGCCGCCGCTACCGGAAAGAACGCCGTCATACGGATTGCCGGAAGGATTGTCTGTCAAATACTCGCAGGTGTATGCGAATATGACGATACCTTCAAACGACATCGTGTAATCCTGGGTGTTGAAAGTGTAATCTCCAGATGCTCTGGGTGGCAGAGATACGGTTATGGGGCTTCTGTCGTTGCCTTTGATGATAATGGCGCTGCAATGGTCGCTTCCGTCAGAGAAGTTGATATATACATCGTAGGTATCATCGGGCTGGAATGTCATTGGCTTTGGGCTATCAGCTCTTTTGTTTTTGTCCCAACCAAGAGCTGTCGCCATGTCGTTTACATGCCACACATTGCCATCAATGTAGTCCATTACATTGATTTTCGTGGTGATAGTAGTTCCGCCGACCTGCCAGCTGTAAGTGCCGTCAGCATTTCTGTTAGCGTCGCTGATGTTGGCGCTATCGTTGCTGCTCGAATCCTCTCTGTCCTTTGCGGCGTCATCCGCATAGGAGTCGTCGTCGGACTGTATAATGCCGCCGGGATTATTGGTTCCGTCCATGATGCTGGAGTCGCCTGTGTCGAAGTTCTCGCCGGGATGACTGTCGTTCGTGGTTGCATCCTGCTTGTTGGTATTCTGCCCGCAACCCGTGAGGGCAAGGCAGAGTACCATCGCCATAATAAACACAACAAATACTGTTATTCTTTTCTTCATGGTATTCACCCTCCTTTATTCTGATTTTCTTCAATGAGAAAAGAATTACCTTGGAATGTGCCGCACTGAAACACACTCAGAACTTAATACCTGTGTATCCTGTACTTGGGCAGTATTATAGCACCAAATGCATAAACTGATGGTCTGCATTAAGCGCTTCTATATCGCCGTCATTCGCCATACCCCTCCTTATCCGATCGTATTTTGTTTGCAAAAGCTTTGTTTTCTTGTATTGTAACCCTTTTTCCCCCGAAATGCCCCACACAAAGAGATAGTTTCTATTCATCTATAATATGCATACGGCTGTCATTCTCATCATGATCTTTCTATTCATTAATGACAGACGGCTTACTATGTCCCTGATGGCATGAATGACTTATCTCTGAAAATTGCCAGCAGTGATTCGCTTGCCTCATCCGAAATCTTTGTACTTATACTGCGAGAATTCAACTAAAGCTATTAGAACGAAGCATACTGGAGATTAATCACTTGCATATCTGCTTTGTCTAGTAACCTTAAGGCACCAAAACCGTCGCTCGGTGCAGTATATACCTACCTAATATCTTATTTTTGAGCTAGGAATGATCTTGCTAGATAATGCGCCATAGTAGTTTTTTGGAACGTTCAGCTTAACAGAGAAGAGTTGAAAAAGCATTAGGAGTCCGAAAAAGCTATTTTTCAGTTTTTTCACCGACCAAATAATTTTAGAAATCCCACCTATTTCGATATCTGTTTTCTATCCGCCGATTGTAAAATGAAGTTGGACATCTGAATAAAATAAAGATCCATGGCAGGATCTTTGGTAGAATGTAAGTCACCACAACCAACTTTCTACAGGAGAATCGCCACC
>Ga0326513_10004061_pt1 | contig 10524 bp, 18 predicted proteins | sample 2_2465_0518_D_FD_203654 | JGI IMG/M metagenome (GOLD analysis project Ga0326513, IMG submission 203654) | Bovine rumen microbial communities from UC Davis, California, United States - 2_2465_0518 | ecosystem: Host-associated > Mammals > Digestive system > Stomach > Rumen | place: USA... | reverse complement strand
CGTTATTCATTTTCTTTTACTCCTTTTGCATTTCGCATAATGTATGGTGTCGATGATAGCTTCGAGCATTTCCTTCACGTCCTGTCGTTCTTCCTTTGTAGCTTTCTCGTTGCAGGTGAATACGTCCGGCTTATATACTTTCAGGACTTCTGAGACGAACTCGAAATACTTTGCAAATACGGTGTCTCTGCTTCTGATCTCGTCCGAATCGAAAAGGTCCATACACTTTTCTATATTCGTTATGTAAACTTCTCGAAAAAATTCTATTCCAAACAATTTTGTTCCCCCTTTTCAATATGCTGATGTATGTAAATGGCTTCGCTGTGATCTCCCATATTATCAAGAAGCCATTCGTCAGCTTTTTCTTTGCTCAGATGTACTTTTTTCACTCTATGCTCATATACGTACTCTCCGGCAGCTTCTTTCGACCTGATACGTTCTTCAAGTTCTTCTGTGATATAGTTAGCTTCGACAAGATATAGATCGTAATTTTTTGCCGTGATACCTTCAAGCGTTACCGTATCAGTCATATATATTGCTTTCTGAGCGTTCATAAACACTCTCCAGCCGGCGTTATCAACATCGTGGTATAATTTGACTGGTGAAATTTGAAACGTGATATAGTTGTAAATACGTCCAATTTCAAGCACGTCTATGTTGTGAATTGATACGCCGCATTGATATAGTTCTGATAAAAGCCAGCTACAACAAGCGAATCTGAGTGTCGGTCGTTCTGCTGCGAGCTTGCGAATTGTTGTCTTGTTGAAGTGATCGCCGTGTACGTGAGTGAGAAGGACAATTTTCAAGTCCTTGTATACGTCTTTTAGGTCTCGAAAGGGAACGCCGCAGTCAAGAAGTATGATATTATTCAGGACAATGGCGTTTCCCTGCGAGCCTGTCGAAATGATATTATAATTCATCGAATGTTACGTCTATAGGCTGTTCGGCTTCCGGTTCTGCCTGTACGATGATCTCAGGTTCAGAAGGTGCTGCCGGTGCTTCTGGTGCTGGTGTGTTCGTTTCGTCTGCGTCATACATTCCGGAAAGGTCTTCGATGAAGGTTTCTCGTAATGCCCTGACCTTTGCGACCTTCTCAACCATTGTTGCGCCCTTGCCAGCCCAATTACTGTTGAGCGTGCCGTCCTTCTTCTTGTTTGCGACTTCATCGAATGCTACGCTGCAATATGTAGGATATTTCCAATTTTTTCTGTAAACCTTTGCCCAGCCGCCCACGAGCTTTTCTTCGTCCTTGATGTAAAACGTGCCTTTTCTCTCGATGATCTCACCAGTTTCGATTGCCTGTACAATGACACCGCTTTCCATACCGTCATAGTCTGGGTGAATGATTGCACGCTTCAAAATAGCGTCCTTGCCGACCACAATCTGTGCTGGCTGGCTGCCGAACTTGATACAGTAAGCTTCTTTCAAGAACGGATTCAGCTTCCTTGCTTTGCACAGCTCTGTAAAGAACTTGAATTCAGGAAGTGTTATCGTGCCGGAGTCTCCGACAAGAAACTGCTGAACTATTGACGGCGTTAGTGTGATCTTTTCGCCGTTTGCTTCGTAAGTCACTGTCAATTCTGCCTTCTGTGGGTTCTGGTTCTGATTACTCATATTCGTATTCTCCTTCGTTTAAGAATTTTTTCAGAGCGATTAACTGCTCTTTCGTTCCTTTGACTGTGAAGCGTATGCAGAATTTCTTTTCCGGTGCTGGTGCTGCTGTTTGCTCTGTTGGAGCTTCAACGGCTGCTGGTGCTTCCGGTATGGCTGCTTTGATTGCTTCCACTCTCTGCGCTTCTGCGGCTCTTTTTTCGGCTTCTGCTTCCTGCCTTGCTTGTTCTTCCTGTACTGCCTTTGCACGAGCTTTAACGCCGGTTATAGCGTCTGAAACGTTCAGGCTTTTCTTATACTCGACCAAGATTTCTGCTTTCAGATCTGTGAAGGTTTCTATCAGCTTCAAATCTGATTCGATACGGTCGATAAAGTCCTTTGCCTGTTCTTTAAGGCTTTTCAAGCTCGCTGAAAGTGTGACGTTGATTCCTGCTTGTCCGTAGGATACAAAGTCAATCCCCTTGCTTGCGAGGTATTCTTCAAAATAGCTCTGCACTTCTGCTGCTTTCTTTGCTTTGAGTTCGTTCTCAACTTCGTCAATCCTTTGCTTCAACAGCTTGTCCGCTGCTTTGTAGCTGTTGGAAATACAGTCGTTATATACGTCCTCAAACTTCTCATACGGCGTTATTACAGCCTTTTTGACTTCCTTTCGTTTTTCTTCCCAGCTCTTGAATTCTGCCGAGAGTTCTGCTCGTGCTTTCTTGACTTCTTTTACAGTGTCTTCAGTAACGACGAGACTTGTTACCGTCTCAACTCTTTCTGCGACCTGCTGCTTGATCTGCGCTAACTGCTGCTCGATAACAGGCAGTTGCTTTACGACTATGATTTCATTACTCATTAATTATTCCCCCTGAGTTCATAACATTCAATGTTTCTGATGTACTTTCGGAAAGTTCCTGAGATGTGTCGGGCGACTTCTGGTGTGCCGTCTCTCCTATGTACTTTGACTTTTTTATGCCGTTCGTGATACTGGTATCGAATAAATACTCTACGCTATAAACTTTATTCGTCTTGCGATAAAATAAAGCGAGTATCTTTTCAACCTCCGACAGCTTAAATTCTGTGCGCCCTGTCATCTTGCTATAGTACGTATTATTGCTGATTTCCAGCAATTCCTGTACTTCGTGTTTGGATATGCCTGCACGTACCATTTCGGCACGTAAATTCTTGTAATACATTTTATCCCCCCCCTTTTTGTAGTGCGTAGATTATTGACGCACTTTCGTTATAAGTAATAATACCACTTTTTTGGTGCGTTGTAAAGTATTTCTGCGTATTGTTTACAATTTATTAATAAATTGTTTACAATGCGCTATTAATCGTATAAAATCAAAATGGAAATATTTATAGGCTGCGCAATGTTTACTATAGCAATAATGCGTAATAGCCAAATTGAAGTCTGATATTATATCATATTTTGGTTATTTTGTAAATAGAAATTTTGGTGAAAACGGTGTATAATAGTATTACAAAGTTCCGAGTGAGTTGAGCCGAATGCGAGTTCAGCCGATAGGAATACGGTCATATATTGAGTAGCAGGCATTATATGACGATAACTTAATATTTGACCGTTGAAAGCCTTTGTACGAATTGAGCTGCTACCTTAATTCGTGCGAGGGCTTTTTTATTACAAGGAGCGTAACAAATGGTAGTAAATGGAATTGAAAACGAATTGATAATTATAACGAAGCAGACGTTTGACGCTTTCCTGCGTTCAGACTTCCCTGCTGATCTGATAGCCTTATATAATTTTTATTATTATACGGCTAAATGGCAGGAGACAAATCAGCCTAAATGCACAACAGGCTATACTGCCGAGGGCTTGAAGTGGAGCGAAGCAAAGGTCCGTAGAGCTAAAAAAGAATTAATGCGGCTTGGACTTGTTGAAGATGTTCAGCAAAAAGTCAATGGAAAAGTCACCGGCTGTTTTATAAAGCTCAATTATATTCTGAAGCAGGAGACTATTCACCACCCTAATGATTTTCCACAGGGTGGAAACGAATCAAACCACCCTTACGATTTTCCACAGGGTGGAGCTGTTCACAGGGCGGAAAACTTACAGACAAATGCTTTAAGTTCTGATAATTTAAATGCTTTAAGTTCTGATAATTCAAATGCTTTAAGTTCTGATAAAAGAAAAACAAAAAAAGGCTTCGACGCAGTTGTGGAAGAATATACTACAAATGCAGATTTGAAAGCAGCTATATTTGACTTTATTCAGTTCAGGAAAGCAATAAAAGCTCCTTTGACTGATAGAGCATTAACGTTGTGCCTGAATAAGCTTGACAAGCTTGCGAATAATGATCTTGAAAAAATAGCTATCTTGAATCAGTCAATCGAAAGGGGCTGGAAGGGATTATTCGAGGTAAAAGACAACGTTAGTTATCATAGACCTACAACAAGCGAAAATAATACTGTACCTTCAGAGGACGACTACGACTTCGAGCGTGGCAGCTTCTGGAAGTAATGAAGGGAGAAAAGAAAAATGCAAAATAAAAACGGATTTATTGATCTGCTGGAAGGAATTGCAGCGAGATCACCAATCAAGGAAAAGGAAGGCGACTACAAAGGTCCAGACGGATTGATCTATTGCGGCAACTGTAGGACTGCAAAGCAGGTTAAAGTTGAAATAAACGGCAGGACGTTGACACCGTTCTGTATGTGTAAATGCGAGGTCGAGAAATACGAGAAGGAAAAAGCCGAGGACAAGGCAAGGGCTTTACGTGAGCAGATAGAGCGTAATCGCCGAGCTGGATTTCCTGAAGTACAAATGCAGAAATGGACTTTTGAGAAGGACGACCGAGCAAATGCAAAGATTTCTGATATATGCCAGCGATACGTTGAGAACTTCCCGAAAATGAAAGCCAAAGGCAAGGGCTTAATGTTTTTAGGTGGATTCGGAACAGGCAAAACGTTCCTTGCTGCTTGTATTGCAAACGCTTTACTTGATGAAGGCTTCAGCGTTCTTATGACTAACTTTCCACGCCTGATAAATACCATTCACGGAATGCGTGAAGGAAAGCAGGAATATATTGACAGCCTGAATAAATACAGCCTTCTCATAATTGATGATCTGGGCGTTGAACGTCAGTCCGAATACGTTGCTGAGATTGTTCAGAATATAGTTGACAGCCGCTATCGTGCCGGGCTTCCTGTAGTGATTACGACGAATCTATCGCCGAAGGACTTCACCGAAACGCAGGATATAGCGAAGTCAAGACTGTATAGCCGTATATCGGAAATGTGTCTGCCCCTGATCGTAAAAGGTGTGGACCGTAGAAAAGCAAATGCAGCCGACAGCGACAGAGAGCTTGCCGAGCTGCTTGGACTGTAAAAGGAAGGTGCGAAAAATGAATGAGAAGTATGTAAAAGTAGATGATATCGTTGAATATTGTAATACTTATAGTGCTTGTTTGCAGAATAAAGGACAGGGTGTAGCACAAGCCGCATTACGTAGAGTTCGGGAATTTGCAAAAGAAAACGCCGCAGACGTACAGCCTGTGAAGCATGGGCGGTGGTCTGAATGCTATACAGACAGCCACCATTACAGCGGTATATGTACCGTGTGCGGTAAAGCTTCAATTAGAAGTATAAAGGAAAATCCGCTTGAATACTGTCCCAAATGCGGTGCAAAAATGGACGGTGATACAGAATGCCAGTAAAATTTGAAGTGCTGGGCGTTCCTGTTGGAAAAGGTCGCCCGAAGTTCTCTACGGTTAACGGAAAAGCTGTTGCGTATACTCCTGCTAAAACTGCGAACTACGAGACGCTTGTAAAGCTGTCATATCAGCAAAAATATGCTGGGTGTATGTTTGAAAAAAATGTGCCGATTTTGGCAGATATTACGGCGTTATTTCCGATACCTAAATCAGCAAGTAAAAAGTTACAGGCGAAAATGTTGTCGGGTGCTGTACGTCCAACCAAGAAGCCTGATTGCGATAATATAATCAAAGCCGTACTGGACGCATTGAACGGCGTTGCGTATTATGATGATTCTCAGGTTGTAAAGATATGCATTCGGAAAAGGTATGATACAAACCCAAGAACAATAATTGAAATAATTGAATTGAAAGAAGGCTAAAGAATGAAGCAAGACGAATTACTTTTGAAAGCTGCTGCGAAAATGCGCCGCCCCTGCTCTGCTGGTGTGATGATTGACAAGCGTTTCGTTGCTGACCTGCTCCGGCTCAGAGTTGAGAAAAGAAAAGGGCTTGACAAAGCTGCTGAAAAGTGATATCATATAATCGTCCGGAAGGTTCTCGGAATTGCTTTTCGGGTTTTGGTTTGAAAGCTCCTGCGATAGTGGGAGCTTTTTTCATATTCTTTTCCCCTGCTCCACTTTTCCCTAACTTGACATATTTTGTCAAATATGTTATAATGCTAATGGCAGATAGAATGGAAGTCATGAGCCATTTGACAAGTGCAGACCTTTCGCACTTCTGCCAACTATTTTCTGAAAGGTCAGAAAGGTTTGTATTATGAGCAGAAAAAGAACTCCAAATCTATATACTATCAACGAAAATGTTGTAACTATGGTTACGCATAAAGGGATAGCGTTTACTTTTGATCTTGAAGATTTGGAAAAAGTAAAGCGATATATATGGTGTGAAAATAACGGACGTATCGTGGCAAATAATAAAAATAAAAGTTTATATTTGTTATCACGTTTTTTGATGAATCCACCAAAATCTTTAGTTGTAGATCATATTGACGGCAATCCCTTGAATAATTGCAAATCAAATTTAAGAATATGCACGCAAGTCCAAAATACTTATAATTCAAAACATAGACCAAATCCGCTTGGGATTATAGGAGTATCAAAGAAAAATAAATCAGAATATATTGCCTATATAACATTCAATAAAAAACATATTAATTTAGGAACATTTAACTGTCTTGAAAAAGCTGTAAAAGCTCGTAAGGAAGCAGAACAAAAATACTTTGGTGAATACTCTTTTGATAATAGTAGAAAAAAATAAATATAAGCCCTTCCAGATCGACCGGAAGGGCTTTTATTATTTACTACTAATTGAACGTTCAATATTTGTGCATTTCTACAAATTTATACCCAGCGAGCAAAAAACTTTATCAAAACGCTTGACACTTTATACCCATTGAGCTATAATATAATTACAGAAGGCAAGGAAAGCTGGACAGCAACAAATCCTCTGGATTGAGCGCAGCGAGCAAGCCTGATAAACCAAAACCGAAAAGAATTGCGAAAGGGTGTTTTTTATGATGTACAATATGAAGTATTTCAATGAGAACGCAAAGAAAGTTGATAGTGAGTACAGCGAGATTTATGATCTCGACGGTCACAGAATAGCAATTGCACAGTGTGAAAGATGTGCAAGAAGGCAGTATTATAACGTATGTGTAGACGGAACTACGATAGCAACCAGAACACTTCTGAGTAATACAATTCGCCTTGCTCTGAATTACTTAAACGCACAGTAAATAAACCTGCTGACCTACCGGCAATACGGGGAATAAACCAAAACCAAACCAAAACCGAGAATTTGAAGGAGAATGAAAAAATGATTGAATTATGTTTAACTAACTTAGGAAAATACAACGAAGGCGAGCTGATCTATTCACGACTTGTGCTTCCTGCTACTACTGAGGAAATATGCGCAGCTTACGACGAGATCGGAGTTGCAGACGGAACTATGTACGAGGAAGCTTTTATCAGCGACTATGAAACAGACATAAATGGTCTGAGTATAAGCGAGTATGCAAGCATTGATGATCTGAACGAGCTTGCAGAAGAACTTGAAGACTTCGACGAATACGAGCTTGAAGCCTTCGGGGCAATGCTGGACTATGGCTACGCTACCGATGAAGCTTTACAGAAGGTTCAGGACCGTGAATTTATGTATTATGACGGCTGCTGCTCTATGGCAGAGGTCGCTGAACAGTACGCAGACGAGACAGGGCTTCTGAATAGTATACCAGACGACCTGCGCTGCTACTTTGATTTTGAAGCGTTCGGCAGGGATATGGATAACAACGGTCACTTCATTGAGACTGATTCAGGCTTCATAGAAATTTTCAACTAACATTACAATGCTTCTGAGAGCGTCCACAATGCGTTGTGAGACGTTCTCGGGAGCTGGTAATATAATTACTATGCCAGACGCACCACGTCGTTATACGGCAAATATGAAGGAGTTGACGCACAATGCCAAAATGTATGTGTTACCACTGTAAAAATAGGGCGATAGGCTGTCACAAGTTCTGCTCCGACTATAGGGCGTATCGTAGAGCTTTAGAAGCCGTTCAAGCTGCCGAGAAGAAGGAAAAAGAAAGCTCAGTTATATATATGCGGTCGCTGCTGCGTGACCGTTTCAAAAGGAAGTGATTCAAAAATGACTGCTTTTATTCAGGTCTGCCTTTGGCTTTTCCTGCTGGTCCGTATCTCTGAAATGATCTCACCCATTGCAGAAGTGATGAAGCATAGGAGAAAGCTCAGAAGAAAAATCAAATTTAATCTGAGACAATACGAGAACGCTGCTTCGGACTGCTGGGCAGGATATTTCTACGGAAAAGCAAAGCTATACGAGAAAGAATTGAAAGAAACGAGGTATTTTGACTATGATTGAAAAGAACGCTATTCGAGAAGCCCTTGACAAGTACGGCATTAAAATGTCTGAGTTCGCACGAGCAGAGGAAATACCGTTGAGGACGTTCCATAACTGGTGCTACGGCGAGCGTAAACCTGCTCCGTATCTGGAACGTTGGTGCATTGAAAAAATAGAACAATACGCAAAGGAAAAGGCAGCCAAATAGCTGCCTTTTTTCTTTATATCTGCTTCATTGCCTGTGTTCCGAAATAGAATCCGCATATCATAATATATACCGTCTTGAACGTCTCAGGAACGTCAATACCGGCAACGTTCATATATATGAAAGCTCCTGTCAGGGATAAGGTCACGAGGGATTTTACGTCGATTAGCTTATAAAACTTCTCTTTCATTTTTCGCTCCTTTCGAGATCTTCGAGCCGATGATTTATAACTTTGATCTGCTCTTCGACTACCGGCATTCGCTCTGCAAAATGGTTGTGCTTGTTCACTGCTGCCGCCAAGTTGTCTATCTTAGTATCAATCACGGCTTGATGTGTTTCGAGCTTGTGCGATATTTCTCTGCTGCTTGCTTTGGTTGTGATGATAACGCCGCCGATTGTTGCTGCTGCTGAGATCACAGCAACGATGATTGATGTATCCATTTTTTACTCCTTTAATCACGCATTTTCAAGCGCAACAACACGCTCGTATAATTCCTGATAGCTCGGACGGTATGGTGCGTACTGCTGTGAGATATTCCACTCAGCCTTCGTGCATATCATAGGCTTGAAAACAACGTCAGTGTATGTTCCGGCGGCGAAACGAATATTAAGTGCATATCCAGTTCCGTTCATTGTGAAAACGTCAGAACCGTTTCCAGTGTCTACTGAGCCGGTTACTTGACTGCCAGACTTTGTTATACGCAATAGGTATGTTTCATTTCCGCCGCCTTCGGGGCAACCGGAAAGCACTAAATCACCTTCTATCGCACCTATATTAAACGTGATTGAATTCGCTGATGTAAGAGTGCCAGATACTGTGTATGTGCCGTCAGTATTTCTTGTGCAGCTAAGCCCGGTCGGTACAGATGTTGGTATACCTACCGAGAGCTTATTCTTTGGTCCGCCGTCCACCAGCTCAACGAGGGCTGAATTGCTTTTATCGTCGTTAGCTTTAACCTGTGCGTCGATATTGTCTATGGTATCATTTATCACCATAATATCAGCGTCGTCCTCGTAGTCTGGTTTGGTCCAGCCATAGTTCGTTGTATTACTTGCCATACTTCAAATCCTCCCACTTTTTATTGTTGATCTCAGCCCAAGTAAACGCTGCTGCCTTCTGCCATTTAGCGGAGAAGTCAGACGACTTCTTGACGATATAGCCGTGTACTGTGATTGCGAATATTGAGCCGATAAACGCTGCTGAATTTGTGACCTTCAAATTCAGCCCTTGCTTGCTGCTGTAATTGAATACAGGTTCAAGTGTCAGTTCTGATTGCTTCGTTATTCTGCTCGATACAAGTGTCATAAATGTGTTGCCGCTCCAAGTGCAGCCGGAGCAGGACATACCGCCTATTTCTGCACCGACGTGGTTGCTGTTGTTTGTGGTGATCTGAGCAGTCAGCCTGTATGCCTTCTCGTATGCGTCCGGTATTGTGATTCCGTTGAAAATGCCGTCGATAAGTCTGTAGTCGTATGCACCTATCAGCGGCACAGTTCCTGCTGTAGCTGTGAAGTCGTATCGGGCATAAAGCTGCTGCGAGCCTATGTATATAACGTCGTCGAGTGCAAGCCCCTGAGATTCAACGCTATTTTCCTTTGCCGGAAAGCAATTAAAGCCAGTGGAGCTTTTCAGCCTGTCGTAATATACAATCGGCATACCCTTCTGGACTGTGATATTATACGTCGTTGACGCTAACCGGTCAGAAACGATGATCTTTACATTCCAGTCGTAATGGTTGTCGAGCTGGATTGTCGTATCGGTGTTAGCAGGAACGTTCACAGGCGTGCTGTATGCGCTCTCAGACGTTTTTTTGTGCTGTTCCTGTATTGTTACACTATTTTTGCCAGACAGGCTGGAAACGGTCGGAGAGACGTTCAAAACGGTATCTGTATAAAAATTATTTTCTCGACTGCAAGATATTACTGCGTAAGGCTGCTGCCAAGCTTCAATGCTGATCTGCATTGACTTTGTTACGCTGTTCCCCCTGCTGTCAATAGCTTTGACCGTCGCAGTGATGTTGCTCGATACGTCGAGAATGCCCCAGCTCATATTCCCTGCTGCTGCTTGTTCTCTCGTTACGCCGTTTATGGTGACTTGATACTTCGTTATCGTGGCGTACTTCTGTG
>Ga0326513_10004060_pt1 | contig 10524 bp, 7 predicted proteins | sample 2_2465_0518_D_FD_203654 | JGI IMG/M metagenome (GOLD analysis project Ga0326513, IMG submission 203654) | Bovine rumen microbial communities from UC Davis, California, United States - 2_2465_0518 | ecosystem: Host-associated > Mammals > Digestive system > Stomach > Rumen | place: USA: California... | reverse complement strand
CTGAATTGTGATGATGAATTATTTTATATTCCTGCTTTAATAAAATGACAAAAGAAAAAGAAATACTGAACATCATTAGAAAATACTCATGAATAGAAGCTATCTTTTGTGATGAAGAAGCAATAAAGAAATCTGATAGAACTCCACAATTTGAGCAAGATGCTAGTAATTGTTGGTTCTATAGTATGTGTAATAATGCTTATTATAATCTTAACTGAGATTTTAAACTTGATGATCTAATCAATGTTAAGAATCTTATGAAAGATTATGGATTTAATATGAAAGATTGATGATTCCCTGTAATAGCAGGAGCTTTTATAGCTAAATATCTATCAGAAAAACGATGAGTAGAAGTCAGACTTTTTCAGATAGATTTTTTTAAAGATACAAGATACTTATCAGATTTATTAAAGAAATGAGTAGTAATGAGTATGAGTAGGATTAATACTCCTCTACTCTATTCAGATGCTTTTGATGATTGAATGGTAAATCAAGTATACTATGAGTATCAAGCTACCTGACATCATGCAACTAATATCTGTTATGATGAAGAAAAAAAGCTGATGAAAGAATTAGGTACATGGTGATCTAGTAAAAAGAATCAGTTTTATTATGATATTCTTCAATTCTGAATGAATATTAAATCAGGAGCAATATCTCCTTTATTTACATTCTTCTGAATAAAAGATGAATAGACCTTATAAAGAGTTTGTAGAAAAACGGCTAGGTAAGAGAATTGATTATGATTGAGCTTATGGCTATCAGTGTGTAGATCTAATAAAGCAATATCTTGATGAATGCTTATGATGGTGAAAAATATGAGCTATAGGTAATGCTAATCAAGTACCTAAAAATTTATTAAAAAAATGATTCTGAGAATTAGATCCTAAAAAGACTATAATTCAATGAGATATTATAGTACATACACAGGGAATAATGTGACATATAGCAATAGTAGACCATATTTTATGAGATTTTGTATATGTATTAGAACAGAATTGAAGTTGAAAAGACTCATGAAGTTGAGAATGACAGAATGCTATCAGAATTCATCCTTATAAGATAGACCGATTTCAGAAAATACTAAGGAATACTGATATAGTAAGTAATTATAATAAAGAAGTTGAATATGTAGAAGATAAGATAGAAGAAAGAGCAAATCTATTAAAAATCACTACTGAATATAGGGAATCAATGCAACATTTATCTAAAAAATAACCAATTTAAAAAATCTGATTATAAAGACCTTAATAAAGAGTCTTTATTTTCTTAATTAAGAAATTTTATGCCTAATTATGAACAATTTAAGCAAGCATGGAATAGCATGTGAAATGCTGAGAGAAGAAAATATACAGAACAGTATAAAAATGATTCTCAATTTCAGCAATTTGCTAACCAATATTCTCAAGAAATGAAAAATCAGGATTCTTCTTGAGTAAATAATCAAAATAATGCTAGTAATATGAATGGGTGAACAAATACTCAACAAGATACAACTACTACTCAAAATCAAACAAATGCTAATGGTAGTAACTGACATTATGATCCAATTTATTACAGAGAAAATAATTCTGAGAATAATAATACAGAAAATAATCAGAATGTTAAAGTTGCTGAAGATTTTGATTCTAGTAGACTAACTAATCCTAATGCTGAGGTATCAGTAAAGGAATGAACAGCAGCTCAGACTTGATTACCTGATTATCAAGCTGACTCTGATGCTAGAGATAATGAGATAGTGAATAACTTAAATTCTTATTATAATACTAATAAGTCTTTTTTTACTGATAGAGATACCTTTAATAAAACATTTCATTATTCAGAAAGAAATGATAGACAGAAAGCTCTATTAGATAGCTTTTGGAAAGGTAAAGAAGATAAAGATAAAGCTGCAGGATATACTACAGGAAGTTCAATTACACAAGGATTTGATTCAGCACAGATTACACCTGACATCATGAATTATATTAGAGAATATAATCCTGAAGCCTATGCTGAATGGCAAAAAGCTATGCAAGATGAAGTAAATAAAAGGATAGCTAATTTTGCAGTACCTAGAACAGCTACACAGACAGCTGATATATGGCAAGACTTAGTAAAGCAATTATGATTAGAACAATGAGATCCATACCAGATTTATGATAATTGGTATGGAATGTGTGAGAGTTTAGGAGTATTTGCTAAGAATAGACAGCTAGATCAATATATAGCTGAAATGGAGCAAGTAAAATCTGAGAGAACTGCAGCAATTCAAAGGACAATGAGTCAATGAGCATGAAGAAAATCACAAGCTCTAATTAATGCAGAAGTAGCAAAAACAAGTGCTTTATATGATACTAGATTTGCTGATTTACAGAATCAATATAATGCAGTATATAATCAAAGACAACAGAATCTAGCAATAGCAAATCAATCAGCACAAGCATTACAGATGCAAGGAGCTGAAGATTCAAGAGTATTCAATAATAAGCTAAATGCTTTATGATTTGCAATGAAAGTAGATGATTATAGGACACCTGAACAGCAAGCTCAACTATGATTACAGACAGCAGCAATACAAGCTGATTTGAATCTATTAAATCAAAGTAAATCAAACGACTTAGCATTATATAACAAATATGCAACAGCACAATTAGAAAACAGATTAAGTTCAGAATTATCTGATTTAAATGTAAAGGATGAGAACCAATTAAGGAGTAATCTAAATAACATATTAAGTCAGTATTATTCTAAATATTGAGATATAATAAAGAGAAGTCAGCCTCAAGTAGTTGATGATATACTAAAATATGCAAAAGAAAACTGAATAAGTGTAGCAGAAGCATTGACTAAGAACTTTATAGAACCATTACAAAGTAAGCCTGAGTATCAAAATAAAATAAATCAGGATTATTGAATGTATGGATCTCAAAGTCTATGAAAAATCTGAACAGATGATGTAATAATAACAAAGAATCCTGATTGAACTATGAGTTTTAAATATTTAGGTAATACTCAAGCTAACAATCTATCTCAAGGATTAGCTAATTTTGTATTAGAGCATCCTGTAAATAGTAAATGAGGACAATGCTGAAGTTTTGTGAATGATTATCTTGAAGATTTATGATTAGGTAGATTATTCTGAAATGAATACTCTCAAAAGCAATCAATAAAGAATACTGATGTTGCTACAGTATGATCTGTTGCTATTATGCCTAGTTCAACATCTCCTAAGAATTGACATGTAGCAATAGTAACAAGTATTAATAATGAAAAATGAACTGTAACAGTAGTAGAATCTAATTGGTGAAAAGATGAAAAAGTACATACAAGAGAAGTAAAGATGAGTGATATATATTGATATTATGCTCCATCTATTGACTGATGATGAACTACATATACTACAGGATACAATTCATCAAGAGTACCTGCTTATGAAAGATATTTAAAAGACTGAACATATCCTACAGATGCTAAATTGAAATCATTATGAAATTGAGATTTACAGAAATGAATGCAGATTTTTGAATCTGAAGTAGAAAATTATGCTAATGAAAAATGAACAGAATATTATTCTCCTGAAGCTAAGAAAGAAATAGTGAATTTAAGAAAAGAATTTAATAATCTTCAAGAGGTAAAGGATGCAAGGGATGTAATGACTTCATTTAATAAGATTTTAGCATCTTCTAATTGAACTGCTGCTTGAGATATGTCAATGATATTTGCTTATATGAAAATGCTAGATCCATCATCAGTAGTAAGAGAATGAGAATTTGCATCAGCACAAAATACTGCATGAATACCTGAGAGAATTCTGAATTATTATAACAATGCAAGGAACTGAACTAGATTATCTACATCTCAGAGGAGTGATTTCATAAATATTGCTCAACAATTCTTAACTTCTTATGTTGAGAGATACAATCAATTATTAAATCAATATAAATCTTATGCAGTAGAATGATGAAATGTTGATGATATATGAGAATATATGAAGCTACCATGAAATTATAGTACAACATCATTACAAGAGTTGGCTAAATGAGGTTCATCTAATAATAGTACAATAAATGATCTAGTAAATAGATGGAAGAACTTATAAATCTATTGAAAACATATAAATTTTTGAATATAATTAGGTATGAGAATACCTAATTTATTCTTTAAGACAAAAACCATGAAAGAAAAAGATACAATATTTATTTTCTTTTTGTGAATGGCTGCAGCAACAGCTTATTACTGAAGACATGAACTTGAGAATATAAATATATGGATAAAGATATTTTTTTCATTACTGATAGTTTGAATTATAATTTATGAATTCTATTTTGCTGATTATTCTACTAAGACTCCATCTGAATTAGAGGAAGAAAGAGTAGAGAAGAATAGAAGAAAATTAAAAATGAAAGTAGCTTTAGTAAAACTAAAAAGGAATACTAAAAAATTCTTTAAAGAACTATGAATTGAGTATTTTAAACTAACAACAGATTACATAAAAACACTTTTAATAATTTGAATAATTATACTTATTATCTGAGTACCTATAGTTTATTTCTTCTGATAATAGTGTGAAAATTAACCAAAATCTAATTTATGATTATAAAGACTCCAATAAAGAGTCTTTATTTTTTTATTGAAATTTCATGGCAAAATTCAATACCCCAATTACTCTAAATAATGGAGATGAATCTAAATACTTTAAATGATTGACTAAAGCTGAAGAAAATCAGATTTTTTCTCAGGTCGATTCATTACCTATCTCTCAATATGAGAAGAATCTAAAAGCTGATGCTTTATATAAACAAATGCTTGATAAGAAAAAGCATACTCAATTTGTAAATGATAGGATGGAAGCAACTAATGAGATTTATGATAAATCACTAGATTCTAAAGATCCTGTAGAAGCACAGACATTAAAATCTCAATGAAAATTCTGACAGCTAGCTGATATGGTAAGGAATCTTATGTATGAAAAAGAATGAATGAACTTAGATAACTTCAAAGATGAAGATGTAGTTACTGCATTCTTAAAAGATAATCCTGATATGGTAAATCAGTTTGATTCTTTTATGAATTGAGAACAGACAGCTGAAAGTTTTGCTACAAGGAATTGATTTGATTATAACCAAATAGATAAAGCAGTAGATCAGGTTTTTTGAAGTAATTGAACTACAGCAAGCTATATGAATCAACAATGAGAATGAGAATGGAATGATGAATTCTTTTGAAGATTAGATACTGAGACATTAGATCAATGAGCTAGTGTTAAATGATTCTTAAAGAATTTAGCTAAGTCTACATGGAATGTAGTAGCTGATGTATGAAATATGGTAGTAAACCCATTTGATACTGCTAATGCTTTAGCTAAAACTGCAGTATGAGCATGAATGAATGTATTATGAATAGATGATAATACTGATGATGAATGATGGTTAGCTGAAGCTAATCAAGTAGCAGATTGATTATGAGAATTCTTAAAAGAAAGATACTGAGGTAAAAAAGAAATCTTAAATACATTATATTCTGATCCAATGTGATTAGTATCAGATATAGCTTCAATAGCAACATGATGAGCTTGAGCAGTAAAGAGTATAGCTTGAGGAATAGCTAAAGGAGCTGCAAAAGTATGATTAGCAAATACAGCTAGAACTGCATGAAATGTATCTAAAGTAGCAGGTAAAGTAATGAATATTGCTGATAAAGCAGATCCATATACTCAAGCTATGAAAGTGTATGGTAAATGATGAGAAAAAGCAGTAGAATACTGAACTAAATGAGTAAATTATGTTAAAGAGAATTTCAATATAGATAATTTTGTATGATTAGATGCTAAGACTAAGAAGAATATACAAGATAATCCATATGCTGCTGAAGCATGGGAAAAAGCTCAGAATTATATTGAAGAAAACTGATTACCTGATAAATCTCAAAGAGTATCAAAGGATTTAATGCAATGAGTAGTAGAAGAAGTACAAACTGAGATTAATAAATTAAAGCAGCAATTATGAGAGACTTCTCCTGAATATAAGAAATTAAAAGAAAGCTGAGCTAAAGTTAGCTTTTATGATATTAATAACAAAATTAATGAAATACTAGAGAATGCAGGAGTTCAGATTTCTGAAAAATGAGCATTAGATTTTTCTAAAACTGCTATTAAAGATACTGAAGCATCAGCTATAAGAAGACTCTATAATTGGGCTAAGAGTACAGATGAAATGGATATAGCTGAATATATGAGATATAGAAAATTCATAGATGAATTATGATTATGGGAAGATGCTAAAGGTACACCATGAAAGAATGTATTAAAACAAATAAGAGAAGCAGGTAATGAAATTGCTCATGAACAAGTAGAACCATTGAAATTATTAGATAAGCAATTCTCAGAAAGAGCTGCAGCATTGGATAAGGTAACAGAATGAATTGTATATAGGGAAAAAAGAAAAGCAGGACAAATAAAAGATAACATAAATCAGATTCTTAAAAATTTGGATGAACCAAATAGAAGAATGTTATCTCAAAGATTACAAGAGATTCTACCTTGAGTTGAAGAAAAGGTTAGAGCTATTAATATGTTACCTAAATTAATTGATAATTATTATAGACATGATCATGCAGCTGATATTATGAAAACAATGTGATTATCATCTATATGAGGATTAATATGATCTGCTTGATGAGGAATTATATGATGAATAGCTTGAACGGTATGATGATATTTCTTAGGTAAATGATTCAATAAATTAAAGCAATCAAGATGGGAAAAAGCAATGTGAAAATTATCTGAAGCAGGTCAACAGAAATTAAGTGAAATATCTGAAAAAATCCAAGCTAAAGAAGACTTAAGTAAGTTTGAAGAAAACTATGTTAAAGCTATAGGTAAGCAGATAGAAGAATGAAATTTTAAGGAGAACCAAGTAAGTTCTAAAACTGCTACAAATCAAGAAGTATTTAATGATTTAGCTGATGCTATAGCTGATATATGAGAAGATACTACTGATGCTGATATAAAATTAATTGAGCAGCTTTTAGAAGAAAATAGAAAAGAATTATCTGAATGAGATTATAAAACATTAAAGTCTGTATTAGAAGATCAGAAATCTGATTGGGAGATAGCTAAATGAGAAAAAGAATTTATGGAATGAGAATGAAAGAGAATAATCAATAATGAAGATGCAAAAGCAGTAAAAGATTTTCAAAGTAGAATACTTAAAATAGAGAATGAAGAAAAGAATGTATGAAAAGTTGCATGAAAAAAAGTAAATAAATCTGTAGCAGATGCTCAACAAAGAGCAGTAGAATCTAAAAGAGAAAAACTAATAGAAGAAATCTGAGAATATTATTGATTAGATCAGTATGAAGCAGCTAATAAGTATGATGAATTAAGAGATAGTGCTAATGTAAATAATGTAAAGTATCAGACTGCTGATGAACCTATTACTAAAGATAGTGCATGAAAAACTTTAACTAAAGAACAACAAGATTTCTTTAAGTGAAGTAAAGCTGTTGATAAAGACTGAAATTTATTAAAATTATATCACTGAACTACTGCTTGAGATTTTACAGTATTCCAACAATGAAAAAATGGATCTTCTAATTCTTTAGCTAATGTATGATATTGGTTTACTCCTGATGAAAAATGAGCTAAAGCATTTGCTGAACAAAGTTCTCGTTGAGATGCACCAGTAAGAGCTGAAGAAGTATATCTTGATATTAAAAATCCTAAAATATATGAACCAAGTGAAATTAATTTACTTGATCCTGAAGCGAAAAAGCAAAAGATTGATGAGCAATGGGATATATATAAGAAAAAGGATAGTGAAGCTAATTGAAAGGATTATACAAGAGCAGGAGGATTTTTTCATGATGAATATGACCATCCATATTATGAAAGACAAATATTCCAGAATCTAAAAAGAAAATATGAATATGATGTACAATATGAGTGAAAATTCTGAAAATATGATCCTGAAGAATTTAGATGATTAGCTGAAGAATGGAACAGAAATAGAGATGCTAATCTTGATTATGATAAAATTGTTAAAGATTTTGAAGATTATCAGAAAACAAGAAATGAAGCTCAAGCTGAATATGATAAATATCTTGATATGGAGAAAAGTGATCCATATGAGAACTTTCAATATGATATATATAAAGTAGATAGTAATCTTGATAGAAAATGGACAAAGAAAGATTTGGATATGGCTTTAAATGATTATAAGAGTCCAACTAAATATGTTGAGCAATTAAAGGCTCAATGATATGATTGAATTATTATCAAATGAACTGAATATGATTGAAATGTATTCTGATGAAGAAATGATCAGTATGTTGTATTTGATAGTAATCAAATAAAGAGAACAAGTAATCTCAATCCAACAAAGAATGAAGATATAAGATTCCAAAAATACTGAACTGCATGAGAATGAGAAAAATGAGTAAATGCTATTCAATGACTTAACATAAGGAATTTTAAGAACTGAAAATCTGTAAAAGAACTAGCTGATAATTACTGAATTAAGACTCATATAGTACAAAGTATATCTACTCCTGAATGACAAAAGGCTTATGGTATGTACTGAGATAGAGTAATTACATTAGCTAAAGATTTAAAAGAATCTACTGTACCACATGAATTACTACATGCTACTTTTGATATGGTAGATCAATGAAAGAAAAATCAGATTTTAGATGGTATTAAGAATAGATTAAAAGTAGATGATGTTCAAGCTGAAGAATGGCTAGCAGATAACTTCTCAGAATACTATAGAACAGGTAAATTTGATACTAAAGCTATACCAACTACATTTGTATGACAGATTAAACAATTCTTCCAACAAATTAAAGAATACATAGATTGAACTTATGCAAATAGAAAAGAAATTCAGAATTTGTTTGATGATATTATAGATGGTAAATTAGAATGAGAATACTGAGTATATTCAGATCCTAAGTTCCAAACTGTATGGCATGGTTCACCTGCAGCATTTGAAAAATTTGATAGTTCTCATATGTGAGAATGAGAATGAGCACAGGCTCATGGTTGGGGACATTATGTAGCTGTAGAAGAAAGAACTTGAAGACACTATGCAGAGCTAAATTCAAAAATGTGATATGCTCAATATAAATGAGAACCTCTAAATGATATGTATAGATCAGTAAATCTTAGATCTCCTGACTGAGAAGAAAAAAGTCTAGCAGTGGATATACTAACAGCACATAAAGATTATAATTTGACTATACCTGAAGCTATCAAAAAGAGTAAAGAATACTACGAAAATGAAATTAAAAAATATGAAGATTTCTTAAAAGATGAATGATTATCAGATATGCACAAAACATATAAATCTTTAATTGAGAAATATAAAAAGAAAATTGATATTATAGATGGTATGAAAGAAAAAGATTTTACTAGAACTGATAGAAATATCTACAACCTAGAAATACCTGATCCAATAAAAAAAGATACTCCTACAGGTTCAAACTATATAGAAGAAAATGGTAAATTAACATTGGAACAGAGAAAAGACTTAATTAAAAGATTAAGAGAAATTAATAAAGATGATGAACATTATCAACTAGGAGTAAATTATCTTGAAAATAAGTTGTATGCATCTCAGTTTAAATGAGATGATACACGAAAAGATGTATACAGATATTTCTCTGATGGATTGTTAGATAGACCTAAAGAAGCAAGTAAAGCATTAGAATCTATCTGATACGACTGAATCCACTACTTCTGATGAAGAGATTGAGAAGCATATGTAATCTTTAATGATGATGCTCTGAAAATAAATTCTCATGAACAATACTAAACTAAAAAAGACTGATTAATTTCAGTCTTTTTTATAATTATAAATAAATCTATTCATTCTTATTTGTGAGATTGTAGCTTCTTCCCATGAATTTATATCATCATACCATATCCATCTATACTGATGCATCCATTGTCATGTATCATCATTAATTATTGGTACTTCTCATTTTTCAAATAATATTATTCTATGTTCATGTATTACTATCATTTATGAATTTTCTTACAAAAAACAAATAAATCTGAAAATTACCACCATAACCTTTGAACACTAACTAATCTTAATTCAGGATGTTCCAACTCATAATTAACTAATTCTTTTAGCTCATTAAAATATTCATAGATATGTTCTGATTCTATTTCATTATAATAAAGACAACAATAAGTCTTTAGATATTTTTTTCAGTTGTTCATTTTTTATTTTAATTAAGGTATAAATCTAAATATATGTGATATAACATCCACAGTCCAACCATTCCCTAGCATCTTGTATCTCTGTGTATCGCTTACTCATTGTGTATAATTATCAGGTAGTGTTTGTAATCTTTCATATTCTAATGGAGTCAGCTTTCTTATTCTCTTTGTACAGATATCTATTGCTGTCTTTGGATCTTTATAATCTCTTGCTAATATAGTAGGTGCTTTATCTTCTCTAAATCATTGTCATTCAAATTCCTTTGTAGCAGGACAATGTGATACCAATATCTTCTTCTCATGATTACCTCATCATA
>Ga0326513_10004059_pt1 | contig 10526 bp, 6 predicted proteins | sample 2_2465_0518_D_FD_203654 | JGI IMG/M metagenome (GOLD analysis project Ga0326513, IMG submission 203654) | Bovine rumen microbial communities from UC Davis, California, United States - 2_2465_0518 | ecosystem: Host-associated > Mammals > Digestive system > Stomach > Rumen | place: USA: California... | reverse complement strand
GTATGCCAAATTTATTTTGTTCCTCTTCATCTTAACGTAGAAGTCATAAACAAAATCAAGCGATTCTTTATGTTCTTTCATACTTGCCATATATGTTCATTTACATTATGATGAAACGTTTTTTTTTAAAATTCAATACCAATCAGCAGAATATCATCAACCTGCTTATATGAGCCTTTCCAATTCAAGAAATCATTTTCAAACAATTCCTTATATTGAGGCATCGTGAAATCTGGATTTCCAACAATAAGTTCTTCAATACGTCCGGGACGATACTTTCTTCCTGCATCACCACCTACTTGGTCTGGCAATCCGTCTGAAAAGAAGAATACCTTTTCTCCCGAATTAAAATGTATTTCAAAGTCCTCAAAATCTTTTTCTTTTCCTTTACGAGTTGGCTTTCCACCTATTGCCTGAGGCGTTCCCTTGTATTTAACCAACTCTTTATTGGAGTTGAGATAATAAAGCGGACGATGCGCTCCTGCGTAGTGTAAAGTTTTGGTCTCAAAGTTAATTTTACATAAAGCAATATCCATGCCATCTCTTGCCTCTGCCTCGTCGCTATCTTGCTTTAAAGTTTTCTTTACACCTTTGTGCAATAAGTCAAGTACCTGACCTGCATTGAGTTTGTCGGCATGGTCGGCTATCATATTCAAATTAAAATATCCAATAAAAGAAAGCAACGCACCCGGCACACCATGTCCTGTACAATCGACAGCCGCAATATAAATGTTTTCGTCCTTATCGAAAAACCACGGAAAATCACCGCTAACAACATCTCTTGGCCGATAAAACATAAAGAATTTTGGCAACCTCGCTCCTATCGCATCTAGACTCGGAATAATCGCAGACTGTATTCTCTGAGCATAGTTGATTGACTCGGTAATACTCTTATTCTTTTCTTCAATTTCCATTTCGATACGCTTACGCTCTGTAATGTCGTGAGCCACAAAAAGAATAGTTTCCAACTCTTTCTCTTTGTTGTATTCCGGAATGGCATTGAATTGAATGATAATATCCTCTCCACCCTCAGTCGGGAAAGTTGCTTCTGTATCAAACATTCTTTGATTTTGAATCACCTGAGACAAAGCGTCTTTGAAGAATGTTGAAATTTTCTCATTAAGTTCTACCTCGTCAAGTTGACGCTGCAACAAATCAGCTTTCTTAACTCCCGTAAACTGCTCAGCAACAGGGTTAACATAGAAAAATCTACCTTCAGGAGAAAGTCGCAAAATAGCATCTAAGGAGTTCTCACTCAAAGCCTGCATTTCACCACTCATACGCTGAGCCTTTTCTGCAATCTTTCTTACTGTAATATCTCGCGTATTGAAAATAATACCCTGAATTGCTGCGTTACTCAAAAGATTTCTACCCGTTGCCTCAAGCCACAAAACATCATCATTAGACTTTTTGAATTGATACTCAAACGTAACAGGCATATCCGCTTCCGACAAAAGCCTTTTGAAAACCTCTTGAAATTTATTTCTTGAGTTATCGTCAAACTTTTCGTATGCTGTTTTGCCAATGATATAATCGGGGTCATAACCCAAAATGCTTTTTGAAGACGGACTTTCGTAAGTTACAATAGCATTTTCATCATAAATTGAGATGACCTCAGAGGCATTTTCCAAAAGTGCATATTGACGCTTCTGACCACGCTCAACCTCACGAATCTGCGCTTGAAGGTTTTTATTGACCTCTTGAAGTTCCAACTGCGCTTTTTTCATATCTTCAGCATTCTTACGAAGTTCATCTTCATTTTTCTGAAGTTGCTTGGTCATTGTTTGCGCCTCACGCAAGAGTTTTTCTGTTGTGGCGTTGACACGCAAGTTGAATATTGTTTGCGCAATAATTTCGCTAACCTCCTTTACAAGACGCAATGTCTTATCTGGCATATCATCTTCTAAAGACGCAAATTCTATCACACCTTGAAGTTTTTCATCATTGATAAGCGGGGACAACAAAAGTGTTTTAGGTTTTTTGTCGCCCAAAATACCAGACGAAATGGTAACATAATCATCAGGAATTTCTTTTCTATAAATAATATCCCTTTCAAAAGCCGCTTGACCAACAAGCCCAATACCAATTTTAAACTCTTGTGTGATATATTTTTTTCTATTATAAGCATAAGTTGCAATATTCGTAAGCACCTTATTATCATCGTCATAAAGATAAAAAGCACCCTGAACCGCACCTATATATTCTATAAGATTGATAATAGTCTCGTATGCAAGTTCGCTTATATTGTTTCGCTGACGAAGAATATCACCAATGATTTCCTTACCTTTTGCAATCCAGTTTTGTTCGTTTTCACGTTGAGAGGTTGCAACAAGGTTGTTTTTCATTATAAGGAGTGAACGACCAAGAACATCGTCTTCATCAATTTCCGAAGTGTCAAAATAAAGATCACCTTCACCAATACGCTGTGCTATAAGAGAGTTTTTACGGAAAATCTCGTTTTTATCTCTAAGCATTGTTTCCAATTCCTCGTTTTGACGACGGTTTCGTACTGCAAAATAATTAAAAATCACCGCTATGACAATCGGTGCTAAATCAATAACAAAAAGCACCGGCGTACGGTCATGAAGGTACAGTATCTTGGAATAATCAAACTGAATATGCTTGATTTGAAACTCTGCCAAAATAGAAGCCACAGGAAACAACATACCTATACAAAAGCCTATAACGGTGTATTTTAGCACCAAATTACGGCTGCTGTTCCTATTATTAACTTCAGTTGTTATGTCAGTCTCCTGCTTTACCATTTTATTGTTTAAATACGGTTGCTAAAGTACAGATTTTTTTACCAATAAAAAAATTTTTTTCGTCTGTTTTTTCTAACTCTCAAAACTATCCAACCATTTGTGATACTTAACCTCAACTGAGGTTTGCTGATAATTGTCTACAAGACTGTTTACTTTCTCAATCTCACCAAGTTTTGTTTTCAGAGAACTTTCGTTTGCTTTTGTCAAAGAAAGTTGCGACGAAAGTTCTTCATTTTGTTTTCTCAAAGTTTCAACCTGTTTCATTGCCTGCTCTTCGATTTCCTTATGAGAGGTTATATCAAATGCAGTATACAAAACCTTGAACACCTTCCCTTGAGTATCCCTAACAGGCGTATATTGGTTTATCAACCAAATGTCCCTTCCCGTAAGTTTGCTCTTACGTTTAACAGTCATTTGGTGTAAATTTCCTTCACAAACATTTTGCCATAATGCTTTAAATTCTACAATTTCTTCATCTGGAATAAATGTCAAAATGTTTTTACCCTTTGTGGTTTCAAAATCATAACCCATGGTCTCGATGTGTTTCTGATTGGCAGCCAACAAGTTACCTTCCACAGAATACTCGGCTTTCATAAGCGTTTCGTCGATAGCGGTCATCACGGAAACCATTTCGATACGGTTCTTTGCCATGCTTTCCTGAGTTGCCATGAGCATTTCCGCCCTCTCGGTACTCTCCGCCAAAAGTCTCTTGTTTTTCTCCTCCGTAACCTGCTGTTCGGTAATATTATTTGCAATATAAAGCACTTTTATAACCGCTCTATTTTGGTCGAAAATCGGCGTAAACTGCGCCAAAAGCCAAATAACCTCACCATATTTATTCTTTTGGTTGAAAGTATTTTGATAAGATTGTCCAGCACAAATATTCTGCCATACGATGTCAAAATTTTCAAGATACTTATCATCAAGAATTGTTTTAACATTTCGACCAATAAGTTCGTCTTTACGGTATCCTAAAGCAGAAAGGAATTTCTGATTTGCAGACTCAAACATTCCTTGATTGTCAAGTTCGGCTTTAAGAAGGGTTTCGTCAACAGCGGAAAGAATACCCGCCATTTCAGCCTCACGCCTTTGAGCCTCGTCTCTTGCAACCGTCATTTCGTCCATTGTTTTCTTGAGTTCAACCTCACGAACAGCCAATTCATCGGTTTTCTTCTGAGATTCAGAAAGAAGTTCCGCCGTCCTAATATTAATCCTCTGAGATGCAAGTGTTGAGGCTATTGAATCTCCTAATTGCTCAACAAACTGAATTTCATACGGTTTTAGAAGATTAAAAGATGCCAATTCGATAACACCCATTATTTTGGACTCGGATTTCAAAGGCACAATCAACAAAGATTTCGGTTTTGAATCGCCTAAACCCGATTCAATTTCCATATAATCTTCAGGAACATCTGTAATATATATAGTGTTTTTTTCTAATGCACAAACACCGATAAGACCATCTCCTAAAGGAATCCTTCTTGTTAAGAATTTTTTTCTATCGTATGCAAAAGCAGATGCCATATCCAAGAAAACATGTTGTGGATCGCTATCGTCAAGAACAAACAATCCACCCTGACTCGCATTAATATAATGCACAAGATTTTTTATAACATCATCAGAAAGACTTGTGATATTATCGTTTGAATGTCGCATAATATCACCAAACTTTGCAAGACCTTGCGTTGTCCAATTTCGCTGTTCATCTTCCAAACGACGTTGCTTCTGCTCCTTTTCGGTTTCAGTAAGACGGTCTCTAAGGTCAATAAGACTTTTTGCCATTGAACCTTCAGGAGCCTCAACTCCGGCTTTCGCATCATAAACACCTTTTGCCATCTCGTTGGAAAACAAGGTTAGTTTCTTAAACAATTCTGCGGTGTCGTTTACATGCTTGTTGATTTGACCAAAATCAGAAGAATCTTCCGCAAGTTTATGTTCTGGAATAATTCCCATACTTAGTTTTTTGGTAAAATCTTCAAAATCTACAAAAGATTTTTTCAACACCTTTATAATATATGTTGCAAAAAGAATTTCACAGATAAAAAGCGGTAAGAAAAGCAAACACAAAATAACAAGCACTTTTGAAATCTCATCCCTCAAACTCTGCTCTGAAACAAGCAGATTCTTTTTGTGCATCAAATACATCTGATCGAGAGTTTTACGCATTTGATTAAAAGCACTAATCTCTTTTACCGAAAGCAATTGACGAGCAGTTTCAATATCACCGTTAATCATCAGTCTTATAATATCTTTGTTGATATTCTGATAAATCATAAACTCGCTTTTAAACTTATCCAACATCCTTAATTCTTCGGTAGTTTTCAAAGTATTTTCGTATTCTTTAAGACGTACCTCATAAAACTGATTAAACTTGTTGTGATGCCTTTGAACGGCAACAACGTCAGTTTCGTTTTCAACTATTGCATGATTTTGAACTACAAGAGAATTAATTTCGGCACTTACTGCATAAAGAGGATAAATTCCGTCAACTTGATAAGCCGTAAAGTCATCAATATTATTTTTGACGCTGCCGACCAAGAAAAATACATAAATACCGAAGAAGACGATATATACCGACAAAAAAGTGAACATCAGAGCAATTCTGCTCCTAAAATTCAATCTATCAAATATTTGACGAATAAATTCCATCCTACCGTTTTTTAGTATTTATGCTTATTTTGATTAGTATTAATAAATAAAATCCTAAAGGTCAAATTTAGGAATATTTTTTTGATTTTCAGTAAAATTTACTGTATTTTTTTGAAACAAAATTCAAAAAAAAAACAATCAAATTGAAAATCAAACTTTTACAAGTCAAATTTTATTTTATTATTATTCAACCCATTTATTTTAAGTTTTCACTTAGTTAAAATCAAAAAATATGCCGAACTAAAACGGAAGTTTTTTTTTATAAAAAAGACTTTTTTTTACTTTTCTTTTGATAAAAATAGTTAACTTTGCAACCTAAGATTTTGCTTAGATGTGTACATTGGTTTATATGGGAGAGATTTCTCAAGAAGATATATTTAGAGTTCAGGAGGCCATACAAAAGGTATCCTCATACGATTTTTCCAATTATTCGTACAATAGTTTTTACAGAAGAGTGGAAAAAATCCTACACGACTACCCTATTGACATCGAGACTCTAATAGAAAAAATAAACAAAGACTATAATTTTCTTGAAAGAGTGGTCATGGATATTACCGTCAACACAACGGAAATATTCCGCGACCCTGATACATGGTTCTTTATCCGTCAAGCCATAGAAAAAAAATATTCCAAACAGCAAAACATAAATATTTGGCACGCAGGCTGTAGCACAGGTTTGGAGGTATACTCTCTTATGATAATACTTAGCGAGATGAATCTTTTGGAAAAAGCCTCAATCTACGCCTCTGACATCAATGTAGAAGTCCTAAATACCGCTATGTGCGGAAAATACAAATATCACGAATTTCTAAACTACATAGATAATTTTGATAAAGCCCTTAATTTGTCAGAAAATATGAGAGGAAAATATAAAGGCGTTAATATGTCGGATTATATTGAAGTGAACAAATTTAAGGACTATGTTACGATGAAAGATTTTTTGGTTGAAAAACCACTTTTTATCAAACACGATTTAACAACTTGTAGAAATATTTTCGACAAAGATTTCGACATGATTTTTTGTAGAAATGTATTAATATATTTCAATCATGACCTTCAAAACAAGGTAATCAACTTTTTTTATGAAAACCTTGCCAAAAACGGTTGCCTTATTGTTGGCAGACATGAAGGTATTATAGGCTCGATAGCCTCTAATTTCAACAAACAAGATTCAGTGTATTACCGTAAAAATCCTTAATAAAACAAAGCAAAGAATTTTTGGCATTTTTATTGTTTTATATTACTCAAACCAATAAAACCATTTTTGAAAAATGAAAAGATTAAAACCTTTTATAACGGCTATTGCACTCACCACATTTTTGGGTCAACAAACAATAGCACAGACAAACAAGCCAGAATTAACCGTTGACAAAACTGTTATGTGTTCGTCAGAAACAGTATCTTTTACTTTGATTGAACATCATCCGATTTTGTACGTAAAAGTTTTTTTTGGCGACAAAGATAAAAACGGTAACGAAATTTTCAGTTACATAACAGAAAATACTTCGAGTACCCCATTAGAACATATTTATCTACAAGCAGGAGAATATACAGTAACGTTTCAAAGTTGGTACAAAGACGGCACTTCTGACGAAAGCACAACCGAGGCTGCAAAAATCACAATAAAAGAAATGCCAGATTTAACACTTTCGGACGACCAAAAAGCCAGTAAACTAATTGCAGAAAGTAGCAATGCCGATGCGTTTTCTTGGTATTCAATTGATAGAAAGGGCAATACGACTCAACTTCAAAACACTTCGTCAACCCTCAACTATATGGAATCGGGAGAATATATGGTAACTGCCTCAAAAAACGGTTGCGAAATCTCACAAACCAAGGTCGTTACTTATCAGAAAAATATGTTGGCTGACTTCTCTCAAATCATTGTTGTCAACAACGTATTAACGCCTAACAACGATGGAATCAACGATGTACTTGAAATTGAAGACCTTGGCGAATACGACGAACCTTGTATTATAAAAGTATTCAGCAAAACCGGCAAACTTGTCTACGAAAACAATAATTACACCAACACCGATGGTTTTCAGGGCAAAGACAAAGACGGCAACGACCTCTATGCCGGAACATACTACTACGTAATCAAAAGCAAAGGTCGCAAAGGTGTTACGGGCTTTGTTGATATTATCAGATAAGAAAAAACGAAAAAACTATGAAAAAAATATTTTTTACGGCTCTGACTCTTGCCTTGTTTTCAAATTCTAACTTGAAAGCACAATACCTCAAGGCAGAAGGTCAAGAATATATGAATAAATTTTCTTTAGCACCCGCTTTTGCCGGCTATAACGGCAACGATGAAGCGTTTTTAGGATACAGAACCAATATGTCGGGCATCGAGGGCGCAACAAAATTGCTAACAGTAGATGTCAACGGCGATTTAGGCTCTTCGATGGGTTATGGAGTAGGCATAATAAACGAAAAATCAGGTAATTTCAGCAATTTGTACGCTGGAGTAACATACGCATATCATATCAGATTTTCTGACGAATCAGGACTTAGTTTTGCCGTAACACCAGCCGTTATACGCTCATCTTACAACTTTTTGGGCGCAAAAACTTCAACACAAAACACCGACCCCGTTTTTGCAAGCGAAGCAGGACTTTCGGGAACGGGTTTTGACGCAGGTTTTTCGTTCATGTTGAATCTTAAAGGATTGTATTTCAGCGCATACGTACCAAGATTGATTTGTCAGGATTTGAAATTTCAAAACGGAATTTTAAACACCGACCGTCAAATTTTTGCAAATCTTTCCTACGCTATCGAAGCCGATAAATGGGAATTGGAACCTTCAGCAGAAATTTTATACAATTTGGGCGCAGGCGAAATGGAATGGAAAGGCGGAATAACTGCAAAATATAATCAAAGAGCATGGCTTTCGGTTGGTTATAATTCTGAAAAATGGGTTAATATTGGAATGGGATTTTCTGCCACAAACAGAATTGCCGTTGCATATCAATACGTTTGTGGAACGTCTGAAATTGCAAAAAACTGCAACGGAACACACGAAATAAGTGTAGGATTTTTGATTCAGAAAGCAAAGAATTTCAAAAAACCAACAATCTTCTTTGAAGAACAAGGAAAAGCAAAACAATCTTCAGACCCAGAGATTCAAAACCTCAAAAAACAAATAAAAGAACTTGAAGAAGAAATCCAAGCAGCAAAGAAAAATGGAGTTCTAAAAGATGATGATAATTCGTCAACAAATCCTGAACCTCAAGAAGTTGTTAACGAAAACGAATCACAACCTTCCGAGACAGAAACTCATGAAAATAGCAAAGAATGGGAAATGCCCATTGATATGCACAATGTTACTTTTGCGTTTGGAACTGCAAAACTCAACAAATCGTCATATCCGGGAATTGACACATACATTTATCTTCTCAACGCTAATACAGACCAACCAATTTCTCAAAATTACGTTGGTAGAAGAGTGTTGATTATGGTCTACACCGATCAAGGCGGTTCTAAAAGTTTCAACAAAAAACTCGCTAACGAAAGAGCCGAGGCAATCAAGGCTTATATGATTTCAAAAGGCGTTTCAGAAGATAGAATTTCAACAAGAGCAATCGGAAAAAGTGCCGATTCCAAAAACGCTGAAGAACGATTTGAAAACAACTGCGTAAAAATCTGTCGCAGCAAAAAATAGAATCTTTTAACAAAAAAATCCATAAAAACCATGAAAACGCTTTTTATAACAGCAACCTTTCTTATTTTTACGGTTTTGAATCTTAACGCGCAACAAATCACGCCGTTAGGATTATCGCCAGCGGCAGGTTGCGTAAATACGTCAGCAAAAAAAATCGTTTTCGGTATTTATAATAAAGACTGTTTTGTTGTAAAAAAAATTTCAGAGCAAGAAAACAATTTTCAAAACAATCAAGAGTTACGACCTTATAAAATAAAAGCGTATCCAAATCCTTTTTGTTCTGAAATCAAAATTTCAACGCCATTTTTTAAAGACGGTGTTAACACAATACGTTTTGTGGATATGTCAGGAAAAACAGTCTTGACAAAAACTTTCAATACCGAACAAAACGAAGAAATTGAAATCAAGAACATAAATATAAAACCGGGACAATATATTATTATAATAAACTCCCAAAATGCAAAATATACTTTGAAAGTTGTCAAAATCTAAAAAAAATCTACTGTCATGAAAATAATCAATATTATATTTTTAAGTCTGTTCCTTTTAATGCCATTTATTTCAAAAGGACAGGACAAATTGCCTGAATATTTTAATTATCAGGCCGTTATCAACGATGACGAAGGCAAACCCGTTTCGGGTAAAGAAATTACGGTAGAGGTTACAATATTTCAAGAAACCGTAGAAAAATACAAAGAACTCCACAACGTTACAACGTCGGATTTAGGACTTTTCAGCGTTGAAATTGGCTCTGGCACACCAATAAATGGAGTTTTTTCCGACATCAATTGGTTGGAAGTTAGCGATGGATATTATTATCTTCAAGTAAGAGTTGACTTCGGAAGGTCAGAATTTCTAAACGGTATGAACGACCTCGGAAAAACTAAATTTTCAACCGTACCTTACGCTCTTGCGGCTCAAAACGCTAAAAATGCAGAAACCGCCGAAACCGCCAAAACAGCAGGCAAAGCAACAAATATGACACTTTCGGATTTGACCGATATAAATGTATCTAATGCCGCAGAAGGTCAAGTTTTGACATTTGACGGCAACAACTGGATTGCCAAAACAGTTACCTCAGGAGGAGTGTCAAAAGAAAATCTTAAAGAATTGAATGATGTTTCGATTTCTTCTTCTGCAACAGACGGTCAAGTTTTGACATTTGACGGCAGCAAATGGGTTAATAAATCTGTTGCTGACCCTACAATCAATTTAGAAAAACTTGCAAATGTCACAATCACAAGTATTGCTGACGGTCAAATTCTCAAATACAATGCCACAAGTAAGAAATGGGTAAATGCCACAGAGGGCGATATGTGGAAAAAAGCCACAACAGAAGGAAAACAAGGTATTTACACTACACAAAACGTGGGAATAGGCTCAGAAAACAGCGGCGAAGGAATGTTGGAAATAGGGAAAACGGACTCAAAAAAAACAATTATAGAAGG
>Ga0326513_10004058_pt1 | contig 10528 bp, 3 predicted proteins | sample 2_2465_0518_D_FD_203654 | JGI IMG/M metagenome (GOLD analysis project Ga0326513, IMG submission 203654) | Bovine rumen microbial communities from UC Davis, California, United States - 2_2465_0518 | ecosystem: Host-associated > Mammals > Digestive system > Stomach > Rumen | place: USA: California... | reverse complement strand
GTTTATCTACAAGGATTACCAATTGAATTAATGGCTACAAAAGGTAATGCTGGATATAAAATATATTCTGACTATCAATCTTCTGTTTCAAATCTTGAATCTGCTTATATATCTGGAGATACAAAGAAAATAAATGAAGCTCGTGAAGCTTTTGAAGAAGCTACTAAAGCTAAAGATGAATTCTTAAAAGTAGTACCTAGCAACAATCAATATTCAATGTTGTTTGATAATATTGATACTTCAATTATTGATACTAAAAATAGAACCGAAGATGCTACCAAAGCGCTTAAAAATGCTCTTCAATTAGGTGATGATTTATCTCGATTTGATGAATATGAAAAACAAAAAGCTAAAGCAGACGCTATTTATAAAGATTTAGGGAATCTTCAAAAAGTTGGCAATATTGATAATGGTAATCGTCCTTTTATTTTCTGGGATTCTAAAGAAGCTGAAAAACAAAAAGAAGCTCTTGAATCATGGGGAGAATCTGTAGATGATATCATAGGAAGTTATTCTACTGTTTATGGAGGTTCAGAAGAGTTTGATGGAGTTGAAATTGCTTTTACTCCTATTATTAATGATGGCACTGGTAAAGGAAAATTATTAACTAAAGAAACTCTATATAAATATATAAATACTTTAATTGATAATGCTGGAGAAGGTTGGACTAATGAAGAATTATTTGCGCTTGATGCCAAAGGATTAACTATTGATGGTCAAAAGATTTCAAATGTTATTGCTGCTATTGATGATTCTATGTCTAATGTAGGCTTAACTGCTGAAGAAGTTGGAGAAAAAATGCATGATTGGCAAGCAGAGTCTATTGGATATATTGCAAATTTCCAAGATGAATGGAAAAAAGCAATTAAACAAGGTAAATCTTTTGAAGAATATATGGCAGACCAAGAAAAAGATTTGAAAGATGTTACCAAAGCTACAGGAAAATATACTAAAGAAGACAAACAATTATATCAAGCTTTAAAAAGAGTTATAGATTTAGATATAGATAAAGTTGATGCTGAACAAGCTTTTGATGATAGTGTGAATGGAAGTCAGGTTTACAGATATGCTTTAGAAGATTTAATGAATGCATTAGGATACACCATGGATGATGCAAGCGCTATGATTGATATGTTAGTTGATAATGAAATCATTTATGGTGGTGTCGAAGATGCTGCTCTTTCTGCCAGTGATGCTTATAATCAGTTTTCTCAAGAAGTTGCTACTGCAATTGAAAATGTATCTAAATTAAATACTGTTCTTACTGAATCTGTTTCTGGGGCTGGTATTTCCACTCAAAATATAGATGCTTTTAAAGAAATGTTTGGAGATGATTATGTTTATGCTCTTGAAAGAAGTGCGAACGGTTATCATATTAATGCTGAAAATCTTCAAACATTAACTGATAAACAAAAGGCATTAATGAATGCTGATTTTCAGAATACATTGGATGCACAATATGACGCTCTTAAACGTTGTAATGATGAAATTGTTTCAATGAGTAATCAGGGGCAAGATACTTCTGGTCTTTTGTCTAAACGAGAAGGTATTTTACAAAGAATACAAGATACTCAAGATTTGATGATGGCATATCAAGCTTCTACTTCTGCTTATCAGACATGGATTAATGCTCAGTCAAATGGCAATGAATATGATATGTATGATAAAATCGCCGCTGGTTATGATACGGTTAAAGATTTAATTGACCGTGGTTGGAGTGGTGATGATACAGTTAGAAGTTATCTTGATTTGATATATGGAGAATCTTTTGACGCTTTTACAGCAAGCGGAGAAGAATGTGCTGAAATGTTTGACAATCTTGATAAAAAGATTGAAGGAACATCTTTTTCTATTCGTGATTTCTTCCAATTTGATGATAGTGGTAAATTAACATCTAATGGTATTTTTAATTTCTTTGATGCTCTTAAAGAAAAACAAGAACAACTTGGATTGAGTGATGATGAGAAATGGATAAAAGATGATGGCACTTATGATTTTGGTCTTGGTAGAGATAGAGCTGCTGCTGAAAAACTTGGTATAGATGTTGAATTTTTCCAATCTATGTTGCGGGCTGCTGTTAGTGCTGGATTTGAATTAAATCTTGACCAGCCTATGTGGGCAATGAATGAATTAAAAGATAAAGCTGTAGCAGCTCAAGAAGAACTTGATGGATTTAATAATATTGATTTTAGTAAATTTGATGAAAAGTTTTTAAAATCTGATGAAGCATATGATGTATTAAGTGGACATGTTAGCGATGTTTATGATTATATTCAAAAAATTGAAGATAGTGATTTAAGCCCTGAATTAAAAACTCAACAGATAGAACAAGCGCAGGACATGCTCTCCTATCTTGTTGCTCTTGAAAGAGAAGCAGCTGATAAAGGTGATATCAATTTAAAGGCTACTGTTGTTGGTTCTGCTAAAGAAGAGTTAGGCAAATTAATAGAAGAAACTGATGAACTCCCTGAAGTGTTAAAACAATATAATTGGGATGAGATTACTGATAAAGATGGACTTCAAAAAGCTCGTAATTATATAGCAGCCGAAATTGAAGGTGGTAGAATTGATTCTTCTTCTGCTGAAGCATTTTTAAATATATTAGACCAAGCACTTGATGAGTTGAATTTAATTGATAAATATGAAGCTAATCCTACTTTTAAAGGTAATACGGTTGGAGCTTTTAATGATGTTAAACAAGCCAGAGAAGAATTAGAAAAATATATAGCAGATGCGCAACAGCTTGAAACAGAGTATGCAAAGTATGATGTTAAATTTAATTTTGCTGAAGATGAAGAAGTAAAAAAACTTTTATCTACAATTTATGGAGAAGGAACTCCTGAAATATTAACAAGTTTAAATATTGACCCTAATAAAACTCCTGAAGAAATAATTGAAATGCTTGAATCAGGAGAAAGAGATGTTGATGTTCTTTTTAAACCAGATTCTTCTGAACTTGAAAAACAAACTCCTACTACTACCACAACGGTTGAAGAAAAACACACTACTACAGATATTACTAATGAAGAAAAAAATATTACAACCACTTTTGCTATTAATGATGATAACTATGAGCAACGATTAACATTAAACGAACAGCGATTAGAACAATTAGACAGTAGTAAAGTTGAAGTTGAAATTCATGCCGATGATGAACAATATAATCAAACAGTTGAAGAAGCAGAAAAAAGCAAAAAAAAAGTTTCTGAACCTGTTACTACCAAATTTAAAGGTGATACTAGTGATGTTGTAAGTAAAGCAAATTCTGCTTCAAGTGTAATATATGGTCTTGCGACAACTGTTACAACAACATTTAAATCTTCTGGATTAGGAGATTTAAAAGATAATATACAAGAAGCGATTAATAAAATTAATAGGTTAGATAGTAGAATTAGTACTGTTTCTAATAGGCGAATTAGTGGATTTGTAGAAGCAAATGGTACAGCTCACGCTTATGGAACTGCTTTTGCTAGAGGTTCTGCATATGCTGGAGGAAAATGGGGATTATCTGACAACCAGACAGCACTTACAGGTGAATTAGGAACTGAAATCGTTGTTCGTGATGGTAATTGGTTTACTGTTGGAGAAGATGGTGCTGAGTTTGTGAATCTCCGCAAAGGTGATATAGTATTCAACCACAAACAAAGTAGAGAATTATTAGAAAATGGTTATGTCACTTCTAATAAAGGTCGTGGACATTTAGTTGGATTTGCCAATGGTACTGCTTATTCTAGTGGTTCTAAAAATGGAGCTACTAGAGCTAGAGTTTCTACTAGTAGTAGTAAAAAGTCTAGTTCTAGAAAATCAAGTGGTGGTTCTGGCAGGTCTTCAGGCGGTGGTTCTGGTAGGTCTGGTGGAGGAAATTCTTCTTCTAAAGACGCAAAAGAAACTAAGAATACATTAGATGAAGTCGAAATCCTTATTTCTCGAATTGAACGTAATATTTCTAATTTAGATAAAACTATCGGAAGTACATATTCTACATGGTCTAAACGTAATAAGGCGATTGTTTCTAATTTAAAGAATGTTAATACAGAAATTAAAGACCAAGAAAAGGCTTTTACAACATATGCTAATAAAGCAAAATCTGTTGGACTCTCTTCTGCTTGGAAAGCTAAAATCAGAGATGGTGTTTTTAGAATTGAAGATGTAAAAGATTCTGATTTATGGGATAAAATAAGCGAATATAAACAGTGGTGAAATATTACGCCACTTAATTTTATTTAATTGCTGGAAAATCCTAAAGTTATATATACTACAACATAAGAATGAAATAAATCTAAATGTGAATGTTTAAAAAATATATAAATGTAACAATGGATAATCAGCAGCGAAGCTCCGAATAGGAGAACGTTCAACGACTATTCCGCAAGGAAGTACAACTACAAGCGATTGGTAGTTGGAAAAAGTAAATAATATATTAAATCTAATTATACTTATTATGTGGAGGTTTTATATATATATGCTAAATGAAAATTTAGAAGTAGAGCAAAAATGGAATAACAGTACAATAAAATGGTACAAAGATAAAGGTTATACTTTTACTAAAAGGAATGACTGTTTTAAAGTAAAAATAAGAGATTTGCCTAAATGTAGCAAAGCTTTGGTTTGTCCTATTTGTGATTATTGCGGAGAAAAATATGAAACTACTTATTTTGTATATAATCAAGGACATAAGGTAATTGATAAAGATTGTTGCTCAAATTGTACTGGGAAAAAAACTAGTGAAATAACGTGGCGAAAAAGAGCAATTAAATATATAACTAAAGCTCAAGAGAGGTGTAAAGAGTTAGGATATACATTAATAACTTCTATTGAAGAATATTCAGATGTTAAAATGAAAATAAAAATTGATATCGGTAATGATAATATACAAGAAGTTATTCTTGACCATTTTATTCATGGACATGATTGTTTTGTTAATTCTTATAAAAATAGAAATTATAAAAGAATATCTAAAGAAGAAATAAATAAAATTATTATAAGTTGTGGAGACGAATGGTTAAATCCTGAAGAATATACAAATTGTCTTGATAGACAATTAAAAATTAAATGTCAATGTGGGAATATTTTTGAAACGAGTTTTATAAATTTTAGTAGAGCTGGTGTAAATAGATGTTCTTCTTGCACAAAAATAATTAGTAAAGGGGAATTATTAATAAAAGATATTTTACAAGCAAATAATATAAATTATATATTTCAATATAAATTTGATGATTGTAAAGATAAAAGAAAACTTCCTTTTGATTTTTATTTACCAGAATACAATTCATGTATTGAATTTGATGGGCAATATCATTATTATCCTGTTATTTCTGAAGAAGCATTAGAACAAACTATAAAACACGATAATATAAAAAATGAATATTGTTTTAATCATAATATTCCTTTATTGAGAATACCTTATTTTGATTCAAACAAAGCTGAAGAAAAAATACTTCAGTTTATAAAAAATTAGATTTAATATATTAAAGATATAGTCTGAACTCATATGAAAATATGAGCAAAGGTAACTTTGGGTTGATGTAGCGAATCAACTAAACATAATTGGGGAGAAAGCCTTAAGCGCAAAAGATGCTATTATTGACCTTAAACAAAAAGAAGGTGAATTATACAAACAACGTTTTGATAACGAACAGACCTATTATGAAGAAGTTATTGCTGATACTCAACATGCTCTTGATATGATTGAGGCTTATAATGACCAATTATCAGAAGCTGGCAGACTTGGTTCAGTAACTAACATTCAACAACAGATTACATTAGAAAGAAAACGTCTTGCTCAATTAACTAACGAATATAATAGTTTAATTAAACAACGTGATAATGCGGTTAAATCTGGTAAAATTATTAAAGGTTCTGAAGCATGGAATGAAATGCAGCAATCTATCAATGAGGTTAGCGAATCTATTGCAGAAGCTAATACTAATCTTATTACATTTGCTAATAATATAAGAGATATTAGTTTTGATAGATGGGAAAAGATTCATGATGCTATTGGTGGAGTTGTTAATGAATTAGAATTTTTCTATGATTTACTTAATGAAGATGAAATGTTCGATGAGCAAGGTACTATTACTAATCAAGGTATTACTGGATTTGCATTACTCGCTCAAGAATATGATACATATTTCAGAGAGGTTCAACGTTATCAATCCGAAATTGATGAAGTTAATCGCCAGATGGCAAAAGCTGAAAATAAATATGACCAGAATCTTGTAGACAAATTAAAAGAGCTTAAAGAAGCTCAACAAGATGCATCTGCTAATGCCAAAAAGATGAAAGATTCCATGATTGATTTGACTGAAGACGGCATTAAGAAACAAATTGATTATGTAAAGAAATTAATTGAAGATTATGAAGATTTATTAGAAACTCAAAAAGACCAAACTGATTATGCTAAAAAAGTAGCTGACCAACAAAAAGAAATTAATAAACTTGAAAAGCAATATAGAGCAATTCAAAATGATGATTCTGAAGAAGGTGCTACTAAACGTCAGCAGTTAAGAGACCAAATTAATGAAAAGAGACAAGACCTTCAAGAGACTCAAGAAGACAGACGTTTGTCTGAAACTAAGGATATGCTTGGAGACTTTGAAGAAAAGTTTGAAGAATTCTTAGAAAACAAACTTAAAAACATTGAAGGAATTGTTAAAGAAGTAATTAATGCCACAAATAAAAATAAGAATGTAATTAAAGATACCATTAATAATGTAGCGAATTCTTATGGATATACTCCTTCTGATACATTAAAAGCTGCTATTGACAATATGTCTAATAATTTAGTTAGTTATTTTAATGGTAGTTTTGAAAATCCTCATGTAACTAGTATTGCTCAAGGCGTAGATGCTATTGTTAAATACTTTACAGCGGCTCAAAAAGATTCTGAACAAGATGCTAAGAATAGAGTTATGGCTGAAAAAGTAAAACAAAGTGGTACGCATATTCAAACATATACAGATGATAGTGGCAAAACTAAAACTGGATATTTTAAAGATGATGGTGCGCTTGATGCAAAATATACTGGATGGGCTAATAAAGATGGAAAAACATATCGTTTTAATAACGGTGAATTAATGAAAGGTTCTCAATGGGTTACTGCTGGTGGTAAAAAATACTATTTAGACAGTAATGGCACAAGAGCCACAAATGCTTGGAGAAATATTGATGGTAAATTATATCATTTTAATCAAAATGGTGAAATGCAAACTGGTTTAGCCACTATTAATGGTAATCAATATTATTTTGATAAAAATGGTATTAATCAAAAAGGTCTTCAGACTATCAGTGGTAAAAAATATTATTTTGATACTTCAAGTGGAGCTATGGCTAAAAACACTTGGAAAAAAGTTAATGGTAATTTATATCATTTCAATCAGAATGGCGAAGCACAAATGGGATTATATTCTGTTAATGGCAAACAATTTTATTTTGATAAAAATGGTGTTAGTCAAAAAGGACTTCAAACTATTAATGGTACGAAATATTATTTTGACAATAATGGTGTAATGATTAAAGATGCATGGCGGCAAGTTGGTGATGGATTATATCATTTTGGTAAAGATGGTAAAGCCGCAAAAGGTTGGATGAAGACAGATTCTGGTAAATGGTTTTTCTTTGACCCTAAAACTAGTAAGAGAATTGTATCTCAGTGGATACATAATAATGCAGTTACAACTAAACCAACTAAAGGTGATTATTATGTTGGTGCTGATGGCGTAAGAGTTGTTAATGGTAAAAGAAAAACTAATAAAGGTTACATGACTTTTGATGCCAATGGTAAATGGAAAGGTTATAAAACTGGTACAAAAGGTGTTATTCGTGATGATTTATATTGGACAAATGAAGATAATAAACCTGAAGCAATTATCAGAAAATCTGATGGCGCTATTTTAACTCCTTTGAGTAAGGGTGATTCTGTAATTCCGAACAGTGCGATGAAGAATATGTATCAGGCATTAACTGACCCAGCCAAATATCTTAAACAATATACTACTCCAGATATTAAAGTCGTTCAAAGTAATAATAGTAATTCTAATAATCAACCGCCAGTTGTTAATATGCAGTTTATTGCAAATGGTGTACAAGATGCGAATAAGTTTGTTAATGATTTAATGAGCAATAAGAAATTAGAAAAATGGATTCAAGAAGTTACATTAGGTCAAGCTAATGGCAATAGTAATTTCAAAAAGTATAGTTATGCTATACGCTAATATATCATCCTGTTCTGTAAAAGGGACAGGATGAATTTTATTTTAAATGAGAGGAGGGATGAGAGTGAGATTTAGTGACTTTGAATATGATGGTATAGCTTTAAGTGATAAAGGATTAGCCATTGTCAGTTTTGATGGCGCACAAGATGATGATATTGAAACAGATTCTCAAAGAACTTTTGAATCAATATCTTTATTTGGAGGAAGGTATCAACCTTTTGTTACTAGTGTTTTTGAAGATAGGCTGGAAGTAGAATTTTCTATTGCTAAAAATTTTTGTGGAGATACTGCAAATAATCCTTATTTTTCTATTCAAGATATTGAGGATATACAGTATTGGCTCAATCGTCCTACTTCTCATAAATTTAAAATATTAAATGAAGTAGAATATGCGGACGTATATTGGGAAGGTTCTTTTAATTTACAATGGGTTAAAATGGGTGAAGACACTATTGGATTTAATGCTACTTTTATTTCAAATCGTCCGTATGCAATTGGTGAAGAAGTTTTATATGAAAAGGAATTAGGTGGAAATGAAGAATTAGTTTTACCAGATTTTTCATTTGATGAAGGTAGTATTGTTCCAAACATACAATTAACAATACTTGAAGATGGTGATTTAGCATTATCAAATACTTTTAATGAAAAAGAAGTTGTTACTGAAATTAATAATTGTACTAATGGTGAAATAATTAATTTTAGTAATTTACTACAAGTAGTAACTACCGAGGAAACTCATAAAATATATGATGATTTTAATTGGGTATTTCCTAGAATATATAATTTATATGGTAATACAATAAATAAATTTAAATCAAATTTGAGATGTAATTGTAAAATTTATTATAACCCAGTAAGGAAGGTGACTTTCTCATGATGGATTATAGATATAATACTAAGATTGAAACAGACGTTGACAAAAATGTTGTGCAACCATTAGTAGTATTATGTACTCGTTCTGGGAAAAAGATAGGTGTTATAAATAATATTCAAAAATTTATTTGTAATCATCCTATGGGGGCAGCAGCTGAAATATCTTTTGATGTATATAAAATTGTTAATGGTGAAATTACTCCTTATTGGAATTTGATTAAAGATTTTAAATTTGTATATTTACCCACTGTAAAAGATAAAAGATTTCAATGGTATGAAATTACAGTAAATATAGATGAATCAAATGATACTATTAAACATATTACTGGAGTACATGCTAATGAAGCAGAGCTTGGACAATTGATGCTATATGAAGTAGAAATTAATACATCTGATGATATTAATAGGGATGATTATGAATTTATAACAATTGATGGAAAAGAATATGGGACAGTTTTTTATAATGAAGAACATCCTAAGGCTTCTCTTCTGCATCGTATATTATCAGATAAAGCTTCTCATTATCAAATTGTTCATGTAGATGAAACCTTAAAAAATCTTCAGAGAGAATTTAGTTTTAATGGCACATCTATTGCAGATGCCTTAAGTCAGGAAATAGCACAAGAATTTGGATGTTTATTTGTATATGGAGAACCATTAAATGAAAATGATTCTGGGTTTAATAGAACGATTAGTGCTTATGATTTAATGGATTATTGTGAAGATTGCGGAGAACGAGGTAATTATACAAACGGAGAATGTACACATTGTGGTAGTAAAAAGATTCATTATGGATATGGAAATGATACTGGTATTTTTATTAACATCGAAAATCTAACAGAATCAATCTCCTACTCTTCTAACACAGACCAAGTAAAGAATTTTTTTAGAATGAGTGCTGGTGATGAAGATATGAATGCTGCTATTCGTAATTGTAATCCAAATGGTTCTAATTATCTTTGTTATTTTTCTGATGAAATGAAAGAAGACATGTCAGATGAATTAGTTACAAGATTAAATGCGTATGAGACTATATATAACGGATATTTAAAAGATTATAATATATCTCTCCCATCTGCTCATGTAAATCAATATAATACATTAGTTAATAAATATAAAGATTACATCAAAGAAGATATTCCGACTATGAATACTTCTGCTAAAGGGTATGCTGAATTAACAAATTATGATTATAACGCACTTAATTTTAGAGACTATTTACAAACAATTATGATGCCTGCATCTGAAGAAGTTGTTGAAACCACTGCTGAAGAACAGATAGCTAAATTAACCGTACGGTCTATGTCACCAATTGGGACTGAAGACCCTACTGCTCTATCGTTAACGGCAGCTGATACAGCTGTACAAACATATGCAAAAGTATATGTAGATAGTTCAAGATATAGAATTGAAATTGATAATTCATCATATAAAAATAAAAT
>Ga0326513_10004057_pt1 | contig 10528 bp, 20 predicted proteins | sample 2_2465_0518_D_FD_203654 | JGI IMG/M metagenome (GOLD analysis project Ga0326513, IMG submission 203654) | Bovine rumen microbial communities from UC Davis, California, United States - 2_2465_0518 | ecosystem: Host-associated > Mammals > Digestive system > Stomach > Rumen | place: USA... | reverse complement strand
GATTTCCGGCCTTTATAATGGCGAGAAGATTAACACGCTGGTCGGGGTTTCCGGCCTTGTCAGAATGGTAGGCGATATCGAGCTTACGAACAGATTGCTTGATAGGGCTTTCGCTTGTCTGGACGATAAATGCGTCTGCAAACTCCGCAGGGGTATAAAGGTGAATTTTTATGTAGCTTAATTATTAATTTATACTATTATGGCGTATCAATTTGGACAAATAACGTGGCGTGGCTCTTATAAGGGTCACAGTATCGAGAAGGCCGAGAGCCCGTTACAAGAAGTTTATATCGTTGACGGAGACCGCAATCGTGCGTATTGGTCAATGGCTGACGCAAGGCGGGCGATCAATGGGAAGAAATTGAAATATTATCCGGTTGACGTAGAAAGTTGGTTTAATTAAAAATATCGTGTTATGGAATTTTCAGTATTAATTATTGCCGCAGTTGTGGCGCTTCTGGTAAATAGGAATTATGGCGACGACATCAAATAAAAAAACACGGGCGGATCAATATCGTGAAATCTTGCGGGGGCGGGGCGTGTGTCTGGAGGATTGCCAGATTCTTGCGTTTAATTTCGGGCGTGATGCGGCGCTTTTCCATTTTTGCTTAATGGCTGACAAGCGGGCGTTTTATTATCTCTTTGACGGGGCGGGGAAAAGGGCTTACGTGATAACGTCAAAGCCGGAATACGCCAAGACGATACAAGAGATTGCCGAGGGATGTGGGGGGATCCGTGTGGAGCCGGACATGAGATGAAAAAACCGCACCCGAAAACCGGGTGCGGCGTCTCGTTACCTTTTAGGGCGATACGATGTGGGTAAAAGACAACGCAAATATAAGGCTTTTTGGCGAAAATCCCGAAAAGCCTTATTTTTTCTTTGATTGCGAGGGCTTTTCCCGATATCCAGAGGCGTAAATCGCACGGCCTTGCGCTTCCGCTTGTTCTCTGGTTGGATAGGTTTTGCCGGTGTTTCCCCACCGATAGCCGCCGGAGACTTTTTTTACGGGCATAATGACGAAATTTTATTGGTTACAGGGCAAAAGTACGGGAAAAAGAGAGAAAAATCGCAATTTTTCGTAAAAATTAAAGAAAAATTTTTGGTAATTATAAAATTATAGCTATCTTTGTTCTCGGAAGGGGTTGATTCTTCCAACTGACACGGCAGATTCCGTGAACTTTTAACAGTTTTAGAGTTATGGAAAATAAGGTTTATCAGATGGTCACGGACAGAATTATTGAACAGATGCAGAACGGCATAATCCCTTGGCACAAGCCGTAGCATTTGTCCGGAAGCGCCGAGGATGTGGCCGTTAATTACGTCACCCGCCGCCCTTACTCTCTCGTTAATCAATGGCTTTTGATGGAGCCGGGCGAGTATCTGACGTTTAAGCAAGTCACGTCACTTGGCGGGAAGATCAAGAAGGGTGCGAAATCAAGGTTTGTCGTGTTTTACACGAACGTGGCTTATATCAAGAGGGACGAGGAAACGGGAGAGGAAACGGAGAAAAGTTATCCCTATCTTCGTTATTATAATGTTTTCCGTCTTGCGGACTGCGAGGGAATCCAGAGTAAAATCGAGAAGCCGGAGGCGGGACACGTTGCCGAACTTCCATTGTGCGACGAGGCCGATGCGGCTATCGATGCGTATGTAGCTGGCGAGGCGACGTTGTCTTTCCAGAATGACAAGCCGAGCGACCGTGCGTATTACAGTCCGGCGGATGATAAGGTCGTCGTCCCTATGAGATCACAATTCGACGAGATGTCTGAATATTATTCGACCGCTTTCCACGAGTTGACGCATTCGACTTTGACGGAATCCAGATGCAACCGGAGACAAGCGGGGACGGTGTCTTTCTTCGGGTCGAAAGAATATAGCCGGGAGGAACTTGTCGCCGAGATGGGGGCTGCGATGCTTTGTTCGAATTTCGGGATTGACTGCGAGAAGGCTTTCAGAAACTCGGTCGCTTATCTGCAATCTTGGGTGCGGAATCTCAAGGCCGATGCGAAGGCGATTGTCGTGGCTTCCGCAAAAGCGGAGAAAGCCGTGCGATATATTTTAGGGGAGCGAGAAAATTAGTATATTTGTGGCGCTATTTTGTAATTCTTTCTATTCTTTTTGTCTTTGATTAAACAAACTCTGGCGGGCCCGCAGTGATGCGACGCCCGTTTTTTTTGTATCTTTGTGCCGTAAGCTTTTTGAGTTTTTAGAGGATCGCCGCCCTGTTGTGAAACACGGCGGTTTTTTTGTATCTTTGTGGCGATTAGTGTTATTAAGTTAAGTATTAAGGAAAACCGCCCGCCCTGTCGTGAGATATGGCGGGCTTTTTATCTGGCATCCCCCAGAAGGCCAAAATAAGGCCCGTAGCGGGTTTTTCTTTTGAAAGATGATAAATTCCCTATCTGAAAGACAAAACGGCTTTTGACGGGATTTTTAGGGAAAATAACAGGGTCGGGAAAGTGGGTTAACGTCCCCGTGTCTTGGCGGTTATTCATGCCGTCTGAAAAATAATTAAAAAAAAATAGCAAAAAATTTTGGAAATTAAGAAAAACATTGTACCTTTGTATTCGGAAGGGGGCTTCCAACCGACCAGACGGGTTTCTGGGGACAAAAAATTAAGGCAATGAAAACTGAAATCTTAAAGCAAATGATGAACGCCAAGATTGGTGCGATTGCTGGAACAACCGTTGACGTGACTGTTTTATCCGGGCGCAAACAAGGCGGGATTTATCTTACGATTGAAATCGAAGGCAATAACACGAAGGCTGTTTCTATGATCAAATCTTTCTTCGGAGACAAATTCGATGGCGCGGAATATGACAAAGAATTAGATTATACCTATTGCGGGATTGAACTTGAATAAAATAATATCATGGAAACAACGACACATTATACAAGCGGGGGATGCGTCACAAAAGTAACGCCCACAATGGAAGCGCTCGGAGATCAGCCGTTTCGCTGCGAGGTTTTAAGACATAACAAGTCGATAACTGTCCGTGAAACTTTCATAATCGAGGCCGGATCAAGAAACCTCGCCGCAAGAAGGGCGCAGGAATTATTCGAGGAAAAACACGGGAAGGACGTGCTAAAAATAGAGGATATAATAGACCCTAAAAACAAAGGTTATGAGGTTTAAAGTTGATGAAAAGTTGCGGGTCGTGGCCGGGGGAAAGGCCACGCCCGTTGATCTGGAGACATTCGCCAAGGAATTGTGCGGGAGGCTGGTCGAGGCTGGCATGATAGAGGCCACCGCGGAAAATTACGGGGTCTCGTTGCTTGAGGCCACCGGGCCGAGGTATGTGGCCGACGTGTGCAAGGTCTTGTGCGGGTATCTGGAGCGGGACACAATCCCGGCGGATATTTGGAAAGCCTTTTGCGGTCTGACGGTATTGGGGGACGGACGTTGCCCGCATTGCGGGGGCGATCTGGAATATGTCGAGGACGAGGGGCATGAGATTAACGACGGGGATTACTTCACGCCAAACACGTTTGTCGTGGATTTTGAGGTATATAAATGCCGTGAATGCGGCGAGATCACAAAAATAAAAGCGTAAAAGTTATGATTAGAATCGAAGCGGCTATCGCCCGTGCCAAGGAAAACGGGCGCACAGTTAAAAAGAAAGAGATCGCGGCGAGGCTCTGGCCGAACAGTACCGAGGTCGCCCAACAGGTTAACATGACGGCGTTATGCAAGGGCAAGACGGCGAGGATCGGGGTCGATTGGCCTAACATCATTTGCGAAATGACGGGAGTTACCGCCGACTTTTTGTTCGGGTTGACAAATGACTAAAGACATGGAGAGTTCGATTTTTTGGGCGATAGTTTGGGGCGTGGTTTTCGTCCTGTCGCTCGTTGCGATCTGGTGGAATCCGTGCCACATTTTCACGGCCATTATAGCTGGCGCTTTTATGGTGGCTTTCATTGTGGATTTCGTGCAGTACAAACGGAGAAAATAACCCTTTAAAAAAGTGATACGATGAAAAAAGAAGAAAGCAATTATCCGGAGTTGGATGCGTTGACCAGACCGGAAGAGACGGAGAAAACGGAGATTTATCCGGGAATGACCGTCGAGGAAATTAATGCGGTGTTTTTCGATACTGATGCGTTGAGAGAACCGCCGTACAGGGTTTACAGGCTGGACGGGGAAGGCCACCGCTATTATTACCGATTCGATGAGTTCGGGGAGCCGGTATTTTACCCTTCCGTGACGACGTTGTTGAAACAGGTCATGCCGACGTCGCCTTTCCTTATTGATTGGATGCTCGCCAACGGCAAGGAAGGGGCGGTCGAGAAGCGTGATCTCGCAGCCGCATACGGTACGTTCATGCACATTCAGTTCGAGCGTCTGGTTGTCAACAGGTCATATAATTTCGATGAGGTTCCGGGCGAGTTGCTGGCGTATATGGAGCGTGAGAATTTGCCGGATAAATTTTACGCCGATTCTTTGTCCAAGATACGGAAAGACGTTCTGGCCTTCGCACAGTTCGTGCGGGATTACAATGTCAAGCCGCTCGCCATCGAGATCGGGCTTGTTAGTCCGACATATCATTTCGCCGGGTGCGTGGATATGCCTTGCGTCATGACCGACCCGAAAACGGGGAAGGCGTTCACGGCTATCGTTGACTTCAAGAGCGGGAGAAAGGGCTTTTACGAGGAACACGAATTGCAGTTGCATTTATATCGCATGATGTGGGACGAGAATTTCCCGGAAGTAAGGATCGACCGTCTTTATAACTTCTCGCCGAAGGATTGGAGGACGAAGCCGACGTATAATCTCAAAGACCAGACCGAGAGCGTCAACGCCCAAAAGCTGCCGCACCTTCTGGCGCTCGCCGCCATTGAGGACGAGAAGCGTGAGAACACTTTGACGATTGTCCGTGGCGTTCTGGATTTGGACAAAGGAAAGATTTCGGACAATTATGTCACGTTGTCGCTGGCCGAGCTGATCAAGAGCAAGAGCGAGGCCAATGATAAGCCGGAGGTTGCCGCCAATGTCCCGGAAGCCCCGGAGAATCCCGGAAACGGCCAAAATAAGCCCGTAGAGGGCGAAACGCAGGTCAAGACAAGCAAACCCACATCCGCAAGGGGAAACGCCTGTAAAACGGCGAAAACGGGCAAAATAACCGGGGAGCCGCTGCCGTGGGAGAATCCGAAAGGTGCGACCGCTGATTTCATCCCGCCAAGGCCGGACGTGAAGGAAAATTTGTTAAACGACGAAATTGATTTGTAGCATGGGAGGGAGAATTTACAGGCCGGAAGCGTCCGGGGTGGCGCTTCTGGAGTTGCCGGAAATTGGAAGGCTGCACGTCGGCATGAAATCCGACAAGGGTTATCCGATGTCGATTGATTGGTTCCGGGCTACCGGGAAATACGCCGCTTTGTTCGCCAAGGCTTTGGGCGAGAAGCCTTCCACGATCCAGATCGTTTTCCCGTCTGATGATGCCGAAATATCGTGCAACGAACGGTTCGTTTATCGAGACGACAAAGGGGCTTTGGTTGCGAGAGGCGACGGGCAGGTTTTCGAGGTTTGGGACGGTCGTGGCTATGTTCCTTACATGGTTGAGCAATACCCGGACATCATGCGCCAGATAACGGCCAAGAATCCCACGAAACGGGGCGATGATAATTGGGATGTCGAACTGACATTGCGGTTTATCGTTCCGGCAATTCGTGGCGTTGTTGGTGTATGGGTTTTGAATACAAAGGGCCGTGCGTCAAGCGTTAAAAACTTGCGGGATTCGTTCGATTCAATACAGGCAATGCGTGGGACTGTCACAACGTCCGTTTTTGATTTGTCGGTACATTTCCACAAATCAAATAAGCCCAACCAAAATTCCCGTTATCCTGTATTGGAATTGGTATGCAACGATAATCGTATTGGCGAAATCCGTGAATTACTGAAACCCGAAAATTCCACGAAAAATTTGCTTTTACCGGGATAATCTATAATTTTGTATTCGAATGTTGCTTGCACCAACAGGATAGAAATTTAATGCCCCGAAAAGTAAATGCCGTGGTGCAAGAACGGCGTTGAAATTTGGGGCGTTTTTTATATGATGGAAATTTGGCGCAATATACCCGGATATGAGGGTATTTATCAAGTTAGCAATTTGGGAAACATCAAGCGTTTGGCTGGTCATAATGGCCGATATTCTCAAAGCGAACATTTGTTAAAAAAGACTATTGGGAAAAACGGATATTTGCATGTTACATTAACCAAAAATTCAAAATGCAAGTGTTTTTCCGTTCATAAGATTGTCGCATTGGTTTTTGTATTCAATCCATATAAATTCCATTGGATTAACCACAAAAACGAAATCAAAACCGATAATAGAGCGGAAAATTTGGAATGGTGTACGGCGCTATACAATAACCATTATGGCAAGGCTGAAAGCAAGAATTACAAACCCGTTATTGGCATTTCTCTTATTGATGAATCGGAATTGTATTTTGATTCGATAAAGGATGCGTCCGAAACAATGCGTATAAATGCGTCAAATATTAGTAGTTGTTGCCACGGAAAGAGAAAAATGGCGGGAAACTATAAATGGGAATTTACGTTATGACATACCAATTTGATACAGATATTGCCGCCCTGTATGGCGTGGACGAATCCATTATGATTGCCAATTTGCAATTTTGGATTCGTAAGAATGAAGCGAACGGCAAACATTTTCACGATGGCCGTTTTTGGACATACAACAGTATTGATGCGTTTACGAAATTGTTTCCATTTTGGACCGCTCGGCAAATTCGGCGCATCCTCAAATCATTGGAAGAAAAAGGCGTTATCGTGACGGGGAATTATAACACGTCCGCATACGACCGCACAACGTGGTACGCTTTCAGCGATTCCTTTTTACTGAAAGGGCAAAAGCATTTTACCGAAGTGTCAAATGGTAAAGCCGAAACGGGAAAATGTAATTATATTGAAGCATATACAAAACACGATAATAACCCAAATAAACCCGCCGATGGCGGTTTGTTCCAGACCGAGCCGGACTTCCGGCCTGTAACGGTCACAAGACCGAGAAGGACATCCGAGCCGTTGTGTCTCTTTGAAAACTCCAAGTTCGCCGATTATGAGGCGTTCGCTGCGGAGTTCAAAGCCCCGGAGTTCGAGGGCGTTGATCTGGTTTACTATTTCCACGCCGTCGGGGATTGGTCGGCGCAGAAGGGTAAAAAGATGCGGGATTGGATAGCGACCGCCCGTAACTTCATCCGGGGAGACATGGAGCGGGGCAAGTTGCACCGGACGGACGGGGGTTCCGGACTGTCCCCGGACGCCATCAAGTATTTGCAAGATATGGCCGATTAGTTATGGGTGCGTTAATTGTCAAGAAAACGCCCGTCCAGATTAGGCGGGAAATGATCCAAAGCCCCGGAGTATTGGGGGCGCTGGAGCCGATTGAGCGAGCCGTGTTTCTTGCGTCCACGGCGAAGACCGTAGCCGAGTATTCTGACCGTGATCTGGCCGTTGAATTGTCCAATGCCCTGCGATGGATCGCCAAGGACGTAGGCTATAAGTCAGACAATGAGAGCGACCGTCAATATCTCGTTATCCGGGTCTCGGAGATACTGAAACGGTATTACGGACAGTTGTCCTTGAAAGATTTCCGCATGGCGTTCGAGATGTGCGTCACGGGCGAGCTGGACGAGTTCCTTCCGAAAGGCAGGGACGGCCAGCCGGACAGGGGGCATTATCAGCAATTCAACGCCGAGTATGTGTGCAAGGTGTTGAACGCATACAAGTCCCGCCGAGGGTGGGTGCTGAAAAAGGCTTACGAGGCCGTGCCGAAAAAACAAGCGGAGACAGGGAGCAAGGATATGACCGAGACGAGACGGGCTTTGGTCAAGGCTTACGACGATTACAGGACGACGGGGGAGTTCCCTAAATTGTCCCCGATTGCGGAAATGTTGTATTATGACATTCTGGTCGAGGTCGGGCTTGCTCCGGCGCTTGAGGTCACGGACGGGGACTGCGAGAACGTCTTGAAGCGGGCGGTTGCGTGGCATCTTGCCAACGGGAATTTCGGGGCGGCCAAAAGGATGAGAGAGGCGGGGACGGGGAACGAGGACGTCCGGTTCGACGCTTATGTCACAAAGCGCAGAAAGGCTTTGCGGGACGTGTTCGGGAAAATGATAGCTAACAATGTAGATTTAAGGCGATATGTCAAGTTGGAAGATTAATTGCGTAATAGGTGTTGATCCCGGGGCGGCTGGAGGTCTGGCCGTCTTTGTCCCCGGCAAGCTGGCGAAAACGGTCAAGATGCCGAAGGATATAACCGAGCTAAAGGATTTTTTCGCCTATTTCGCCGAGTGTTACAGTCCGATCGTGTTTCTGGAAAAGTTGTCGGTAAGGCCGGATGACGTGGCCGTGGACGGGGGGAAGGCGGCGCTCGGCAAGTTGTACCGCATCCAGAAGATGATGGCGAACTACGAGCATTTGAAGGCCATTATCGAGGCGGTGGGAATCCCGTTCGTAATGGTGCATCCGATGTCGTGGCAGACGAAATTAAACTTGCGTGTCAAAGGGGAGCAGGTCGAGAAGCGGGAGCGCAAGAGGCGTTACCAGATGCGGGCGGCGGCTTTATATCCGGAGGTCAAGGTCACGTTATGGAACGCCGACGCTTTGCTGATCATGCATTTCGGACGGTGGGCTTTGGTCAACGAACCGAAATGGGTTAAGGCTAATTTGCCGGAACGGGAATACCAAAAATTGTTTTGATATGGATATGAATAAAAACTATTTTCGGAATGGTTTGACAAGATTTGTTGATAAAAACGGACGTCGTGTTAGGATTGGGGATTGGATTTGTTTTCTTTGGTGGGTTCCGTGTTCGGATGGAACGCAACGTGAAAAATACATATATGGCCGAATCTTGATACGCCGTGGCAAATTGATATTCAAATACCGCAGTTTTTTTGTAAAGAATGGAGAACAATACAACGGGCCACGTTACCACGAAAGGCGGTTGGATGCGCTTAATTTTGATTCGGAATGTGATTGGGAAATTGTCAACGAATCGCATTACGGGTATGGCGTTTATATGCCCGCAAAAGATGAATAACGTTTTTTGAAATGCCGACAAAGATATTCACGACTATTTCCGGCCTGTGCCCGTTTGGAAAGAAAATAATGATTGATTCCACGGGATGCCGTTCGTGTGAACACTTTTACAGGATGGGAACGGCGACGTTCTTCTGGTGCTGCCATCCGATTGAGGAAGCCCCGGAAATCGCACAACCCAAGAGGAAAAGGGGACGCCCGCCCGGAAAGGCCAAAAAGAAGCCCGTAAAACGCAAAACGAAAACGAAATGATAAATCACTCATGGAAGAAAAGAAATGCGGAAATACGGGAAATTTTGAAAAAATAACCGGATGCGTCCATTTGCGCCACGGCGTCTGCCGTTACAGGCTGGGAGGGTGCGAGGGGTGCGCCTTGAGGAAAACGAAAGAAGAAATATTGCGACATGGAGAATCAAGAAACTAAATTGCCGGAGGTGTCCAGCGTCGAGGGGATGACCGCCGAGGACATGAAATTATATATAGCTTATGTCGCCACGTTGCGGCACAATCAAAACCGCTGGTTCCGGCTGCGCAACTTTGAGGCGTTGCGGATCTCGCAGGAAATGGAGCGGAAACTTGATGAGTTCAACGGGGCGATGCTCGACCCGCAGCCGAAATTGTTCTGATATGGTAAAGGCGAGAATCCGGAAGCCCGCCGATGGCGGGATCGCTTATATAGAAATCCAGAGGGCGAAATATAAGCATTGGCATATAATAGGCTTTCACTTCGAGAGCGATCAGGCGTTCAAGCGGGCTTTGGCCGACGGTTCGGTGGTCTGGTTGCCGAAGATTATCGAGCCTCCGACACTTTTTTCGAAAAATATTTAATTTTTTTTTGGATATTAAAAAATTATCCTTAACTTTGTATCGGGTTAAGGAAATAAGCCCAGCCGACCAAGCGGGTTCTTGGGAACAAAAAAAGTTAAGACAATGGACACAATCGAAACAGCCAAAAGAACTAACACGAAGTATTTCATTGAATATATTTGCAATGATCTTTCAAATACTTATTTTCAACTCGTTCGCACGAAAGATGCTGCGATATTAGCCGCCTATAATGATTTAACAACTTTATATGCGGAATGTTTTGTCCGGGGAATCCACAACGAAGATGTAACACTTTGGTAAAAATGGAGGGCGAGAAAATGAAAACATACAAAGAGATCACTCCGGACAAAGGCTGGGAAATGAAGGTTTACGCCCGTGACAACGGGGCCGAATATGTCTTGACATCAGCGAGGATGCACGATGCGTATTCCGAATATTTGGGGCGATATGATAATATCCCCACGGCGGCATGGTATCGTAGGCACGCAAAGTTCGAAAGGGTATAAAAACAGGCCGGGCTGATTCCCGGAAACTAAATTTATATTGTCATGTTTATTTATGAGTTACACGCAACGACCGGATATACGGGGCTTATTGTCTCGGTACGGGGGACGTACTTGAATGTCAGA
>Ga0326513_10004056_pt1 | contig 10533 bp, 13 predicted proteins | sample 2_2465_0518_D_FD_203654 | JGI IMG/M metagenome (GOLD analysis project Ga0326513, IMG submission 203654) | Bovine rumen microbial communities from UC Davis, California, United States - 2_2465_0518 | ecosystem: Host-associated > Mammals > Digestive system > Stomach > Rumen | place: USA... | reverse complement strand
ACCATCCTTGCATTGCTGAAAGAAAATCCGTCAGGCTTGCGCGTAGGGAAAGCCGACTTGCAGCAAAGTGCAGAAATCTATTTCAATGAACCGATGGAGAATGTCGGAGTGCGTAAGATTGAAGTCAAATATGCGGCGTATATGTTGCAAGCACACGGCGTATCAATACAAGAGCGGGACAATCAAGCAATCGTAATGTTTAAACGCAAAGGCAGTTATACGAACCCTGTAAAAGCCCATGACCGCGTTCTCCATATCTGGAAAAAAGGTTACAAAGAACAAATGAAAATATAAAACGAAAAAAATAATTTCGTGTGTGTTTTGTGTGTTGAAGCCCTGAAACCCTTGCGCGGGCTTGCTTTCACCGACACACACGTTTTTTTTTCCATGTGTGTTCATGTGTGCTGGCTGTATACAAAAAACACACATAACACACATAACACACAAACACACACAACACACATAAAATAAAAAATTATTTTTTAAAGTCTATATGACTATCAAACCGCTACCCAAAGCCCTGACCGCAGCAGCCCGGAACATATAATAACGTGTTCATGTTCGTATATATGATATGTATATGTATATCTAAAATCAAAGAATTTTCAGCGCCGTACTCGGAAGGGTTATTGCAGCCCTTGGTCATTCCTGCTATACCCTGACGGGTACGGAGTCCAGATTGGACGGCTGGACAGCACCGTCACCAGGAGCAGCACCCGCAGCACCAGCACCGACCGAAACGGCGTCACGGTATCCACCACCATGATGATGGTCACCGCTTCGCAGCGCGGACAGGGAAACGTATTGCCAACCGAAGAAAAACGGCTCTCAATGGCACGTACAGACGGCACAGCACCAGCGACGACGCCTGGACACCTTCACCCGGACAGGTGACGCGATCCACCACCGCCACCACGAAGGAGATACCGCATTGACGGTCAGCGTGTGACCATGCGATAATACCAAAACAACCCTATAAAAAATTGTACCAAAACCTATTGACAATATGTATATGCAGATGTATAATTACAGTATCAAAACAAAGTAAACCTTGACTTGGTGCAAAAAGGAGATGCGGAACATGGCGAAGGTGTACGGATATTGCAGGGTAAGCACACAGAGACAGTCACTTGCAAGGCAGATCGAGAACGTGACAGCACAGTACCCGGATGCAGTCATTTACAGCGACAAATGGACAGGGAGCACGATGGAGCGCCCGAACTGGCAGAAGCTGTACAAGATAGTAAAACCCGGTGACAGCATCGTATTTGATAGCGTCAGCCGTATGTCGCGCGACGCGGACAGCGGAGCCGCCCTTTACTTTGAACTGTATGACAAAGGCGTGGAACTGATATTCTTAAATGAGCCGCTTATCAGCACCAGCGTTTTCAGTACATCCGTAAAGAACGCCGTACCGATGACCGGTACCGCCGTTGACGCGATCCTGCAAGGCGTCAACACCTTCCTAAAGGAACTTGCCACGCAGCAGATCAGGATAGCGTTTGACCAGGCAGAAAAGGAAAGGCTGGACATTTGCAAGCGGGTGAAGGATGGCATGAGAGCGGCGAAGCACAAAGCAGCTGAACGCGGAGAAGAAAAGCTATACGGCGCTGTGCCAGGGAAGAAACTGACCGTCAAGAAAGCGATCACCGCAAAGGAAGTCATTGCGCAGCACTCTAAAGACTTCGGCGGGAGCCTGTCAGATCCGGATTGCATCAAACTGGCGGGATGTTCCCGGAATTCCTTCTATAAATACAAGGCAGAACTCAAAGCAGAAAACCGTTTTTAATTCGTGTAAACATCGGCATATATTAGAAAGGAGCGTTTACCATGTTCAACCTGTTTTCACAGAAGCCCACGATCCAGACGACGAAAGTCTGGGTAACACCTGCCTGTCAGGTTTATACCATTTACGAAACGTTAGCACGGTCAGGGCATTGTCTGATAGCTGGCGCGACTGGCAGCGGTAAGTCTACCGTGATGGAAGGGATGCTTTATACCACGATTGCAGTGAATAGTCCTGCCCGCGCGCAATTCATCTTGATCGACCTCAAGAAGGTTGCATTGCGCCACCTGAAAAACCTACCGCACGTGGTCAGCTATGCGGACACGATCGTCACGGCAGAAGAAGCGCTGAGAATGGCAGCACGGCGCATGGATGCACGGTTTGACCAGATGCAGCGTCAGGGCGTTCGGGAATGGCAAGGCGCTGACTTGTACATCGTGGTCGATGAATGCGGCGACCTTCTCACCAGCGGAAGGAAAAAGGCCCTTACAGAACTCATTCAGCGGATTGGAATGTTGGGACGTGCGGCAAAGGTTCATTTGTGGCTTGGTTCTCAGGTTTGCACACGGGATATTATTTCATCTGCAATCAAGGCGAACGTTTCCACCCGGATAGCATTGCGGACAGCAACAAGCCAGGAAAGCCGGAACATCTGCGGCGTATCTGGTGCAGAACAATTTCCCTCACCGATTCAGGCGGGAAAGGCGCTCGGACTGATTCGGAACGGCGCGGATATTAAAACTTGGAACATGCCGCGATACACCGACGAGCAAATTTCCTTCCTCCTCGACTGGTGGACGGATGCACGGAAAAGCACCATTGCAGCATGATCGACCAGGCCATACAGCGCGGAACAAAACCCGCGCTTTTTTCTTTGCCATTGCGGAGCCGCTGGTCGGTGGAAAAATTACCACCAACCTAATAGGGTTAGGGAAATATTTCCCTAAGCAAGATGACAATTCCGCTATGGAAAAATTTCCAGAGCGAACAACGGCAAAATAAGCCCTTCTCAGCCGTTTTTCTTTTGCCCTTGCAGTTGCATGTCCAGCGTGTTAGAAACGAACAGGAGGCACCGCAGCGCCATTTATGGCAATATATGAACGTATTTATATATTCAATGTGCAAATATGTATATAAACATATGCGAACAGAAGGAAATATACATTGATATGTCATCGACCACTATATATTGTGGCTCAAAAATGGCAATACCACTATATATTGTGGTTGTCCATTGACTTTTACGTTTTCTTTTGCTAAAATATGGATATGCCAGCACAGCCCACGAAAGGAAGTGATTGCAAATTGCTTGACGCATTCAAAAGGGCACTGTTACGGCGGGAAAGATTGTCGGAAGTAAGGGACCGGTTGCTGGAAGAAGCGCAACAGAACTATGACAATGAATGCTATAAAATCGAAAAATCACACGACGCGGCACGATTTATCAATTGGACACTAAAGGAACCGCCCGAGACCGAACAATACCAACTTGCCCGAAGTTTTCTTGAACGGTATTCTGCCGACACCGGAGAACCGATAGCGGAAGAACCAACCGAACCAGTATGGCCCGACTTGTTAGCAAAACCAGAACCACCGAATGAAGGGAGTGACCACATTGACGGAAATCAAACAGAACAAACAGGAATTGACACCTGAGCAGATCGAAGCGCGGCGACGGTATCAACGCGAATACCGCAGAAACCACCCGGACGCCGTCAGGAGATGGAATAGGCAATACTGGGCGCGCGTAGTTGAAAAAGCGAAAGCGGAAGCACCGACCGCGAAGGAGTGATAGCGGTGACGGAGATCAATACAGGGAAATACACCCCTGCAATGACGGCGGAGATTAAACGCGCCGCTGTATCTGCCGCCGTGACTGCGTCAGCTGATGCACTGCGAAAGAACCCGGACAGAACGAACCTTCGCAACGTCGAAAAGGTCAAGCAAGTAACGGAAACTTACATGCAATCATGCTCAAACATCGGTTTATTGCCGTCCATGGAAGGGCTGGCGGCGTGTCTTGGATGTTCGCGCGTCTGGTTGTATCGCTTCATTGCTCAGAACCCGGACAGCCCAACTTCACGATATCTTGACCGTTTACGGTTGTCCTGGGCGTCAATCAGAATGGCGCTTTGTGAGCGCGGCGTGTTGGAGCCCGGCGGCGCGCTGTTCGTTTTGAAGAATAGTCATCTGGGCATGAGTGACCACCCGGAAGACATTCAGCCCGACCAGGGCGAAGAAGAACGTCGTCCTTCCTGGGCAGATCGTTTGTCTGATGAAGAATATCTCGAACGACTTTTAAAAGGCATTGAAGAGCCCGACGACGACCCAGAAGCCAAGCGCGTAGCATTAAAATATTTGTCCGGTTCCGTAAAGTCACCTGACCAACACGAAGAAGGTGACGGCGCGGAATGAAAAAGTTTAAGAGAACAGCGCTTGACAGGTACGATCAGGAACTCGAAGAAGCTGGGATGATGTCACCCAGGCAGGCGGCGCGGTTGTTGTCTATCCTACCGCCTGAAATACTTAGAAAGATTGGAGTATTGCCACATGAGCAAAGAAACGTACAACCGCGAAGTCAGGCGGATCAGAGCGCAGCGGGAACGAACGGAAAAGATGGTTTACGATTGTGAAATGCGTCAGCTTTTCCCGCAAAATACTGAATACGGCGTCGCCCTGGCCCGCGCAATTGCAGCCGATAGGAAGGACATAAAGCCCACCATTCCAGAAGAATACCTGCGATAGGAAGGAGAGCGCGACCAATGCGGAAGGACACCAGCAGCCAGCAGATAGACCTTGAAACGCCTGACTTGTTACCGTCCAGCCTGGACGAATACAAGCGAACGTCACCAAATGAACGCCGATGGATCAAAGCCCACCGACGCGACCTTTACAACCGTTTTGAAAAACAATTGAAGGAGGAACCGACAAGATGAATAAGAAAAATGAATATCTTTTGCAGGGTATCAAAAGCAAGGCAGAATTGTACACAAAAAAAGTATCTGATACCCTTGAAGGGTTTAATGCTATGATGGAGCGGACAAAAAATGAAGGAGCTATTCGGAAAGACGAAAAAGAGTATATCCGGCAAAATTCAGCGAAGCATACCGCAGCGACCCGCTCAGTACTTGAGAAGGCCGCATCGGCGTTTGCCAGCGAAGTCAGGGACGCAGCCCAAGAACTGAGGAACCAGTTGCTTGACAGTCTTTCTCATCCTGTTCCTGCCGCCGTCATCCAGCAGCTGGACGCTATGACCAAATTCCATATAAAGCCGTCGAAAACGCAGGTTGAAAACCTGATCGACCTGAACTCTGGAAACCTTCTCGGGCTGGAATGTATTGCTTCCGTGCTGACGGCGAACGGTTCAGATTACAAGGTAATATTTCATGACGTTTCAGATTATGAAGCCGACCTTCAAACTCTTGAACGCGTCGCCCAGACCGCTTACGGCTATGTGCCGCTGGATCACCACCACGCTGGATGTATGCTATACGATGGGCAGCAACGGGAGATGACGCGCCCGGACGGAACACGATATACAAGCGGGTACACCTGGGACAGTGTCTCTATTATCGGGAACAAAACAGCCTTTGAATCGTACCTTTCCGAGATAGACGAGATGACCACGCGCTGGGTCGCTGACGTCAGCAGCGTCGAGATGAACGAAGTCAGCGCGAAAATCAAAGAAGAAGAAGCAGAAGCAGCCCGCGCAGCCGGGAAGGATATTCCCGATGAACCCGACCCTGTATCCACCGTCAGCATTCAAAAAACCGATGATGATGCTGTTCGCTTGGCTAAGTCAATCGGCGCCGAAAAAGCCGGAGATAGCAGCATGGCCCAGGTGATGCGCGATCACTATGTCAAACTGTAAACCATGATTTCAGTATGTAAATTTTGCGGTTCTCTCATTCCACGTGCGCGACCTAACCAACTGTATTGTGACGAAAACTGCCGCAGCAGTGCAAAGTATTTCAAACGGTATCACGCTTCGGAAGATCAGGAAGGACGACGCAGAGCGGCAACCACATGGAGGGAACGACGGGAAAAAGGCTTGAAGAAATGCGTCTGCCTTTATTGTTTGGAAATGCGCTGGACGCCTGAACCGTATGAATTTTGTAGTGAAGGATGTGAAAAACTCTACAAGGGCGGGAAATAACCCGTCCTTTATTTTTATATCTATTGACAATAAATATATGTATATGTATAATGTTGTTAGTAATACGTATATATCAAATAAAGTATTACGTATGAACATATTAACAGAAAAGAAGGTGATACCATTGAGAGTACAGAAAAAGCCCTGCTGACCAGAGCCGCCACAGCACAGGATCAGCAGAGCAATAGCACCGGAACACCAGCGCCACCCAGAGTATACCACGGGTGACGCGACTTTGACAAGCAAAAAAGGAGCGTCATAAAAATGGAAATCACAAGGTACTATCATGGTAACGCCTACAATGTGGAAGACTCACACGGGAATGTCATTTGCACTTTCCACGACCTGAAAACGGCGGTCACTGTAAAACGCTACATCAACGGCGATAGTCTGACCGAAGAAGAAATCAATTACGCCGTTGGTAGCATTGAAATGTACGACGAAAGCGAGAATGCAAAGGAAGCGGAACGCCAACAGCGGAGAGAGCGCGAACGGCAAAAGGCCGCGGAACGTAAAGCAGCCAGAACCGCCGCACAGGGAGAAGGTGCAGCGGAATGACGGAACAGGCTACAAAGATCATAGCGCCTGACTGGGACAAACAATTTTCTTTCATCTCGGTTGATGACATTATGAACAGCATCGAAATTAGCCAGGAAAGAGCCGCCTTTGCACTCGAAGAACTCTTGGAAGAATATCACGACGCTGAATGGAACGATAGGTTAGAACGGAAATTCAAAACGGAATATCATCGTTACAGAATTTTGCTCGACCTTGCATATTCCAACATTGACGAAATCAAAGATCATTTGCACCGTTGGCAGGAGATCGAAAGACCGACAAAGGATGACGGAAAAGCGAAAACGTATAGGGAACGGATAGACCGAATGCTCGACAGCATCGACGAAAACAGTGTCGAAGGGAAAACCGTATTAAAAGAACTTGTCGAAGTTATAAGCCGTCTCATTGTTGGCTATGAAGTTTCCGACTACCGTATGAAGGTTACGAAGTGACCGCAGCCGCGAAGCGTTCAAAGGGTTTGGGATGTTTCCCAACAAGCGGCGAAATGGCAGTTATTGGCCATTCGCGCATTGCTTGCCTATTTGAAAAATGGGCCCGCAATGCCCTGCTTGCGCTTTTTGTTTTCGCCTGAATCACGCACGAAGGGAAACGAAACGAATTCCTCAAAATGAGGAAATTGTTTTGATGCACTACACGTGCGCGCACAAAGGGAAACGGTTTACCCTTCCGACAAAAACGGCTTAGATTGTCACGTACGATCGAAAGAAAAGGAGTGAAAAAAATGTATACCACAAAGACAGAACTCAAGACCCAATTGAAGGAAGAACTTCAATGTCCGCAGGGATTCATTGACAGACTCACCAAATTCGGACAGATCGACGAACTGAAAAAGGCCATCATTGCCGATGATGAAGCCATCCGAAAGGAAGCCATGGACAACATTTACCAGTCTTATAAAGACTATTGTGAAGCGTTTAATCTGGACTATGAAGCCGACAACAGGGACTTAAAAGGAATCGAATAAGCATCAATCATTCCGGCAGGGACGGCAATTCGCTTTCCCTGCTGGGATACCTTTTCCAGATGGCACGGAACAGAACGCGCCACCTGTAAAGGGTATGACCACCCAATGAAAGGAAGTGAAACGGATGTATAACCTGGCTTTTGCAAATCAGAAAGGCGGTTCATCGAAGACAACCAGCGTTTTAGCAATCGGACAGGCAATTGCAAAGGCTGGTCACCGTGTTCTGTTCGTCGATTGTGACCCACAAGCCAACCTGACCAAAGCAATCATGACCGATGAACCAGGCGCGGGACTGTATGAAGTGCTGACCACCACCGCGCCGATGGCAAGCATCATAAAACAGGCCAGGAACGGCGCTATCATTGCCGCAGATAGCAGATTGACAAGCCTGAATATAAACGAACGCGCTGACCTTCGACGGCTGAGAGAGCGCTTAAAAGTCGTAAGGAATGATTACGACATAACTATCTTTGACACCGCGCCAGCCGTTTCGATGCTGACCATGTACGCGCTGTTTGCAACTGATGGCGTAGTTGTTCCGCTGACGCCTGACCGCTTCGCTGTGGACGGTCTGACCGCTTTCAATGAGACATTCCAGCAGACCAAGGCCGCACGGATCAGCGCCGGGATCACCGACAACGTCACCCTGCTGGGCGTCATCTTGTCGCAATTCAATAACAGGGCCGTACTTCACAAAAACCTGTTTGAAGTGCTGACGGAGATCACCACCGGGATGAATACGAAACTGTATCACCCTGTTCGTCACACCGTAGCCGCCAGGGAATGGACTTTCACTGGTGACGCATTTGCAACGACCAGCACGGCGGGAGAAGACTATAAAGAGATCAGCAAACAGATCATCAAGGACATAGGGATATAAAAAAGAAGGGAGTAACCACCATGAAGAAGACCACCACAACCGACGCAATGAGGAACGCATTCAACACAACCACGACCACCGTGCAGCAACTCACCCAGGGGACCGAATCAGCAGCGCAGGAAGAACCGAAACGGCGCGGACCGAAACCGAAGAAAACGACCGACGAAACGACACGAGCCACTTTCATAGTCAAAGACCCCGAACTATGGGAAAACTTCAAACTGTATGCCGAAGTGTTAGGAGAAGGAACCACCGCGACGGATTTACTCTTGCAATTCATGAAGGAAACCGTTGACGCTAACATAGAAGGAATCACGGCATACAAGGAAGCGAAAGAAGCAGCGCGGCAAGCATTCCTAAAAGCAAAAGGAAAGGAATAACAAAGCAAAAACGCATTGCATAAAATTGTTATATTGATTTTGTGCATGTTGACGAATTTTATAAAAACCCAACAAAAAGGTTCTGTTCGCGACCGTTTTCTTTATTAGTGAAAAATAAAACACCGCGCTTTTTGTTGACCAAAAACCACAATACATGGTATAATTGGGATGTGGGAAGCCACAAAAAAAGAGCCTCCGCAATGTTGGCGCATTGCGAAGGAAACGGGTTTGGAACGGGACGCTGTTCTAATTATTCCCGATAGGGCACGGGCTTGCCCCTGTGATTATTCTATCACACGGCAGAACCAAAAACAACCCCTAAAGGGCAATTTGATTATTTTTTGTTAAAAAATTCCCCCTTTCCGACCCGTAGAGTTATTCTGTTCATTTCCACGGGAGAAGAAAGGGGTTTTTGTATGCTCAAAAAAGAGACGAAGAAAACACAGGACATGCCAGCCTATCAACGGCAGTACCGCAAGGATCACCCAGAACGCACATTACAATATAGACTGTCTGCCGCGAAGACGTTACTAACCAAACACGGGTACATTGTCAGCGCTCCCAGACCCATCAAGGAGGGCTGACGGATGGAACAAAAGAAGAACAACAGCACGGATCAGCACCGCAGCCTTGAAGAAATCGAACGATTGATTGCAACCGTAAACGATGCGGTTGCACAAAGCCCGGTTTGGTATGATGCAGCGAAAGAAACCATTGATGACGCCAAACTTGCGGACGCTATAATCTCCGAATTGTGCTTGCAAAAGGACGGCAATAATATTGTCGGGCAATCAGGAGCGAAGGTCACCAAAGAAACAATAACAAAGAAAATCAGTGACTTGTTATCTCCCTATGTAAAATCCAGGCTGGCGAGCCGTACCAAGTCAATCTATGAACTGATTGATATACGCTGTCCTGTAAGTGGTATTCCGATTCAAGAGAAGTTAAAGAAACTATTCGTTTCATTGGCAGATGTTCAGGAAAAACCAAAGCGCTACCTTTACAAATCATACTTTCCGCTTGGTGCATTCTCTGTCATATCAGCAGACCCAGGAGTCGGGAAAAGCAAAGTATTATTCGCCGTTGCCGCGAAAGTAACGACGGGTGATTCTCTGCTTGGTATACCGTGTGAAAAGGCCGGAAACGTATTGATTTTCTCAAGAGAGGATGACGCTTCGGATATAAGAAAAACAATCGCGGCGTGTGGTGGAGATTTGGCAAAATTGCAAATTCTCAGCGATACGGACGATGCTATTGACTTAATAGAAGATGAGGCCATAACTTTCGGTTCTCCAATTGTCGAAGCCGCTATAGAAAATTTTCGCCCGTCGCTCGTTATCTTTGACCCATACCAAAAATACATTGGTAGCAATGTTGATACAAATACCGCTAACAAACTGTCAGCCGCATTGGCTCCGCTCGTGAAACTTGCGAGAAAATACGATTGTCACATTGCAATCATCGCCCACAACGTCAAAGCGCAAACGAGTTTGCAGTATAAATTTATGGGATCTGTTGACCTTATCGGTGAAGCACGATCTGGCATATCAATTGTACGTGACCCTGACCACCCAGAAGAAAACATTGCTCTCCATGTCAAAAGCAACAACAAACGCGGGTTATCTATCCGATACAAAATTGTATCCATCCCAGGCGATGAAGATTTTGCCAAGGTTGAATTTCTTGGACTTGAAAAGTACACAGAGCAAGACTATGCAGAAGCTGACAGGCGGCGTCTAAGTAAAAAATATGACGTTCCGATTACTGACAATGACGTCATAGTGAAGA
>Ga0326513_10004055_pt1 | contig 10534 bp, 6 predicted proteins | sample 2_2465_0518_D_FD_203654 | JGI IMG/M metagenome (GOLD analysis project Ga0326513, IMG submission 203654) | Bovine rumen microbial communities from UC Davis, California, United States - 2_2465_0518 | ecosystem: Host-associated > Mammals > Digestive system > Stomach > Rumen | place: USA: California... | reverse complement strand
CGGCAAGATCATCGTCAAGGTGTTCCAGAGAGACAACTCCCTGTCCGTAGAAGTGCGGAACACCGGGGAAGAGATCCCGGGGAAAGACCTCGACCGCATCTTCGACAAGTTCTACCAGACCGACCCCTCCCACGCGACCGTCGGCAACGGCCTCGGCCTCTCCATCTGCAAACGCATCGTGGAGTTGCACAGGGGCACCATTTCCGTCACGTCCACCTTCGGTCTGACGGTATTCACGGTAAAACTGCCGAAAGTTTGATAGTATCCTCAAAAATCATCGATCCGTTTCGATTCAGTTTAGAAAACTCTGTTAGACTCCCCTCTGTTAAATAATAATTTTTTATTTTTAATGGAAATCAGGGTGATTCTAATGGCAACGAAAAAGGCACATATCGATCCGACCTTCAAAGAATTCTGCGTAGACAAAGTCGCGTGGGGTTCTTTTGCTGTTTCCGGACAGAAATTCGAACAGAAACCGACCGCTACCTTCAAAGCCGTCGCTTATGACGGTGTCACCATCGCGTCCAAACTTTGGAAGGCCTCCGGCGAAGAGCGCATCCTGCTCTGCGTCCACGGCTACGGCTCCGACGGGGTGAGCGATTTCAAGAACCTGATACCCGGACTCCTCGCAAAGGGCACATCCGTCTGCACGATGGACCTTCGGAACCACGGCGAAAGCGACTGTGGGGAAAAGGCGTTCACCATGTGGGGCGTCAAGGAGAAATTCGACGTCGTCGCCACGCTCTGGGAACTGGACCGCTCCTACAACGGCGCCGGCAAACCGATCTACGTCTACGGTAAAGACCTCGGTGCTGCCGCTGCCCTCTATGCCAACATGCGTGCCCTTCCCGGCAACGTCAAGGGCTTTATCCTGGAGGACCCCATCGAGGAAGCGATGGTCGCCATGCCGTACATCCTGAAGAAGGCTACCGGCAAAGGCGAGCATGAGTACAATGCCCTCGAAGATTACCTGAACGACACCTTCCGTCAGGATGCTGTCTCCAGCAACAGCGATGCCCTCTGGCGTCTCTGCCAGCGTCCGGCGCTGTTCCTGCAGTCCATGAAGAACGATCAGTTCCCGAAGAACTGGGTCAGCGACCTCTGCACGGCTTATCCGAAGAAGAGCACGCTCGTCTCGTTCCCGGAGGCGAAGCTGGACGGCTGCTATGACTCTGACGCGGAAACGTTCCGCAATGCGGTCGACACCTTCTTTGCCGAGAATGACTCGCTCGTATTCGACGATGAAGTGCACATCGCGTACCCGGACAAGACCATGTACGAGATGCTGAAGATGGCCAGAGACCGTCTGCCGAACAAGGCGGCCTACATGTTCCAGGGTGCCCCGACGACCTTTGACGAGATGCATGAGCACATCCTGATGATCGCCGCGGCATTCGAAGCACACGGCGTGAAGAAAGGCGATACAGTCACCCTTTGCATGCCGAACATCCCGCAGGCCATCGAAACGCTGTATGCCCTCAACCGCATCGGTGTCACGGTCTCTCTGATCCACCCGCTGTCGGCGGAAAAGGAGATCGTCCACTACCTGACCCTGTCCGAAAGTAAAGCAGTCCTCGTTCCGGACCTCTTCTACGATAAAGTCCTTGCCGCGACCGAAGAAATCGACCGTCCGATCGACATCATCGTCGCCCGCATGCAGGACTACCTCAAGTTCCCGCTGAACGTCGGCTTCTGGGCGACCCAGGGCCGCAAGTTCACGAAGTACCCGCTGAAGGGGAAGGGCACGGCCTGGAAAGACTACATGAAGGCCGGCCAGGGCAAGACCCCGTCTCTCGTACCTTATGAGGAGGGCCGCACCGCCATCATCCTGTACTCCGGCGGTTCCACCGGCGCTCCGAAGGGCATCCTGCTCTCCGACAAGAACTTCAACGCGCTCGCACTCCAGTGTGCGGTGGCGATCGACTTCGACTTCTTCCGCGACCTGCGGTTCCTGGCAGCTATGCCGGTCTTCCACGGTTTCGGTCTCGGCGTCGGCATCCACACCATCCTCATCAACGGCGGCTGCGATGTCCTCATCCCGACCGTCAATACGAAGAGCTATTCGGAGGCCATGCAGAAGTTCCATCCGAACCTCATCGCCGGCGTCCCGACCCTCTTCAAGATGCTCATCGAGTCCGAATACATGAAGGACGCCGACGTCTCCTACCTCATGGGTATGTTCTCCGGAGGCGACTCCATCCCGGTCCCGCTGAAGCGTGAAGTCGACAAGTGGCTGAAAGAGCACGGCGCGAGCATCCAGGTCCGCGAGGGCTACGGCCTCACCGAGACCGTCACGGCCTCCTGCCTGACGCCCCGCACCAAGTATAAAGAAGGCTCCATCGGCGTCGGTTACCCCGACACCACTTACAAGATCGTCAAGCCCGGCACCGAAGAATTCCTCTCTGCGGGCGAGGAAGGTGAGATCGCCATCCAGGGTCCCTCCGTCATGCTGGGTTACAAAGACCAGCCGGAAGAGACTGCCAAGACGCTCGTACAGCATTCGAACGGAGAAGTCTGGCTCCACACCGGAGACCTCGGCCACATGGACGAGGAGAACTTCGTCTATTTCCATCAGCGCATGAAGCGCATGATCATCACCTCCGGCTACAACGTCTCTCCGGCGCAGATCGAAGGTGCGATCAACGAACTGGACTATGTCGATTATTGCTGTGTCATCGGTGTCCAGGATGACTATAAGATGCAGCGCATCAAGGCCTTCGTCGTTCTGAAGGACGGCGTGGAAGGCACCGACGAACTGAAGAAGCAGATCGTCAACGAGTGCCGCAAGTCCGTCGCCGGCTATGCGCTCCCGAGAGAAATCGAATTCCGTTCCGAACTTCCGAAGACCCTGGTCGGCAAAGTCGCCTTCCATGCCCTCGAGGAAGAGGAGAACGCCAAAGTCGCCGCTGCAAAGAAAGCCGCGGCAGAGGAGAAGAAATAATGAATCAGCAGCCGAAAAACTTCCGCCGCGTCAAGTGGATCTGGAAGTATGTGGCCCCGGTCCTGGCACCGCCCTTCGACAAACTGTTCGGGTTCCATCCAACTGTCTATAAACCCGTAGAGGAGCCGTTCCTGCTGGTGTCCAACCACACCGACGGGGCGGACCCCGGGTTCGTCCTGAGCGACGTCCGGGCCTACTTTCGGTTCGTCTCCAGCGACCACGTCATGGAGAACCCGTTCATCCGGTTCATCTTCATGTTCATCGGCCGCCCGATCATCAACTATCAGAAAGATTCGAGCGACGTCGTGTACAACAACATGCTCACGTCTCTGAAGCGGGGCATCAACGTCCAGCTGATGGCGGAAGCCCGCGTGACAGACACGGGGGAGACCGGTTACATCTCCCGCCGCAACGCGACCCTCGTCAAGGAGGCGGGCTGCGGGTTCATCACACACCGCATCACCGGTGGTTACCTGACCATCCCGCGGTGGGCGGACGAGCGCCGCAAGGGCCCTGTCTATGGAGAGGTGGTCCATCATTACACGAAGGCCGAAGTGGCTCAGATGACGGAAGACGAGGTCTATGAGGCGATGTGCCGTGACCTCTACGTCAATGCCTATGACGAGAACCGTGTCAAGCAGCAGAAGTACATCGCCGAAAACCCTGCCCAGTGCGCGGAGTACGTGCTGTACGGCTGCCCGAAATGCGGCTCCGTCGGTAAGCTCCACACGAAACACGACAAGATCTTCTGTGACTGCTGCGACTTCGAAGCCACCGTCGACGACTACGGCTTCTGGCACTCGAAGGACATGGACTGGGACAACATCCCGGACTGGGACCGGTACCAGAAGGAACTCATCTACAAACTCATCGATGAGGCCACGGACCCGGACGAGGTCCTGGTGGAGCACGACGAACAGCATGTCTCCGTCATGGATGAGCGGGGCGATGTACACCTTGCCGATGAGCACGGCGTCATCCGTCTGTACAAGGACAGCATCGAAGTTCTGTGGGACGGCAGGAGCACCCGGGTGAAAGCGGATGAGATCCACAAGATCTCCTATTCCTCGAAAGCGACCGTCGGCATCGTCACGGACGATGTGAACCTGAGGGTCAAGACGAACGTTCCCCGCGCTGCAAATATCTACCTCGTCGGCGTTCGTTATATGAAGGGAATCAAGACGATTTGATCGAATTCCTTGCCGAAAATGAAAAAACGAAATGTAAAAATTTCAAAACATAGCGATAAAGTGTTGACAAAGTCTCGCCACGGGGTGTAGACTCTTAGCCAAGATAAAGAGCGAAGGCGTTCCGAATTCCATCGGAGCGCCTTCTTCTTTTTTATCAAATTTTCAGATCGATGTAATGTCGAGAAGGAGGATCTTATGAGTAAGCTCACAAAAGAACAGATTTTGCAGAGCGCAAAAGAGAACCACGTGGAATTCGTCAGACTTCAGTTCACCGACCTGTTTGGCATCATGAAGAACGTCGCCATCACGGTGTCCCAGCTCGAAAAGGCACTGGACAATGAGTGCATGTTCGACGGTTCCTCCATCAACGGTTTCGTCCGCATCGATGAGAGTGACATGTATCTGCATCCCGATTACGACTCCTGGGCGATCGTTCCCTGGAGAAAGCACGAAGAGATCCAGACCGGCCGTCTGATCTGTTCCGTCTATATGTCCGACAACAAGACCCCGTTCGAAGGCGATCCGCGAAACGTCTTCCAGAAAGTCATCGACGAGGCCAAAGAGATGGGCTACGGCTTCAACGTCGGCCCCGAGTGTGAGTTCTTCCTCTTCAAACTGGACGAGGAAGGCAAGCCGACCACCGAAGTCGCCGACAAGGCCGGTTACTTCGACCTGAACCCGATCGACCACGGTGAGAACTGCCGCAGAGACATCTGCCTGGCGCTGGAAGAGATGGGCTACATCATCGAGGCGTCCCACCACGAAGTGGCGGAAGGGCAGCATGAGATCGACTTCCAGTTCGGTGAAGGCCTCATGACCGCCGACCGTGTCATGACCTTCAAGCATGTCGTCAAGACCTATGCCACCAAGCACGGACTGCACGCGACCTTCATGCCGAAACCCATCTACGGCATCAACGGTTCCGGTATGCACACCAATATGAGCCTTTACGAGCTCGCGACCGGCAAGAACGTGTTCGACGACCCCGACGGTGACCTCGGTCTTTCCAAAGAGGCCTATGCGTTCATCGCCGGCATCATGGAACACGTCAAAGGCATCGCGGCCTTCTCGAACCCGACCGTCAACTCCTACAAGCGTCTGGTCCCCGGCTATGAAGCACCGAGCTACCTCGTCTGGAGCACTTCGAACCGTTCCTGCCTCGTCCGTATTCCCGCGAGCCGCGGCAAGGGCACCCGTGTCGAACTCCGCTGCCCGGACCCGACCTGCAACCCGTACCTGGAGATGGCGCTCTGCCTTGCCGCCGGTCTGGACGGCATCAAGAGAGGCCTTGTCCCACAGCCGGCTTACGATGAGAACGTCTTCGTCCTGAGCGATGAAGAACTCAAAGAAAAAGGCATCGACTGTCTGCCGGGCACCCTGGAAGAAGCCATTGCCGAAGCGGAGAAAGATCCGTTCGTCCGAGAGACCCTGGGCGATCATGTGTTTGAAAACTACATCGCCGGCAAAAAGGCCGAATGGGACGACTACAGAACCAAGATCTCTCAGTGGGAGATCGACCAGTATCTGATCAACTATTAACCGACAACAGATCAAGGAGGGAGACCTATGATCTATCCCATCTATCCGGAAGGATATAAAAGCAAGCTCTCGCAGAGAGAGACGCAGTACGCGATCAAGACCGTCAAGGACACGTTCCAGTTCAAACTCAGCAAGGCGCTGAACCTCGACCGGGTCACGGCTCCGCTCATGGTGACCGAAGCCAGCGGTTTGAACGATGACCTGAACGGTGTGGAGCGCAAAGTGCATTTCACCATGAAAAACATGGAGGGAGAGGCACAGGTCGTCCAGAGTCTGGCCAAGTGGAAACGCCACGCGCTCTGGTACTACGGATACGAAGCCGGCACGGGCATCTATACCGATATGAACGCGATCCGCCGGGACGATGATATGGATAACCTGCATTCCCTTTTTGTCGACCAGTGGGACTGGTGCCGCGTCATTCGCCGAGAAGACCGGACGACCGAGTTCCTGCAGGAGATCGTGAAGAAGATCGTCAAAGCCATTGTCGAGACCAACGAGGTCGTCAAGGAAATCTACCCGATGCTGGGTTTTGAAATGAGTGATGATGTGTACTTCGTCACGACCCAGGAACTGGAGGACCGCTGGCCGGACCTCACACCGAGAGAGCGGGAAGACGCGATCGTCAAAGAACGCGGCACCGTGTTCATCGGTCAGATCGGCGGCGCTCTGAAGAGCGGTCAGAAACATGACGGCCGTGCGCCGGACTACGATGACTGGGCGCTCAACGGCGACATCTTCGCCTGGAACGAGCTCCTCGGTTGCGCGTTCGAAATCAGTTCGATGGGCATCCGTGTCGACGCGGAGAGCCTGCATCGCCAGCTCGAGATCGAGGGCTGCCTGGACCGCGAGGAACGTCCCTTCCACAAAGGGATCCTCGATGGAACACTTCCGCTGACCATCGGCGGAGGCATCGGCCAGTCGAGACTCTGCATGCTGCTCCTCGAGAAAGCTCACATCGGCGAAGTCCAGTGCGCGCTCTGGCCCGACGAGATGCGGGAAGAGTGTGCCGAGCACGGGATCATCCTGTTATGACCGTTTTTGACAGCTTACATGAAGAATGCGGCGTCTTCGGCATCTTCGAAACGAAGACTACAGACATCTCTCATACGACTTACCTTGCCCTCTATGCGCTCCAGCACAGGGGGCAGGAGTCTTGTGGCATCGTCGTCAACGATGACGGTGTTTTCGCCCACCTGAAGGGCCACGGCCTCGTTCATGAGGTGTTCTCGGAGGAACATCTGCGGGGACTGGGGAAGGGCAATATGGCGATCGGCCATGTGCGCTATTCCACCACCGGCGGTGGGGACCTTACGAACGTCCAGCCTCTGGTCATCCGGCACATCAAGGGGAACATGGCGCTGGCGCACAACGGGAATCTGGTGAACGCGGATGAGATCCGTCGGTCGTTCGAACTCTCGGGTGGCATTTTCCACGGGTCGTCCGACACCGAGTCCATCGCGTATACCATCGCGGCGAACCGACTGAAAAGCAAAAGCACGGAAGAGGCGGTGCTTCGAACCATGGACTCGCTGCGCGGTGCCTACTCCTGCATCGTGATGACCGCAACCAAGCTGATCGCGTTCCGGGACCCGAATGGGTTCCGGCCTCTGAGTCTCGGCCAGACGCCGGATGGTGCCTATGTCGTGGCCAGTGAATCCTGTGCCTTCGACTCCATCGGCGCGACGCTGGTGCGGGACATCCGGCCCGGTGAGGTCGTCGTCATCAGCCGGAAGGGCGTGCAGTCCATTGCGACGAACTGCAGCAAGCCGGAAGGCAGCAGCATCTGCGTGTTCGAGTACATCTACTTCGCCCGTTCGGATTCGGTCCTGGACGGCGCTTCGGTCCACCATGCGCGCATCCGGGCCGGGGAGTTCCTCGCAAAGGAGCATCCGGTGGAGGCGGACATCGTCATCGGTGTGCCGGACTCCGGATTGGACGCGGCGATGGGCTACGCGAAAGACAGCGGCATCCCGTACGGCATCGGCTTCGTGAAGAACCGGTACATCGGCCGCAGCTTCATCGAACCCTCTCAGGAACAGCGGGAGGATGCGGTGCGCATCAAGCTGAACGCCATCCGGGAGAACATCGCGGGGAAGAGGGTCATCATGATCGATGACTCCATCGTCCGCGGTACGACCTGTGCGCGGATCGTCGAGCTCCTGCGGGAAGCCGGCGCGAAGGAGGTCCATATGCGTGTCTCATCGCCACCCTTCAAGCACGCCTGCTACTTTGGGACGGACGTGGACAGCGGCGACCGGCTCATCGCGAACCAGTACGAGACCGTGGAGGAGATCGGAAAGGCGATCGGTGTCGATTCCCTCGGATACCTGTCCGTAGACGCCACAAAGCATATCGCGGAAGGCGCTTCCGTCGGTTTCTGCACCGGCTGTTTCTCCGGCGACTACCCGATCCCGGTCCCGAAAGAGGTCACGAAAAACAAGTTCGATCAAAAGATCGGAGAGTTTGCCGTTTTAGATTAAAAACTGAAAAAATATCGTTGCATTTGGCGATTTGCTGTGCTATTATATTCAAGCAGTCAACGCGGGGTCTCCTCGCTTGACATACATATGCGGACGTGGCGGAATTGGCAGACGCGCTAGATTCAGGTTCTAGTGAATGCAAGTTCATGTGGGTTCAAGTCCCGTCGTCCGCACCAAGGAATAGAGAGCAGCACACGCTGCTCTCTATTTCTTTATGCGACGACGGTGGCTTGAACCGAAGGCACGACCGTAAAGAAAACATGCCTGTGGCATGTTTTTAGGGAGTGGAGCTGCGGCAGCAGCTCGGTGTGCTTTCGCAGAGCGAAAGCACGGACGGTCAGAAACATAGTCGTCTCGCTCGCTTGGAGCGCTTCGCGATACTCCTTGTTTCTTCCTGTTCGACGACACTGCTTTTTCTGCCGCAGGCAGCGCAGTGCCGCGAACCAAGTCCCGTCGTCGCGGTATCCGACTCCCGTCGTCCGCACAATTAACTTGTACGCCACCAGATGTTGCGTTTTTTTATGTATGTTGGTAGAATTTTACACAGTAAGTATGGTGCTTATGTTGTGTATGTTATTTTGTTGAGGAGAGATTTTTATGGCAGAAGAAAAAACCAAAGCTCCTGCGTTTGAAGCAGGGGAGGCCATTTACGATGCCACCAAACTGGGCACGCCCAGAATGGTCATCCTCGGTCTCCAGCACATGTTTGCCATGTTTGGCGCCACGGTCCTCGTACCGCTGATCACCGGACTCGATGTCTCGACGACGCTGCTCTTCGCAGGCCTCGGTACATTGCTGTTCCACTTCATCACGAAGATGAAGGTGCCCGCGTTCCTGGGTTCGTCCTTCGCCTTCCTCGGCGGTTATGCCGCCATCACTGGCCTTGCCGATGAGAACATGACACAGGCCCAGCTCCTGCCGTACGCCTGCTTCGGCGTCGCCTGTGCCGGTCTCGTCTACCTCATCCTGGCCGCTGTCATCCGTGCCTTTGGTACCACCAAGGTCATGAAGTACTTCCCGCCGGTCGTCACCGGTCCGATCATCGTTGCCATCGGCCTCGGCCTCTCCGGCTCCGCCGTCGCGAACTGCCAGGAGAACTGGCTGGTCGCCTTCTCCGCACTCGTCGTCGTCATCATGTTCAACATCTGGGGCGTCGGTATGATGCGGATCATCCCGATCATCATGGGTGTCGTCGTCTCCTACATCGTTGCGGTCCTCTGCCACGATGTGGATTTCACGCCCATCAAGGAAGCCGCCTGGATCGGTTCCCCGATCCACTGGCACAGCACCGTCTTTGGTGGCGTGGACTTCGGCAACAGCTCTCTGGTCATCACCGCCATCGTCGCCATCGTCCCGATCGCTCTCGCGACCATGATGGAGCACATCGGCGACATCTCCGCCATCAGTGCTACCGTCGGAAAGAACTACATCGCCGACCCGGGCCTCCACAGAACGCTGACCGGTGACGGTCTTGCCACCACCATCGCGTCCCTGTTCGGCGCGCCGGCCAACACAACCTACGGTGAGAACACCGGTGTCCTGGCCCTGACGAAAGTCTACGACCCGAAGGTCATCCGCATCGCGGCCTGCTTTGCGGCGGTCCTGTCCTTCAGCCCGAAATTTGCGGCCATCATCCACACCATCCCGACCGCAACTATCGGCGGTATCTCCTTCGTCCTTTACGGTATGATCTCCGCGGCCGGTCTTCGGAACATGGTCGAATCCCATGTCGACTTCTCCAAGAGCCGCAACCTGATCATTGCCGCTGTCATCCTCGTCTGTGCCCTCGGTATGACCGACGGCCTGACCTTCCACATCGGTTCCGTCGCCATCACGCTGTCCGCGCTGGCCGTCGGTTCCATCGCCGGCATCCTGCTCAACGCCATCCTTCCGGGCAAAGACTACATCTTCGATGAGTCCGACCCCCATGACACCGGCGCTGACCTTTCCCTCGAAAATGTCGCCCTTGAAAAGCAGAAAGCTTACGGCGAAAAGAAGGCCAAAGAGAAGGCTGCTGTCAAAAAACTGAAGGCAAAAGCGGTCGAAACCGAATAAATGAAAAGTTCACTGTTGCATTTTTCATAATAGCGTATTATAATAGGTGCAACAAAAACGTGGCGAAGAAGTCACAGGACGCAGAATATTCTGCGTTCTGTGACTTTTTTTGTTTCCGTTTCCAACTCCGTCAAGAGGGAGCATCCATTATGAAAAATGAAACTTTGCAAAACAATCTGCTTTACAGAGAGCAGTTCGAACACGATGCCTGCGGCATCGGGACCGTCGTCTCCATCAAGGGCGTCGCGTCCCGCCGCATCGTCGACAGCGCGCTGCAGATCGTCGAGAAGCTGGAGCACCGCGCGGGCAAAGACGCGGCCGGGGAG
>Ga0326513_10004054_pt1 | contig 10535 bp, 24 predicted proteins | sample 2_2465_0518_D_FD_203654 | JGI IMG/M metagenome (GOLD analysis project Ga0326513, IMG submission 203654) | Bovine rumen microbial communities from UC Davis, California, United States - 2_2465_0518 | ecosystem: Host-associated > Mammals > Digestive system > Stomach > Rumen | place: USA... | reverse complement strand
GGATAGGTATCCAGACGCTGAATTTGTATTTAGTATCAGAAAAACTTATAACCCATTTGAAACAGAATTTGATCTGTATAAAAGGGAGGTGGCATAACATGGCAATTAACATTGACAAATTAAAGGAGATTATTAAGGCAAACAACTTGACGGCAGAAATGCTTGGCGTAAAGCCAAGCAAAGACCCGGAATTGATAAGGCAAATGCGTCATCTTATTGAGCATTTTGCCGATCCTATGGACGCAAGAGATTATATCTCTCAAGAGTATTGGAAAGATTTAGGTATTGAAGAAAAGAAGTATCGGATAGTCAAGTGTGACTTGTCAAAAACATGAGGATGAGATATGGAACTATTTTGATTTTGATGATGAGGCACATAAATGAATACCTGGACTTTAATAAACTACTTTGATGTATGGGGCAACAAAATAGACGGATATGAAATCAACAATCAATGCGTTGAAGCTGATGATATCGTAATAACAGATAGTGCAAGCGACGATGATATCATTAACTACCTTCAAATTGCAGGATACCTTAATACAAACGAAACGAGTTTATTTGAGGTATATTGTGACGGAGATTTTATAGAGATATGCGTGAGGGAAACAGGTATGCCATTGTATTCATTAAGGAGGAATGTAGCATGAGATTTGACACAATTAAAGACGCAGCATGGAGTTGGGTTCAGTCATTCAACGCTTTTTCAATGGACATGATTGAGCGATTTATAGAGGGAGAACATATTGACGAGTGGCACGAAATTACTTCTCCATCATTAGGAGATAGGGTATACGTGTTTGATAATGGAGAGAACGGAGAAATAAGCAATATTAGTGATGATGGCGATTATTTCATTAGCATTAATGGCGAAGGAACAGTTATCAGAAAGGCAAACGAATTTGAAGTAGAGCGAGATTCTTTTCTTCCAATGTGGGGAACAATGTGGCAGTTTAGTGAGCGTTTAGATGACGATTGGTTGTCTGGAGAATTTGGAGAAAACGGACTTCAGATTATGGCTAATTGTGGATTCCGCATTTATGAGCATGATGAGTTTGGCTATTTCTTTGGAATAGATGGAGCGGGATATGATTTTTACGAAGCCCATTGGATACCGCTTTATAAAGCAAGAGGGTTGCATTGGCACAATGAGGAAAATATTGCATGACCGTAACATTTAAGAGTGAAACGATTAATCCCTATACGTTGTATATTGAGCAAGAAAAATACAGCAACGTATTTAAAGTCGGGATATGCAAATCCGTAGGAATTGATTTATACGGCTATCCTATAAGCGAATTGACATATCCGTCCTATGAAAAGGCTAAACGAAGATACAGTTATCTTAAAACAAAGGCAAAGCGAGGTGAGTTATAAGTGCAATATTACATATTATTCGCAGAGGACGGAGAAAGTCCAGATAATTTCACACCCCATCAAACATTAGATGATGCAGTAAAAGTTGCAAAAGAAATCGTCGCAAGGGATGTCGAAAGGAGTAGCGATAATTACTACATAAACGGAGTTGAACCGGACACGTTTCCCGAAATATCAGAGGATTATACAGTTTTTGGTGAGGAAATATAGCTATAAGGATGCCGAAAATCATTACAATGGGGAGGTAATAAGAAGATGGATATGAAGAGAATTCCAAAGCAACGCATCATTTATGACAATTATGATCTTTGGAAAACCTACACAGATGAAGATATGAGAGAGGAACTTCTTGATCAAGGGTACGAGGAAGAAGAGATTACAGACAATATGATTATGGAAAAGAGATACTTCTATAATGAATGTGATTGGGATGACGCAAAACGTGAACTCGACGAGTTCTTCAAAAGCAAAACAGTAGGCTTCTTTGGTGAGGTTGGCTTATGGGATGGGGTACATAAAGCCGGAAAGATAGGAGAGTTTTGGGATCTCTTTTATAAGGCAATTGAAGATTGCGATTACGTCAGAATTTATGACGAAAACGGGCATCTGTATTTAACTTGTTCCCATCATGACGGAACTTGTCACTTCGAGATAAAGGAAATCTCACAAAAAGGTTACGATTATCTTGATAGGTGGGAATATAACTGGAACGACAAGAGAAATGAGAGAGCAGTTCACGGACAGATATATAAGAGATATTCAAAACTTCCTCGTTTTGCGGAAAAGATTTACGGATGCAAAGCAAGAGATTACGAACCGCAGAGCAAGAAAGGATTTATAAGGCAACTTAATAATCAAGCAAGTAGTAGATATAGTGCATAAATAAGGGAGGTAAGCATGAACATTCAGTTGAGAACCACGCAGGAGATTGAGGAGTTCCCCGTAATATGTATGGAACTCACAGGTAAGGCAAGAAATCTATTAAAGAGGCTCGGATGTAATACCGTATCTGATGTGATTGCGGTATGGAACGACCTCGATAAAAAGAAAGGAGTGGGTGAAGGGACAAAGAATCAGATACAAAACGCAGTGGTCAATTTGATGATTCAGAAGTTGCCCGATGCGGAACTTATAGAATGGATGACGTATCTAATAGACAACAATCCGGCAGAAGAAGTGATGAGATTTGCAAAGAAACTCGAAGAGAGAGTAGCAGCGTAAGGAGGACAGCATATGATACATATGTCTGGTGTTATTGAGAGAGTTGAAGCGGAAATCGTTTCCGCACCCAAGCCGATGCCCGTCCCTGTTGTAGAACGGACAATCAGCAAGAGAACTCTGTTCGAAGGCAACGACAGAAAGCTCCTTTGGGAAGGGCTTGGCGAGAATGTAAGCGGAGCAAATTCGGCTTACGAAGTGTGCAAATTGGCGGGACTCGACTACAGAGTTAATACAGAGCCTATTTATACGGCAGACGGACAGAAGATAGATAATATGGTCTGTACAAGGAGATATGATAAAGTGAACGGAGTTGAGATTCCCTCGACAGTATATGGAGTTGTGACCAACAGATACAACCCTGTACAGAACTACAAGGGATTCGAATTCATTGACACCCTGTTCCATCATGACGGTTTCGAAGTTGAAACCGCAGGACAGTTCGATGATGGAAAGATAGTTTGGGTTGAAGCGAGATTGCCTCGAAGAGAGATGTCGGGCGAGAAGATAGATCCGTATCTCGTGTTCACAAACAGGCACGATGGTAGAGGGAGCGTAAGAATATTCCTTACTCCTGTCAGAGTGATTTGCAGAAACACGCTTAACTACGCAATCAAGAAGGCTCACGGCAGAACGTTCTCTGTTCAGCATACTTCAAGTGCTAATGTAAGGCTTGAACAGGCGAAGAAAACAATGGAAAACTACTACGCTTACCTTGATGCTATGAATGATGCCATTGATAGGCAGAAGAGGGTTGCGATTGAGGACAGACACCTTGATGAAATGCTTGGTGTTCTCTTCCCCATGAAAGATGAGGCGACTCCAAGAGAAAAGGAAAGGGTGTTGGTTAATCGTTCTGAAGTTCTGAATATTTACAACAGGGCGACAGACCTTGATGGTTATGAGAAGAGTGGTTTCCGCTTCATCAATGCCGTTTCAGATTGGGCGACACACCACACTCCTGCAAGGCAGACCGCTAATTACAGGAGCAATCTGATGCAGAAGACGCTTGCAGGAAATGAGTTTATAGACAAGGCGGTTGAGATGATTGATGCTATGGAACCTATGGTTCAGATAGCGGTTTAAGGTAAGAATCCCCCTAAAATCCTTATTACATATAATAGCATTTTTAGGGGGATTTATTATAGATATTCACCATAAGGAGGAATGGTATGGCAAAAGAATTTAAGTACGAAGTGAAGGAAAAGTTAGGCGTGATATCTGATAGCGGCAGAAGTTCTTTGGAATTAAGGCTTGTGTCATTCAATGACAAAGAACCGAAGTACGATATCCGTCCTTGGTGGGAAGATGATAAGGGCGTTGAGAAGATGGGTAAGGGAATTCAGTTGACAGAGGATGAGTTAAGAACCCTGGCAGACATAGTAGACAAAGTATTGGAGTCCTAATAAGGAGGCAACAGTATGGCAGACAAAAATTTCAAGGTAATAAAGGATTTCGGAATCGTCGCTGACCACGACGGAGTGCAGTTGAGGTTACAGCTTGTTTCATGGTATGGAAATGAGCCAAAATACGATCTCCGCCCTTGGAATGGAGATTATGGTATGAGAGGCATGGTATTCGAAAAGGATACCCTCAAGGGACTCCAAAGAGTTCTGAAAGAGTTTTGCAAGACACATCCTGTCGAAGCCAAGAATGATATAGTGCATAGTCTCACAAGTCTGCCTGCTGGTGACTGTGGTTATCAGACGGCATTAAAGGGAGCGACCAAGGATGATTTGCGTAAGGCAATCGAACAGATGAGAGATAAGCCCGGAAATAAAACACGGATTTCATTATGCGAGAGAGCCTTAAATTCGACAGGAAAGAGAGGTAGACCGAAAAAAGTTGCCGAGGTCGTTTCAAAGCCCGTAGAGAGGACTACAGAGCCTCAAAAGAAGGACAACATTATCAAGTTTCCTACGGCAAAGCCGGAAATAATTGCTCTTCCGAAGAGTAATGATACACACACTTACGAAGAGTGTGAACAGAAACTTAACAAGGAAAGGGAGATATTCAAGGATCAGGACTCCGCTTATGTAATTGATGGAGTTCTTGAGGTATGTAAAACAAATGCGGATTTCCGCAATAATGTCATGAGAGATGACAAGAGTTATGCAGGAGCCTTCAAATATTTTGCTCAAAAGGCAAGGGAAGGTTATTCGGTACAGTATGAGGGAGTTACTTTTCTTGACAACAATCTTGCGTTGGGGTTGGCAATAGATTACTTCAATGCAGATGAAGAGGCTATGAAACCAAAGCCCAATCCAAAGAAAAGTGATGTCAAACCAAAGAAAAGTAAGGTCAAAGCAAAGAAAGGAGCATGATATGGCAAAACATTGGTCTGAAAAATATATGGCAATGAATATGAATCCTATTACAAAGCAGCAGACCGAGCATTTAAGAAAGACCAGTGCGAAGTTCATCTTCGTGCATAACAAAGATGGAAATGCCACATGCTCCTGTTGTGAAAAGGAAATTAACGTAGGACATACAAAGCATCTTCAGAAATATGTATGCCCGAAGTGTGGAAAAGAAATGCAGATTCAGCATGAGTGGAGAATGAAGAAAAATCTCCGCAACATAAATTGGATGGCGGTTGCAAAAGCACTTGATAATCATACTTTGGTTATCAGATATGTGATGTTCTCGCAGTATGGAAATAAGCCTTATGCAATAGCAGAACGTGCTCGGATGTATATTTCAGATCAGTATGCACATCCTGAGCATTATGAGTATAAGGACGTATATACTAACGGAAAATGGGAAACAACATGGAAATACGGAAGGCAGAGTTATTTCCAGTTCAATGTACCCATGAGTTGTTGGATTCGTAATCCTTATGAGTGTTGGACTGCCAATGAATTCAGTGCCACATGGTTTAGGGAGATAAATAAACTTGATGTGTTCAAGTATTATCCGGCACAGCAGACTTATGATAAGACTCGTCTGGTAAGTCAGCTTCATTATATGGTGCGTTATGGCAAGATGAACGAAATGTGTTCAAAACTTGGATTTAATGAATTTATGGAAGATAACTTCAATCATTATATACATAATCATGATACGGGTATTTCCATAAATCCTCGCAAGACTTCTCTTAAGGGAATTCTTCGGCTGACTAACGCACAGTATAAAGTCTTTGCGTCACATCCGAGGATGCGTGTTTATGACATGCTTCGTATTTGCGGAAAAGACAGAGTAGAAGATGCGAGGTATTTTATCTCTCATGGAATTACCGCTTATACGGCAAAGGACATTATGGGAATGTCACGGAAAGCAGGAGCAAGCGTCAATAAGATTTGCGACTATGTTGGCTCACAGAATATCAGTAGTTGGGAATTATCACACTATTGGTCAATTCTTGATAAGTTAGACATAGACAAGGCAGACAAGAACTACAGGTTCCCGAAGAACTTCCGTAAGACAGAGGAAGATATAAACAGGGAATACAACTTGTTCCTCGCAAAGCAGGAAGCAGAGAAGAACAAGGAGAAGGACACAAAGATACGCCTTATCTCCGAGGGCATCAAGAAAAACACGGAGCTTATGGGTTGGCTCAATGGTACAAATGGTCTTCAGATATTTGTTCCAGAATGTGTGGCTGACCTCGCAACGGAAGGCATCAATCTTCATAATTGTCTATCAACATATGTTGACAGAATTATAGAAGGTAGGACGTTGATATTCTTTGTACGTAAGACGGATGATCCCGAGAAGTCTTATGTAGCATTTGAATATGCGAACGGAGAAGTGATTCAGTGTCGTGCCGACCATAACAAGAACGTAGAGGATGCAAAGGTAATCAACTTTGTGGATGCATTTGCAGAAAGGTTAAGGCAAGTAGCATGAGATTTACAACAAAAGATGGAAGGGAGTTGAGAGGTATTCATGGATACAAGGGATTGTCGAAAGACAATTCCAGTATCCTTGGACAGAGATTTCAGTTTGAGCAAGATAGGATATTCAAAGAGAATTGTGAGCCGAGATTCAAACATAGAGGATTTCACTTTTGTCTGTATCTCGAAGACGTAAGAAAGTTTGTTCCGGGGTGTGCAAAGATAGTTGAAGTTTATGCCATAGGTGAGGTTGAAGGAAACGGCACAGAGTATTGCACTAATGAAATTTATATTGGTGACGAAGTGAAAGGAGAGCGGAATGGTATTTGATAAATTGTTTAATCAGTGCGGAGTACGGTTATCAATGAGTAATATAGCACATGGAGATGCAATGGTAACTGCTTACTCAACACCCGTAGATGTGTATGATGCAATTGAAGATGCTCATGACGGTAAGGAACTGCTAAAGAATTTGAAGCAGCTGAAGTTAGTTGGTATGAATAACATGTGTATTGATAGAGAAACCGCATCATATGTGAGGATAAAGGGAGACGATCCATTAGGAAACATATGTTATATAAGAGCATTAAAGGAAGCATAATGAAAAAATAACACTCGTGTGATGAAAGGAAAAATAAACATGAGAACAGTTTATAGAGAAAAGAAATGTTACATAGCAACTGTTATATGGTCTTACTACAACACTTTTGCAGAGCCTTCACGAAAGGTATTAAGACTGATAAGTGATTCGGAAGATAAAGTAAGGGAATACGTTAAGAAGTATTTCTCTGAAAGAAGCCACAAGATAATAGATATGCGTTTGGAATCTGTTCCTGTATTAGATTTGACAGATGAAATTGAGTACGTAAATGGAACGATAGGCGGTAATGGATCAGGAAAAAGAAGAAGGCATCCAGACTTGGATATGTATGACAGGAGGAGATGGTTATGAAAGTTATATGGGATCTCGATTACGTTACAGCAATTCCACTAAACAATATTAGTTGCTTTGAGATTGGAAGTACGGACGAATGGAGTAGTCAGTCAAAAAAGGAATGGAAGGGCGGAAGATATTATGTGACTGCAAGATATACAATTTACACCGGAACAAGCAGCAGAATATTTTCGTCGGACTCAAGAGAGGAATGTATAAAGTACATTGAAAACATATAAGACTTGTAAACCAAAATAGTTTACAAATTAAAAGGAGAAGAACATGGGTCAAACATATTACGTTGATGCAAAGTTTGATATTAAAGATGAAGTACAGTTCGTAAGGGAAGGGCGGAAGATATTTGAACGTTCTAACGTGGCTCCAATTGACGAGAACGAAAAAGATACAGCAGAACATCTTATTGAAACCCTGCTTGCAAAATTCCAAGGTTCTTTCACAAAAGATGGAAGTAATTACAAATCAGAATTCGACGCATCTTATGGTTGGGAAGGAGTATTAGATGACTTTTTTAGAGCGGTAAAGGGAGCATTAAATAAAGGCTCATATATAACCGTATACCCGGATCGTGGTCATTGGACAGAAATGGCTTAAGGAGAAATGTTATGTATATGGCAGTTATCAGTGGTTGGAATGTGGTTGTAGCCTTTTCTGAAGATGAAGAAAAGGCAAAGAAATTAGCGGTAGGTACTAAAAAGAAACATTGTGTAGATGACCTGGAGAAATGGAATTGGAAAGAATGCAAAGAGTTTTATGGAGCTTATGTCAAAAAGGTTGAGGAAGGCACAGTAATATACGACCTTTGAAAGGAGAAGAACATGGGATATACAAGATATTGGAACAGAACAGAGAAGCCTATAGATGCTGATTTGATTTGCTATGTTTGTGAAGTGATAGAGGATTGTAATAATAAGGGAATTGCGATTAGAAATTGGGAGGGAATAGGAAATCCTACAGTTACATTTGAAAGAATCTCTTTTAATGGAGACAGGTCTTTAGGGCATGAACATGAATCATTCGTTATTGACGAAGCAACTGGTTTTCAGTTCTGTAAGACAGCAAGGAAGCCTTATGATTATGCAGTAAGAAAAGTGTTGAAGTATGCTGAAAGACATGGATTTGTAACTGATGTATCAGATGATGGAGAGAATGAAGATATAGTTTCTGATGAGGATTGGTGACAATAAGATGAATAGTGAACAAATCAAAAGACAGTTCCCCGATTGGGAATCTATAAAACCAGGAGAATGGTCGAAACATCCTATCATTCTTACATATGGCGTAAGTCCTTATGAATATATAGAAATAGGGTTATATAGAGAACCGATGGATAGCGGAGAATATAAAGGAACATATACTCTACAGGGATTTAATGGAGATGAAGTTGTGTTTTGTGTAATGGTTCAGTGAAAACAATATTTGAAAGGAGATATTAACAATGAGTTTGTGGACATATATCAATGGAACAATCACAGTTGAGCCAATGGGAAGAACACAAGCTGAAGAGAGATATATTCTTGAAACAGTTTTAAATCATCTTCCTTTAGTAACCGGGTCTGAGAAAGATATGGATGTATACATCATTCAAAAGAATGGAACTAATTCCTCTAGTTCATGCGATGAATATGGAGAATGTACAAACAATCTCGTTAACCGATATGGATGCCATGATCATGAAGAAGGATGGCTTCGTGTCCAAAGGGAATACATCTTAGTGGTTAATGGAAGTTTTCGTGATAGGGAATTTGATGAGACATTTCATGAATTTATGAACTGGCTCTGCCGATTAGCTAAGCGAGTTTCGATTGAGGATATATTGGTAAGAATTTATGGCTATGATAAAGAATATGTCATAAATGATAAATGCGATTATAATTCTCCTTATTCACGAATGATAGAGTATCCTAGTTGGTGTCAAGAGTCGAATGGTGAGCCTTGTTGGGCAGAGCATCTGATGTGGGATAGAGCAAAGAATAGTATGTATCCTATGTTACTTGCTTACAAATATTATGATGATCCAGAAAACGATGCTGAAGTAGAACGCAGAAGAGAATTTCAAAACAAATAAAAACAACATTTTATGAAAGGAGATATGAATTATGAGTATGAGAAGTTGGACAGAAGATGGATATGGTTTTCAAATTTTTAATGGTAAACCGGAGAATTTCAGTTCTATACAGAAATTCTTATCAGAACAGTATCCGAATTGTTCTGAAGCAATTATAGAAGCTGAAGATGAATTTGAATTATCTGATGCATTAGATGATCCTGTTCCTTGGAAAATTGCAGAAGCGATTCGTAAAATAGAAAATGTAAATGAAATTAGTGGTTATCAAGACGATGGCGATACAGGTCAGGAAGCTATGATTGGTATAAGACCAGATTATCCTTGGAACGCAAAGACGATTAAAACACAAGAAGATGCAGATAGAATCTTAAAGAAATATATGGAAATGTTCCATGTAGAAGGTAATCCTGATTATTTTGAAGCAGAGTATTTTGGATAAAACGAATATTTTATATAGAGGTAAAGATATGAATGATGTAATAGAAAAAATATTAAATTTTATAGAAGATAATAGACCAACAGAAATAAATACTGATTGGGAACGTGGATGTGCATATGCATTAGATGAAATAGAAAAATTAATAAACAAAAATAAATAAAACCAAGATTTGATAGGAGGATAAAAATGACAGAACAAGACATTAAAGTAATGTTTAGCAAATATGTTTTAGAAATGCCTGACAAGGCAAAGGAAGATACCTTGAGATATGTTTTATTTGGAACACATAACACAATTGATTGGCAAGAAGCATATGAGGTAATGATGACTAATATGCCAGAGTTAAAAAGCAAATAAAATGAGGTTTTCATAGGAGGTGAAATGACAAAACTCAAAGATTTACGGAAGATGAAAGAATGGGATTGTGCAGATATCGTTTCTATTCGTGATCCAGACGGAAAAGAGATTGAGATTACGAGTGAACCACAGAGAAGAGAACTAAATAATAAAGAAGTAACAAGCTGGAATACAGAACTTAAGAATGGGCTGAGAGTCCTAAATGTAGTGTTGAATACATGAAATAATGTTTTCATTATTAACTCATGTTTCACTGTAATAGTAAAACGGAATATAACAATGAAATAA
>Ga0326513_10004053_pt1 | contig 10538 bp, 12 predicted proteins | sample 2_2465_0518_D_FD_203654 | JGI IMG/M metagenome (GOLD analysis project Ga0326513, IMG submission 203654) | Bovine rumen microbial communities from UC Davis, California, United States - 2_2465_0518 | ecosystem: Host-associated > Mammals > Digestive system > Stomach > Rumen | place: USA... | reverse complement strand
ACATTGTCAAGCCGACACTGAAATACAAGATTTCCACGGTATGTCAGAACAAGATGTCTGCGACCTATTCAGACTTGCAGGCACTTGATGAAAATGTGGAAATCTTTGAAGCCATGAACATCAAGGTCGCTTCCAACTGGGAAAAGGCTGATATGTCCAATGTTGTTTGGCACGTTGTCAAAGACGCAGGCATCGCAGGCGATTCGTACACTTTCTGGTACGAGCCGAACAAGTGCCAGATGATTAACAATGTCAGCATCCTGCTTGGCGATGAATCGAATCCGAACATCCAAGAGCAACCGTTCATCATTATCCGTGAGCGTGTGTTTGTGAACGATGCCATCGAAAGAGCGAAGGAAAACAATGTCTCGGAAGACGAGTACAGAAATATCGTTCCAGACCTTGACAACGATTTCCAACTCGACCAAGACGATGAAGAAGACTATATGTCATCGGACGGCAAATGCCTGTCCTTGATATATATGACGAAGGAAGATGGTGTTGTATGGGTAGGCAGATGCACCAAGAATTGTATGTATCAGCCGATGCAACCCATCAAGTACAACAAGGGCGGTCAGTATTCTGGTAAGGGTCTGTCGCTCTATCCTATCGTCAACTTTGTTTGGGAAGATAAGCCCGACTCCGCTCGTGGATGCAGTGAAGTCGAGCAACTTATTCCGAACCAAATCCAAATCAACCGACTTTTGGCACAGAGAGCAATTGCCGTCAAGCAATGCGCATTTCCGAGACTTGCGTATGATGTTACGGCAGTCAATAACCCAGAAGACATCGACACGATTGGTGCGGCTATTGAGTTGAATGGTAATGCTCAAGCCGTGAACCAAATGGTTTCCTTCCTAAATCCTGCGGGGCTGAACGGCGAAGGCACTGCGCTCGAAAACGAACTTGTCAAAACTACTCGTGAACTTCATGGTGCATCAGAGAACATCCTTGGTCAGATTGACCCGACAAGAGTAGCGGCAAGTGCCATCGCCGCCTTGCAGGAACAGAGTGCTTCCGTACTGAACGAACAGGTCAGCAAGTTTGAGAAGTACATCGAGGATACCGCTCGTCTTTGGTGGGAACTGGACATCGTGTATGACGATACGGTCACCACGCAGGATTCTGACGGTAACATGATTCAAGTACCGCCCGACAAGATGGAAGAACTTGAGCCAGAAATCCGTGTCGATGTTTCGCAGGATACTGCGTTCACAAAAGAATCTGCCCTCGCAAGAATGGACAAACTTCTTGAGATGGGTCAAATCACTATCAAACAGTGGGCGCAACTGCTTCCGCAGAACTCTCCGCTTCCGAAGGCTGAACTGCTTTCGCTTATCGCACAACAGGAAGAGGAACAACAGGCAATGATGCAAGGTCAGATGCCTGCGGAAGAGCAGATGCCGCCACAGGAAGGAGTACCGAATGGATTGCCCGAAATGTGATAAAGAACTGATTGTTGACCATGTCGATAAGGACGGCAAATACTTCTATGTATGTCTGAATCCGAACTGCTCGGAATACCGAAAGGCTTTCAATCCGAGTACGGATGAAAAGGCAGAAGCGACAATCAAACCGAAACAATAGCCAACAACGCATCAAGCGTTCATGGAGCAGGGTCATAAGGCTCTGCTTTTTATATTAGGCGAGAGCCGAAAGGAATACTTACATGGCAGACGAGATTTACGAAGGTGCGGTCAATGATTTGACCGATATGTCGGAGTTCACCGAACCGACCGAAGATGCCGACCCAGGCGCAGAAGTTGAAGAGACTTCGGAAACGCAGGAAACCGCCGAACCTGCCGAACTTGCTGATGAGCAAGCCGAACCTGTTGAAGAGCAGGAAGAAGAAACAGAGGAAGACATTCCTCAAGGTAAGCGGTCACGAGACAGTGCCTTCGCTGAAATGCGAAGAGCAAGGGAAGAAGCCGAGCGTCAGAACAGTGAACTGCAAGAGAGACTTGAAGCATTAGAGAGAGCGCAGAGAGAAGCAGAACTGCGCAGTTATGCGGAGAGCATCGGTCTATCCGATGAGGAAATCGAGCAGGTTGTTGCAGACGCACAGGCAGAAGAAGAGAAGGAAGCAGAGAGGGCAAACCTTGAAGCCGAAATCGAACGGCTTTCCGAAGAAAACCTCAACTACCAAGTCGATAGGATGATGGAGCAAGACCTTCATGACATCCAAGCAATCGACCCTTCCATCAAATCCCTCGATGACCTTGGTGAAGACTTTGGCAATTTCGTTGCCGCAGGTTTATCTGGTGTGGATGCCTACTATGCCGTGATGAGCAAGAGAGAGCGGAATCAAATCAAACCTGCGCCGAAAATCGGCAAAGCAAACCAAGCAAGCGTACCTCGTGACTTTTACACAAGCGAAGAGTTGGACGCTCTTTCCCAAGAGGAAATCCTCGCTAACTGGGATAAGGTTCAGCGTTCAATAGACAGATTGTAAAAGGAGAAAGGTAAATGTCCTACGAAAAATTCAAAGCCAATGTAATGGCGGCAAAGATTATGGAAGACCGCACTCGTGCGTCCGCTTTCATCAATCATACAGTTCGTGAATACGAAGGTCTGCTCCGCAATGTCGGTGACTCCGTTACCATCAAGGGCGCAGGCAAGGTTGCTTTTCAGCATTCTTCTGATGGCAAGCCCATCAAACTGGGTGACCCCCAGACTCCCGAAGGCACGAACGCAATTCTGACTGTCAAGCAACAGGATGCGTTCAATTTCATGGTTCCCGATATTGATAAGGCGCAGGGTGCGAACGATGCTATTTCTCTGTATCGCAGACAGGTTTCCAACGAACTGGCGATGATTCAAGACAGATACATCGCTTCGATGGCGCAGAGTCCGCTTGCGAAACTGGCTTCTGCCAACGCTACGCAGGCTACCAAGGCGAACATCCTTGAGATGCTCGATGATGCAGTTCAGTGGCTTCAAGAGGGCGATGTGCCGACAACCGAAAAGGTTACGGCTTTCGTTACCCCTGCCGCTTTCAAACTGATTCGTCAGAATGACATCTCTCTGGACACCGACAATAGCAAGATGCTTGCGAGCGGTGCGGTTGCGAAGTACAACAATCTCGACATTGTCATTTCCAACAATGTTGTCCGTAATAACGGTGTTGACTACTGCATGATTATGACCGATAAGGCTATCGCATTTGTTGATGCCATCACCAAGATTGAAGCGAAGAGAGCGAATGACTACATCGCTGACGAAGTTCGTGGTGTCTCCCTCTACGATGCGAAACTTATCCGTCCGAAAGAACTGTATGTACTTAACATCAAGTACACTGCTTAATTGAAAGGAGAGTGAAAACACATGGCAAGAAGTGTTAGCACTGTTTGTGAAATGTTCAAGGCGAATGAGCCGTCTGCGGCGCAGACCCCTGTCGCTCTGACTGCCAATACTGCGGTTTATATTCCGACAGTTGGTCGCAATGTTATCATCGGCATCACTCCTGCCGCCAATGGCACTGTCAAGGTGTACAAGGGCGATGGTGTTGCGGCGATGAATGACATCACCTTTGCGGTCACGAAGGACAAGATTTCCTTCGTGGAACTGGATACTTCCAGTTTCGGTATCATTGATGCTGAAAACGAGAATGTTGGTAGCATCAAACTGGAATGCTCTGCCGCAGGCACACTCGTTGCAGTTAACGCACTGTAATCTGAATGAGGGGGTGGGGATGCTCTCTGCCCCCTCTATTTTTTTAGGGCTATGAAATACATCGAATTAAGAAACCAAATAAAAGACCTTGGCTTTGAGGAAGAGGCTATCTTCACGGAGTATCCGAGCATTTTCCGCAATGCAATCACAAGAGCGTGTCAACTCATTGCCACACTGGTCAAAGCACCTGTCGGCAGTATCCATCTCGACTTGACTCACGAACTTGGAACTACCACATCGAACATCTCAGAGGGTTCTAAAACGAATCCTGTTGTGATTGGCGACGAACTGGTGACGGCATCTAAATTTGATATCGTGTCTGTTGCAAAGGTATCGCACGGCACAAGCAAAGAAGAACACTACTATTACGATGGCAGTGCTTGGCAAGTGCTTGGCAGATATGACCTTGCTGAACTGTCTAAGGATGAAAATGGCAATGTTCTGTTCGACCGTATTGAGCGAATTGTTGTCAATGACGGAAGCGTTGGCAAGACATTCCTGTCTTACGATTTGGAGCAGGACCACATTCTTGTGATGAGTCAAAGCGTAAGAGCAGACCTTACCTTGTTCTATTACGAGCGAATCATTCCTGTTACAGAATCTACGCAAAATGATTTCGAGGTGCAGGTTGTGTATCCGTGCGAACCGCTCGTTGCGCTTCTTGCGGCGCACTATGTGTGGCTCGATGACGATGAACGCAAGGCAGTCATGTACTGGAATGAGTTTGACCAGTTGAGACAGGAAATCGAAGCGAGGGCATTCAGACCGAAAGCAAGGATTGTAGGTGGTATCTAATGGCACAAATGGCACTCCCTGCCGCTCCGAACTACAGACGGACTTCCTATAGTGGATTGCTTGGTTGTGATTTCTCTGTTGACCCCTCACTCGTTGACAAGAAGCGTTCGCCCGATTGTCTGAACATGATTTCAGATAACGGCGGCAATCCAATCAAGCGAAAAGGTTGGGAAGTGGTCAATCATGCTCATAGCGGTAAGGTTGAAAATATATGGTCTTTCTACTCGAATGACCAAAGATACATTGTCTTCACGGCAAAGAAGAATGACACACGAGCAGAACTTGTGTGCATGAAAGAAGATGGCACGGAAGTCCAGTTGCAGAGCGGCGGTGTAGATATCAAAGCAGGCAAGCACTGCGCCTTCTACACGAACACTTCTGATAGCCAGTACGGATTCTTTGTACTGGATGGTGAGAAGTACCACAGAATCTACTTTGATAACACCATCAAGTATGAAGAGGTCAATCCGTATGTGCCGACAATTCTTATTTCTCGGCATCCGCAAAAGGGTGGTGGAACTGTATACCAAGAAATCAACCTGCTGACGATGGCGAGGAAAGAAGAGTTCCTCAACATTGAAAACAACAAATCATTCAAGGTGTCTTCGCAGATTGATACATCAAAGCCGTATAAGTTGTTCTTCAAGAGAACTGATGGTAGTTGGGAACAAGACCCAACCGCAACTGCAAATGTGGATGTTATCACAGTAAGCACCTATCACGCTCCGACTACATCGGAATCGCAAGAAGACAACATCCGCATCGAGTACTATGCGAGTGGCACAAATAAAAGTTCGTATGTTCTTGAATGCACAACCTGCGCACACTTTTCTGCGACCGTGCAGGACCAAATCTTCTTGACGGCGAATCCGAATAGACCGAACAACATTTATTACTCGGCGGCGAATGACATCAGTTATTTCCCCGACCTTAACTATCTGTCTATCGGTGGCGAGAATAAAATCATGGGATTTCTTAATCTTGGTGAGTATCTTGCCGTGGTCAAGGAAGGCACATCTGATGACTCGACAATCTTCCTTGTCTATCAGACGAGCATTACGAGCAAGACGATAAGCGCATCGGATGGGAGCGCAACTACAACGCAAATCAGAACATTTGCTGTCAAGCGTTCTACGGCAGGTATTGGCGCAATCAACAAGTATGCGTTCGGTGTTCTCAATGACGAGCCATTGTTTCTGTCTGCGCTCGGTGTGTATGGTGTCATTTCCACGAATACTACGAGTGAAAAAATCGTCCGCAATAGGAGTTTCTTTATCGACCAAAAGTTGACCGCTGAACCGAAACTGGCACAGGCGGCGGGTACGATTTGGAACAACTACTATGTTCTTGTTGTAGGCGGTGATGAGTACAGAATCGAGACGGAAGGAGAAGTTGAGAAGAAGATTCCTCTTGGCAGAGCGTACATCCTTGACGGCAGACACAAGACCAGTAACAACATGGGCAACACGAACTACGGTTATGAATCCTATTATTGGGAAGGCATTCCTGCCGTGAGTATCACATCGTATGACAAGGAAATGTGGTTCGGTACAGTTGATGGTGAGGTGTGCAGATTCAAGAATAGCGGACAGGCGACCGACTATTCTGATGGAACTGTGAGAGGTGACGATTCCGTAGAGGGCAGAGCAATCGTTGCAACATGGTCTACACCGAATGACAACGATGGAATGACGGAGTATTTCAAAACTATGCAGAAGAAGGGCAGTATGTGTACTGTCGCTCCGTTCGACCGTTCGTCCGTTAAAGTATATATTCGTGTCGATGGCTACGAGCGTATGTTCATCGGCATGACTTATGTAGACATCGCTCGTTTCTTCGATGGCGAAATCGACTTTGAGCGTTTGTCCTTCGATTCGAGAACAACTCCAAGAGATTTGTTCTTCAAGAAGAAACAGAAGAAGTACAAGAGACTGCAAATCATACTGGAGAACGATGAACTGAACGAGCCGTTCGGTGTCTTTGAGATTGTCAAAACCTATGTCATTCAGAGATTTGCAAAGTGAGGAAATGAGATGGCGATTAAAGATAAAAAATTAGCACCCGATGAGATAAGCAGTCTCCGTGTTGTTGGTAAACCCGACCGACTCACTGGTACTGTTCGTCAGAATCAAGAAGTGTTCGATACACTAACTGTCACCTTGGCAGAAAGGTATAACGATGCACTTGACGAAATCTCGACAGGGTTTGATACGGCTCAAACAAACCTTGAATCTGTCAGAACAGAACTTGAAGCGCAGATTTCTGAAGTAGAAAAATCAGAAGGTCCTACTGGTCCGCAAGGTCCGCAAGGTCCGCAAGGTCCGCAAGGTGAGCAGGGTATCCAAGGTGAACAAGGACCGCAGGGCGCACAAGGACCGACAGGTGCACAAGGCGCACAGGGTATTCAAGGACCGCAAGGCGAGCAGGGTATCCAAGGTGAAACAGGTCCGAGAGGTCCGCAGGGTGTCAAGGGCGCAAAGGGCGACAAGGGCGATGACGGTGCTGATGGTGCATCGTTCGTCATCCTTGGTATGTATGCGACTTATGCCGCACTTGTGGCTGAGCATCCGACAGGTCAAGCAGGTGATGCGTGGGCGGTCGGTACTTCGGCAGAAAACACGATTTATAACTGGAACACACAAAGCAGTTCGTGGCAGGACATCGGCGGTCTGAAAGGTCCGCAGGGTGAAAAAGGCGATACTGGCGAACAAGGTCCGAGAGGTCCGCAAGGCGAACAAGGTCCGCAAGGTCCGCAAGGCATCCAAGGCATTCAAGGCGAGCAAGGTCTTAAAGGCGACACAGGCGAAAGAGGTCCGCAGGGCGAACAGGGCATTCAAGGTGTCCAAGGTCCGCAAGGTCCTAAAGGCGAAGATGCAGTAACGGACGAAGAACTGTCCACAACGAGCATCAACGCAGTGCAGAACAAAGTTATCACTACCGCTCTGAATGGCAAAGAGCCGAGCATCGGCACAAAGAATACCGCTTTTAATAAGAGTTTCAGCAATTCTGTTCCGCTGATGGATGGAGTAGGTAGCGCAGGTGTTGGCACTGATGTTGCCCGTGGTGACCACAGGCATCCAAGTGATACAAGCAAGGCTGATATAGGCGGTGTCACAGGGAATTGGTCTGTTGGTGGCACATTGTCGGTCAGCGGGGATTCTGAATTGAATGACCTTAAATTACAACTCGACACAACTGCGGCGGCAGGAACAACCGATGGTGACCTTTATGCCGCTATCACTGCACTTGGATGGGAAAGCGAGGTGATTGTCAGTGCTTGATTTAAAAAAAACGCTGACCAAACTGGTACAAATGTTTTCGGTTACGAGAACAACATTTACACCTGTGAAGGGAAGTGCGTATTCAACTTACGGTGGTTGCTATTACGAAAAATATGGGCGGTTTGTACACTTACATCTTGGATTAAGCGGTTTGACCGCAAATGCGGTGAATAATGTTTATTATATCCCAGAGGCAGTAAGACCAAGTTCAAGTGAAAGAATATTTGCGGCAGGCTCGTGTGGAGATGTCACCTTTGCAAGTTATGCGGAAGTGGAAGGTACGGGTGGAAAGGTTAGTGTAGTTACACCGAGAACATATTGCGGTATAGATATGTATTGGATTCTGTAGCACACTTAATCGAAAATAACGAAAGGACAAGCAAGTGCAAATCAACAAATTGCATGGCAACTACAATATCGTAAAGCGCACACAGGCGGTGAAATATATTGTAGTCCATTATGTAGGAGCAGGAAGTTCTTCAAGCGGTAACGCAAAGAACAACTGCATTTATTTCGGAAGAGCAAACAGAGATGCATCGGCACATTACTTTGTGGACGATGGTGGCATTTGGGAATACGCAGACCCAAAGGCATACTACACTTGGCATTGTGGAGATGGTCACGGCAAGTACGGTATCACGAACTCCAACTCCATCGGCATCGAAGTCTGCCAAGATGGTGACAGACCTTTCACGGAAGTGGAGATTCGGTATCTCACGGAACTGGTTCGGTATCTCATGAATCAGTTCGGTGTACCTGCATCTCATGTAGTCCGTCACTATGACGCATCCCACAAGATGTGTCCGCTCTATTACGCAAAACGCTCCTCTGAGTGGGATAAGTTGCATAAGGCTATAACTGGTCAATCCACAACCAAACCTGCCACACAGACTAAACCTGCGTCAACTACCGCTACTTCCACGAAAGACCTTGTCAAGAAAGGTCAGCGTGGACTCAATGATATGCTTGGAGCAAAGTTGGTTATTGACGGAAGCCGTGGTCCTGCGACAAAGAAGTGCGAAGTCATGGCGGTGCAGGTCGGTCTGAACAAGGATTACAAATGCGCACTTGCGGTCGATGGCTCTTACGGACCGAAGTCCAAGGGTGCGATGTCCAACAAGGGTGTGTATAAAGGAAAGAGCGGTGTGCTTGTTCGTGCGGTGCAGTGCCTTCTTTACACTCACGGCTATGACCCCAAGGGGATTGATGGTCATTGTGGCAATGGCATGACGGCGGCAATCAAGGCATTCCAAAAGAACCACGGACTCACTGTAGACGGCTCGTGCGGAGCGAAGACGATGCTCCGTCTTTTAAGTTAGGTTGAAAGGAGAAATAGAAATGCCCGATGTAGTGGTAGTATCACTCATCTCACTCGCAGGCACTTTATTTGGTTCTATCGCAGGTATCATGACGGCAAACAGATTGACTACATACCGAGTTGAAGAACTGGAAAAGAAAGTGGACAAGTTCAACAACTTGGTTGAAAGGACATTTAAGTTGGAACAATCCACGGCACGGCAGTGGGATAGGATTGATGAAATCAAGTCAGACATTGCCGAAATCAAAGCGACCATTAGAGGAGAATAAGATGAGCAACAAAACTTACGATGTCTTAAAGTTCATTGCGCAGATTCTACTTCCTGCGCTTGGCACTTTATATTTCGCATTGGCAAGCATTTGGGGTCTTCCCTACGGTGAGCAAATCGTAGGAACTATTACTGCGGTCGATGCATTCCTTGGTGCGATTCTTGGAATCAGCACGAAAAAGTACAATGAGGGGGAAAAGTAAATGGCACAGGCAGTTCCTTATCTCACAGAGCAACAGGTCAGAGATAAGTACGCAAAGGCTCTGACCGACTACACGAATCAGCGAAATGCCGAAGCGAACAGAGCAAGAGCAACGGTTAACAATGAAGTTAACAATACTCAGAGACAGAACTATGTCCAGTACATGGAGAATAAAAGAGACTTACCTCAGATGCTTGCTCGGCAGGGTATCACAGGCGGTGCTTCTGAGACTTCTGCACTTCGTGCGCAGACAAATTACGAGAATCTCTACAACAATGCGGAGAATACTCGTAGCGCACGGCTTGGCGAAATCAACAACAATCTCGCTGACAATCTAAACACATACCGCATGACTGCTGACCAAAACATGAACGATGAAATCGCTCAGAACAGACAACTCCGTGCGAACTACGAAAAGCAACTGCAACAGGAAGCAGAGCAGAGATTCGCTAACACCATCAGCGGTTACGATAACATCTCTGAAATCGACAGTTTAATTAAGAGTATCAGCAAGAAGGGTATTGACACTTGGAGAATTCCGTACCTGCGTGCAAGAAGAGCGGAACTTGCGGCGGCACTTGCTGAGCAACAGGCGGCGGCTTCCAGTAGCGGTGGCGGCGGTGGCTACTCGTACCGTTATAACGGCGGTGGCGGCGGTGGCGGTAACACACCTGTTAACAACGATATTGATTACAGTAATGTTGCCGCAAACGCAGGTAGAGTTACCTCTTCGCTTGCATCCGCAAGAGCGAAACTCAGCAGTTTCGGCAGGGGCGGTTCTACCAAGAAAACATCGTCCAGTAGTTCCTCTGCTACTCGTGGGTGGAACGCATCGAAGCCAAAGAGTGGTTCTCAAAGTTACAGAAACTCGAAGAAAGGTTCTTCGAGAAGACATGGTTTTCGGTAATAGGAGACAAACATGGCAAAGAAGAAAAAGTTTGGTGCATCGCTTAAGCAACAAGTTGACCTGCTTCCTATTGTCAAAGAGAAAGCACCGAAAAC
>Ga0326513_10004052_pt1 | contig 10539 bp, 4 predicted proteins | sample 2_2465_0518_D_FD_203654 | JGI IMG/M metagenome (GOLD analysis project Ga0326513, IMG submission 203654) | Bovine rumen microbial communities from UC Davis, California, United States - 2_2465_0518 | ecosystem: Host-associated > Mammals > Digestive system > Stomach > Rumen | place: USA: California... | reverse complement strand
ATCGAGCGTACCATGCCTGTTGTAGAAAGAGGCAAGGTTATCGACGAGGAGACTATCCAGAAACTTGCAGATGCTGACGTAAAGACCATCCTTCTCCAGAAGGACGAGACCAACGACAACGAGTACGCCATCATCTACAACTCCCTGCAGAAAGACCCGACAAATACAGAGAAAGAAGCAGTCAACTACATCTACAAACAGCTCCGTAACTCGGAACCGCCTGATGAGGCTACTGCAAGAGATGTCATCGACAAGCTCTTCTTCTCTGAAAAGAGATACGACCTCGGCAACGTCGGCCGATTCAGACTCAACAAGAAGCTCGGTCTCGATACCGACCCTTCAGTAAGAGTACTTACCAACACCGACATAATCGAGATCATCAAGTATCTCATCGAACTTATAAACTCTAAGGCTACAGTGGATGATATCGACCACTTGAGCAACAGACGTGTAAGAACCGTAGGCGAGCAGCTCGCCAACCAGTTCAGCGTAGGTCTCTCAAGAATGGCAAGGACCATCCGCGAAAGACTGAATGTAAGGGACAGCGAGCAGTTCAACCCAATTGACCTGATCAACTCCAAGACCCTCTCTTCAGTCATCAACTCATTCTTCGGAACGAGCCAGCTCAGCCAGTTCATGGACCAGACCAACCCTCTGGCAGAGATCACCCACAAGAGGCGTCTTTCAGCCCTCGGTCCGGGAGGTCTTTCACGAGACAGGGCCGGATTCGAGGTTCGAGACGTGCACTACACTCATTACGGCCGTCTCTGCCCTATCGAGTCTCCGGAAGGTCCGAACATCGGTCTTATCTCATCTCTCTGCGTATACGCGAAGATCGACGAACTCGGTTTCATCGAGACTCCGTACCGCAAGGTAGAGAACGGTAAGGTCGACCTCGGCAACGAAGGCTGGGGCTTCATGAGCGCCGAAGAAGAGGAGGGCAAACTTGTTTCCCTCGCCAATGTCAAGATGGACGACGATGGCAATATCCTGGAAGACAGGATCCAGTGCCGTCTCGAAGCCGACTTCCCTGTCGTTACCAAAGAGGAAGTGAATTACATGGACGTAGCTCCTAACCAGATGGCTTCCGTAGCTGCTTCCCTGATCCCATTCCTCGAGCATGACGATGCGCACCGTGCCCTCATGGGTGCGAACATGATGCGTCAGGCAGTTCCGCTTCTCAGCCCTGAGTCCCCTATCGTGGGTACAGGCCTCGAGGAGAGAGTCTGCATTGACTCCAGAACCCAGGTTCTGGCAGAGCGCCGTGGTGAAGTCGTATATGTTGACGCTAAGGAAATACATGTCAAGTATGACAGGACAGAGGACGAAAAATTCGTCAGCTTCTCTCCGGATGTGACTGTATATCACCTTCCTATATATAGAAGGACCAACCAGAGCACGACCATCAACCTCAAGCCTATCGTCCGCAAAGGCGATATCGTCGAGAAGGGTCAGGTAATGACCGAAGGCTATGCTACCCAGAACGGTGAGCTTGCACTCGGACGTAACCTCATGGTGGCTTTCATGCCTTGGAAGGGTTACAACTATGAGGATGCTATCGTACTTTCCGAGAAGATGGTACGCTGGGATATCCTTACTTCCGTCCATGTCGACGAGTACCTCACCGAGGTCAGGGAGACAAAGCGCGGAATGGAGGAACTCACATCAGATATTCCTAACGTCAGCGAGGATGCCACAAAGAATCTCGACGATAACGGTATCGTAAGAATCGGTGCCCATATCGAGCCGGGTGACATCATGATCGGTAAGATCACCCCTAAGGGCGAAAGCGATCCGTCACCTGAGGAGAAACTTCTCCGCGCCATCTTCGGCGACAAGGCCGGCGATGTCAAGGATGCATCTCTCAAGGCTAATCCATCCCTCAGCGGTACTGTAGTCAACACCGCACTCTATGCCAAGGTTGCCAAGGAAAGCGGCCGCAAGGGTGCAAGGAGCGAGCAGAAGGCCCGCGTCGAGAAGCTTGAGGAAGAGTTCAACCGCAAGGCTGAGGCTCTCTACAATACCTTCATCGGCAAGCTTGCCACCCTCGTGGAAGGCAAGAAGAGCGCAGGCGTCTTCGACCTCTATGGTGTAGAGATCATCGCAAAGGGCAAAGAGATTACAACCGAAATCCTCAAGTCCGTTGACTATGTCAACATCAACTCCAACAAGTGGACTACCGACAAGAACACCAACCTTCTCGTCAAGGACCTCATCAACAACTATTGCATCGCCCTCAAAGAGGAGCAGGCAAGAAGCAAGAGGGCTCTCGACAAGGTCAAGATCGGTGACGAACTTCCTAACGGCGTAATGCAGCTCGCAAAGGTCTACATCGCCAAGAAGAGAAAGATCACCGTCGGTGACAAGATGGCCGGTCGTCACGGTAACAAGGGTATTGTTGCCAAGATCGTAAGAGAAGAGGATATGCCGTTCCTCAGCGACGGTACTCCTGTAGATATAGTGCTCAACCCTCTGGGTGTGCCTTCACGTATGAACCTCGGTCAGATCTATGAGACCGTGCTCGGATGGGCCGGCGCAAGACTCGGACTCAAGTTCAGTACTCCTATCTTCGACGGTGCAAGCATCGATGAGATCTGCAACTACACTGACGAGGCAGGCGTACCAAGATTCGGTAAGACCCAGCTCAGGGATGGCGGTACAGGCGATCTGTTCGACCAGCCGGCAACCGTAGGTGTGATCTACATGATCAAGCTCGGCCACATGGTTGACGATAAGATGCACGCCAGATCTATCGGACCATACTCACTCATCACCCAGCAGCCTCTCGGCGGTAAAGCGCAGTTCGGAGGTCAGCGTTTCGGAGAGATGGAGGTATGGGCACTCGAAGCCTTCGGTGCAGCTAACGCTCTCCAGGAGATTCTGACAGTGAAGTCCGATGACGTTACAGGAAGGTCCAAGACTTACGAGGCTATCGTCAAGGGTGACCCTATGCCGACTCCAGGCATACCTGAGTCTCTCAACGTGCTCCTCCACGAGCTCCGCGGACTCGGACTGAAAGTGACATTGGATTAATTACGGTAACTTGATTTGATTTTAGAAATATGCCTACTTTTAATAATAAAGAAAATAAGGTAAAGAGCAATTTCCAGAGGATCAGCATTTCTCTTGCTTCTCCGGAGGACATCATCGCAAGGTCCTGCGGAGAGGTCCTGAAGCCTGAGACAGTCAACTACAGGACTTACAAGCCGGAGAAAGACGGACTTTTCTGCGAGAAGATATTCGGTCCTACCAAGGATTACGAATGCTACTGCGGAAAGTACAAGAGGATCCGTTACCGCGGTATTGTCTGCGACAGGTGCGGTGTCGAGGTAACCGAGAAGAAGGTCCGCAGGGAAAGGATGGGTCATATCACCCTTACTGTTCCTGTAGCCCATATCTGGTACTTCAAGAGCGCTCCTAACAAGATCTCCGCAGTCCTCGGTCTTCCTGCAAAGAAGCTCGAGTCTGTAATCTACTATGAAAAATATGTAGTAATCAGACCAGGTGCCAGCGGTCTCGAGAAATATGACCTGCTTTCAGAGGACGAGTACCTCGACGTACTCGCAAAGATTCCTGAGAACTACAACCTCTCCGACGATAACCCTGACAAGTTCATCGCCAAGATGGGTGCAGAGGGAATCTATGACCTCCTCAAGGAAATAGATATCGTAGCTCTTGCAAAGGAGCTCCGCGAATCTATGGCCAAGGAGACCTCTCAGCAGCGTAAGGCAGACCTCCTCAAGAGGTTGAACATCGTCAAGTGGTTCGAGGAGTCAAAGGACATCAACCGTCCTGAGTGGATGATCATGAAGGTCATCCCGGTTATCCCGCCGGATCTCCGTCCTCTCGTTCCGCTCGATGGCGGCCGTTTCGCTACCTCAGACCTCAATGACCTTTACAGAAGGGTCATCATCAGAAACAACCGACTCAAGAGGCTTATCGAGATCAAGGCTCCTGAAGTTATTCTCCGAAACGAGAAGCGTATGCTCCAGGAAGCTGTCGACTCACTCTTCGATAACTCGAAGAAGTCAAGCGCAGTGAAGAGCGAGTCCAACAGGGCTCTCAAGTCACTCTCTGACAGCCTCAAGGGTAAACAGGGACGTTTCCGTCAGAACCTCCTCGGTAAACGTGTCGACTATTCTGCACGTTCCGTTATCGTCGTAGGTCCTGAACTCAATATGCATGAGTGCGGTCTTCCTAAATTCATGGCAGCCGAGCTTTACAAGCCGTTCATCATCCGTAAGCTCATCGAGCGTGGTATCGTGAAGACTGTGAAGTCTGCCAAGAAGATCGTAGACCGCAAGGATCCGGTTATCTGGGACATCCTCGAGAACGTGATGAAGGGTCATCCGGTGCTCCTCAACCGTGCACCTACCCTGCACCGTCTCGGTATCCAGGCTTTCCAGCCAAGGATGATTGAAGGAAAGGCTATCCAGCTGCACCCTCTCGCATGTACGGCATTCAACGCCGACTTCGATGGTGACCAGATGGCCGTCCACCTTCCACTCGGCAATGCTGCCGTCATGGAGGCTCAGCTCCTTATGCTCGGTAGCCAGAACATTCTTAACCCTGCCAACGGTACTCCTATCACCGTGCCTTCACAGGATATGGTGCTCGGTCTGTACTACATCACCAAGATCCGTCCTGGTGCCAAGGGTGAGGGAATGTCATTCTACGGACCTGAGGAGGTTATCGTAGCCCTCAACGAGAAGGCTATCGAACTCCATGCAAAGATAAAAGTAAGACTTCCGAAAGACAAGCAGGATCTCTCAAAGGGCGAAGAGCTCGTAGAGACTACTGCCGGTAGGATCATCGTAAACCAGTATGTTCCTGAAGAAGTTCCGTTTGTAAACGAAGTACTCGGAAAGAAATCTCTCCGTAAGATCATTACAAACGTCATCAAGCACACCGGTGTTACCCGCACCGCCAAGTTCCTTGACGATATCAAGAACCTCGGTTACGACCGCGCCTTCAGAGCCGGTATCTCCTTCAACCTCGGTGACGTCCTCATCCCTGAGGAGAAGACCAACCTCATCGACGAGGGTTACAAGCAGGTGGAAGAGATCAAGGCCAACTACTCTTTCGGTCTTATCACAAACAACGAGCGCTACAACAAGGTGATCGACCTCTGGACTTCTATCGACAACCGTCTTACCGGTATCGTGCAGAAGCAGATTTCAGCAGACCAGAACGGTTTCAACCCGGTTTACATGATGCTGGATTCCGGAGCCCGTGGTTCAACCCAGCAGATCAAGCAGCTTTGCGGTATGCGAGGCCTTATGGCAAAACCTCAGAAGTCCGGTGCGGCCGGAGCTGAAATTATCGAGAACCCTATCATCTCCAACCTTAAGGAAGGTATGACAGTGCTCGAGTACTTCATCTCTACCCACGGTGCACGTAAGGGTCTTGCCGATACCGCCCTCAAGACTGCGGATGCAGGTTACCTTACCAGACGTCTCGTTGACGTATCCCACGATGTGATCATCACAGAAGAGGATTGCGGCACACTCCGCGGTCTTATCGCTACTGCGATCAAGAACAAGGATGAGGTTGTCGAGTCCCTCGGCGAGCGTATCCTCGGCCGTACTTCTGTCCACGATATCTTCAACCCGCTCACCGGCGAGCTTATCATCCACGCCGGAGAGGAGATCAAGGAGGATGTTGCCAACCTGATCGATTCTCTTCCTATCGAGCAGATCGAGATCCGTTCCGTTCTTACCTGCGAATCCCGCAAGGGTGTCTGCGCTAAGTGCTACGGACGTAACCTCGCTACCAGCCGTATGGTCGAGAAGGGTGAAGTTGTCGGCGTTATCGCTGCACAGTCTATCGGTGAGCCAGGTACTCAGCTTACCCTCCGTACCTTCCACGTCGGTGGTACTGCATCCAGCACCGCAGCCGATTCTTCTATCGAGTCCAAGTACAATGGTAAGCTTCAGTTCGAAGAGCTCAGGACTATCCAGAGAGTATCCGACACCGGTGAGACTCAGGATGTTGTCGTCAGCCGTATGACTGAGGTGAGAATCCTCGATGAGAACACAGGTATCACATACTCCCAGTACGACGTGCCTTACGGCTCAGTTCTCTTCAAGAAAGACGGAGATTCTGTTGTCAAGGGCGACCGTATCTGCGAGTGGGATCCATACAACGCTATCACAATCGTCGAGACTGCCGGTACAGTACGTTTCGACAACATGATCGAAGGTTCTACATTCCGTGTAGAGGCTGCCGATGAGCTTGCCCTCAATACCGACAAGGTCATCATCGAGTCCCGAGACAGGACGAAGAACCCTTCAATCCTCATCCTCGGCAAGAATGGCGATGTCCTCAAGCAGTACAACCTGCCTGTAGGCGCCCACGTTATTCCTTCCGATGGACAGGAGGTCAAGATCGGCGATGTGATCATCAAGATTCCACGTGCTATCGGTAAGTCAAGCGATATTACGGGAGGTCTCCCACGAGTTACCGAACTCTTCGAGGCCCGTAACCCTTCTAACCCTGCAATCATCTCCGAAATCAACGGTGAGGTTATCATGGGTAAGATCAAGAGGGGTAACCGTGAGATTGTGGTCAAGAACCGCAGCGGCGTAGAGAAGCACTATCTCGTGCCTCTTACAAAGCAGATTCTTGTCCAGGAGAACGACTACGTCAAGGCCGGTACAAGGCTTTCAGACGGTGGTATCTCTCCTACCGATATCCTCAATATCCTCGGTCCTGTAAAGGCCCAGGAGTATATCGTCAACGAGGTTCAGGCGGTTTACCGTCTCCAGGGTGTGAAGATCAACGACAAGCACTTCGAGATCATCGTTCGTCAGATGATGCGCAAGGTGCAGATCGGCAACCCGGGCGATACAGAGTTCCTGCCTGACGAGCTTGTCGACAAGTGGGTATTCATGGATGCCAACGACCGTATCTATGGTAAGTTCTTCATTACCGAAGCCGGCGATTCCCAGAAGTATTCTGCAGGCGAGATTATCTCTGCCCGTGAGATGAGGAATGAGAATCAGTCGCTCGAGCGTCAGGGACTTAAGCTTATGGCCGTTCGCGAGGCTCGTCCTGCAACTGCAAGACAGGTACTCCAGGGTATCACAAGAGCAGCCCTCAAGACTGACAGCTTCATTTCTGCAGCTTCCTTCCAGGAGACTACCAAGGTTCTCTCCGAGGCAGCGATCAGAGCTCGTGTCGATAACCTCGAAGGTCTTAAGGAGAATGTCATCAGCGGTCACCTTATTCCTGCCGGTACCGGTCTCAAGGAATACCAGGATATCGTCGTGACAAGCGCCGAAGACTACGAAAAGGAAATGAACGATCTTTAGCAGAGACCACTTCATAACCAAGGGCGACCCTCCGGGCCGCCCTTTTTTTTGTCTTCCCCGGCCAGAATTGGCGACTGCCTCCGGTGACGTCTTCGCTTCGCTCGACCCCTCCCAGCCTTACGGCCGGGCCCCTCCCTCTTACGTGGCCGAGGGTGGCCACGGTCACTGGAGGCAGTCGCCAATTCCGGCTTAAAAGAAAGTGTGGAGAGAACCGCCTTCCCGGGATTTCAGAGGAATTGTGTATATTTGCGATATGAGAGAGAAGACTGTTACGGACAAGACGCTGGGGACGGTCACGCTGCGGAAAAGCGCGGCCGCGAGGCGGGTCAGCATAAGGGTGACCGCCGAAAAAGGCGTGATCGTGACGGTACCGAGATGGGTGCCATATGGCATAGGCATAGCATTCCTGACCGCTAAAAGGGAATGGGCTCGCAAGACCCTGGAAAGAGTCCGGACAAAAAGCGGCAGCTACGGTCCCGACGAAACAGGAAGACTATTCTCCGACAAAGAAACGACCGAAACCCAGAAGAACCTGATCATAGAGAACCTGCGCAGACAGGCGAAAGCCTATCTCCCCGCAAGGCTCGCAGAACTGGCCGACAAATACGGCTTCCAGTACAACAAAGTCTTCATAAAGCACAACAGCAGCAACTGGGGCAGCTGTTCCGCCAGAAAAAACATAAATCTCAACCTCAACCTGATGAGGCTGCCGCAGGAACTCTCAGACTATGTAATGCTGCACGAACTCTGCCACCTTAGGCATCCGAACCATGGAGAAGAGTTCCACCGGCTGCTGGACAGTCTCTGTCTGGACCATACAAAAAAAAGCCGGACCGTCCATGAGAAGGAGATCCGGCGATATAGATTGATCTGACAGATTATTTCTGCTTGGCGAGGAAGCACTCGATGGTGTTCTCCATGAGGCAGGTTATGGTCATAGGACCGACGCCTCCCGGAACCGGAGTGATTACCGAAGCCTTTGGCTCGACGGCATCGAAATCCACGTCGCCGCAGAGTTTTCCTGTCTCAGGATTCCTGTTGACTCCCACGTCGATCACTACGGCGCCCTCAGAAACCATGTCGGCAGTGACGAATTTAGGACGTCCGATAGCGACCACGAGGATCTCAGCCTCGCGGCATACAGCAGCAAGGTCCTTGGTCCTTGAATGGCAGATAGTCACGGTAGCATTCCTGTCTAGAAGCAGCTTCGCTACAGGGAGACCAACGATCTGGCTGCGACCGATTACGACGGCCCTCTTGCCCTTGATCTCCACTCCGGCCTCATCCAGCAAGCGGATGATACCCTTAGGGGTGCAGGCAACAGTGCACGGTTCCTTCATCCAGAGTGCGGCAACATTCAGAGGATGGAATCCATCCACGTCCTTGCTCTTGTCGATGGCATTGATGATACGGGCCTCGTTGATATGGTCCGGAAGAGGAAGCTGGACAAGGATTCCGTCAACCTCAGGATCCGCATTGAGACCTGCAATAATGTCAAGGAGTTCCTGTTCCGTGATAGAAGCAGGCTTGAGTATGGTAGTGTTCTTGATGCCGACCACCTCGCAAGCCTTACCCTTGCCACGTACATAAGACTGACTGGCAGGATCCTCTCCGACGAGGATCACGACCAGATGCGGTACTCGGCCATACTTCGCAGGGAAGGTTGCGACCTGCTCCGCCATCTCGGCCTTCATCTTGGCCGAAAGATCTTTTCCACTGATTATCATATAATTGTCATTAAATTACAAAACCCTCCAGCCGATATCCCGGCGATAGAACAGATTAGAGCACTCGACCTTCTCAACGGCAGCGAGCGCCTTGTCATGGGCAGCCTGCAGATCCGCAGCGGATGCAAGGACCATGAGTACGCGGCCGCCTGAAGTGCATACTTTGCCATCCTTGAGGCTCGTGCCCATATGGTAGATGCGCACGTCCGGGTCCTCGGCGGCCTTGTCCAGACCATCGATTGCAAAGCCCTTCTCATATGAGCCAGGATAGCCCTTGGAGGCCATCACGAAGCCCATCACGGCAGAGTCTGACCATTTCAGCTCAGGCATCGGAGTGCCATCGGCAATGGCGGAGAATACGTCATATATGTCGGACTCAAGGCGAGGAAGCACGACTTCCGTCTCCGGATCTCCGAACCGGCAGTTGAACTCGATGACCTTGATTCCGTCAGGAGTCTTCATGAGTCCGCCGTAGAGCACGCCCTTGAAAGGACAGCCCTCTGCGACCATAGCGGCGGCAACCGGCTTCATGATCTTTTCGAGAGCATATTTCTCGTCCTCAGGGGTCACGAAAGGAAGCGGAGTATATGCGCCCATGCCTCCTGTGTTAGGGCCCTTGTCGCCCTCGTATGCGCGCTTGTGGTCCTGGGAGAGAACCATAGGGAATACCCTCTCACCATCCACGAAGCTCAGCAAGCTGAACTCAGGGCCGGTGAGGAACTCCTCGACCACTACCCTGCCCTTGCCGAACTTGTCGTCAAGAAGCATGTCCTTGAGAGTAGCCTCAGCTTCCTCGAAAGTCTCCGGGATGACGACTCCCTTGCCTGCGGCAAGTCCGTCATACTTGAGCACTACAGGGAAACGGCCGCCACGGACATATTCGAGAGCTTCGTCATAAGACTCGAATGTCTTGTATGCGGCGGTAGGCACATTGTACTTGGCCATGAGTCTCTTGGCGAAATCCTTGCTCGCCTCGATCTGGGCGGCAGCCTTCGAAGGACCGAAGACGCGGAGACCGGCGGAAGCGAAACGGTCGGTGATTCCAGCTGAAAGAGGGACCTCAGGTCCAACCACGGTAAGGTCAATACCCTTTTCCACGGCGAAAGAGAGAAGGCCTTCAATGTCAGAATCCTTTATCGGGACACATTCAGCCTGGGCTGCGATTCCGGCATTACCGGGAGCGCAATATATTTTTCCGACTTTGGCACTGCGGGAGAGAGCATCCACGATCGCATGCTCTCTTCCACCGCCGCCTACTACCAATACGTTCTTCATAACGATTATCAGTGCTTGAAATGACGCTCACCAGTCATAAGCATGGTGATGCCATTTTCGTTTGCCTTCTTGATCGAATCCTCATCACGTACGGAACCTCCCGGCTGGACGATAGCCTTGATGCCATACTGGGCAGCAATATCAACGCAGTCATCGAACGGGAAGAATCCGTCGGAAGCCATCACGCAACCTTCGAGATTTCCGCCGAGAGTAGCTGAAGCCTG
>Ga0326513_10004051_pt1 | contig 10539 bp, 15 predicted proteins | sample 2_2465_0518_D_FD_203654 | JGI IMG/M metagenome (GOLD analysis project Ga0326513, IMG submission 203654) | Bovine rumen microbial communities from UC Davis, California, United States - 2_2465_0518 | ecosystem: Host-associated > Mammals > Digestive system > Stomach > Rumen | place: USA... | reverse complement strand
TAAATCCCGATGTCGTCTATGGCCTTCACCCAGACGTGCCATGCTTCTGCCGCAACTACAAAATCCAATCATCCATGTTCGATGCGTGGAACAGACGGGCACCTTACAAGAACCTTTCAGAGCCTTGCAAAGATGGAGAGGACGGTGACGGGGATGGCTGAGTTATACATCATGTATCGGGATGACGTTCCCGTAAAATACGCCTACGGTGACGAGTGGGTAGAACAGGCCTTGCTCATGGATGACATCGGCTACGACACGCCCGAAGAAGCAAAAGAGGCGTGGGAACAGGAGTACGGGTGTGGCTAAAGAGTACATCGAAAAGGAAGCGGCGATTAAAGCCTTCAAAATAGCCGCAGATGAATACGATAAAAGAGTTTATGATATAGCAGTTTGTGCTGGCTTAAACACAGCAATCCGTGTAATAAAATCTCTCCCTGCCGCCGATGTGCGGGAGAATGTCAAAAGTGCGTGGGTGCGTTGTGACAAACACATCGTAAAATGCCACAAATGCGGGAATTTTCTTGATATGCGCGGTGTTAACGCCGGAAGAGGCGATGCAAATTTCTGCCCGAACTGCGGCGCTCAGATGGGAGGCGCGGAAGATGATTAGAGGCGATTGCAACACCTGTGTGCACAAAGACAAAGCGTCATACTCTGCGACTTGTGTTGAGTGTGGCATTGCAAACAAAAATTATAAGCCCATCACCAACGCAGACCGCATCAGAAGCCTTTCGGATGAGGAACTGGCATACTGTTTCGCAGCCAACGAATGTGGCTATTGTCATTTGAAAGAAAAGTGCTTCTCCATGGAGCCGATTAGAGATTGTGAGGATATGTGGCTCGACTGGCTCAAAAGCCCCGTGGAGGTGGAGAAATGATTGAACTGACAAAAGGTGAAGCGGAAAGCCCAGTAATGGAGGACGCTGGATAGGAATGAAAGTAGGCGACCGTATTATGATCCAGCCGGAAACATTCGGGCCTGACATGGCAATCAGCAAGAGCCGCGGTGTGTGTAGTGCGCGTCCAGAATATTCAGGCACCGTGACTTACATACACCCATCGGGGCGCTGGTATCAGGTGACGTTCGACAACGGCGTGAAGGAATGCTTTTTCGTGGATGTCGAGCCGGAGAAGTTAAAGCCCGTGCGACCTGTCAAGTGGGGATTTTAGGAGGACTGGTTTGACAACAAAAGAATGGTTTGCCCGTGGGCGGCGGTTGGATGCCCACATAAACAGTCTCTTAGAAACGAGGGACAAGCTGTGGACAGGGCTGACATCCACAACAGCACGTTACACGGGCGATGTGGTGGACGGCACCAAAGACCCGCACAAGTATGACGGCCTCGTGGCGATGGAGGACATGATTGACCGGGAAGTGGACAGGCTGTATGACATCAAGCAGGAGATCCTTTCCGTCATCATCCAGTTGCTGGACGTGAGATACAGGGACGTTTTGATGAAGCGCTATGTGGACATCAAAACATGGGAGCAGATAGCCGTGGAGATGAATTACACTTACAGACGCATAACTCAGCTTCACGGCGAGGCGCTCAAGGCGGCGGAGGAGTACATACATGGAGCTTAAAGAGCTTGTGACAAAAACGTCAGCGCTATTCTTGGTTGACAACGCAACAGATTTAGGCCCTGCCATTATGAAGTGTGTAATAGAAAATGACACGGACAAAATGCAGTCCTTCTATGATTTGGTGGATGGTGATTTGTCGGTTGATTGGCTTCAGATGATTTATCAATACTACTGCGCAGATCGAAAAGATAAGAAGCAGGATTATACACCAAAAAGCCTTGCGCAATTTCTTTCTCGGTTGATTGGAGATAGCTCCGAAACGGTTGATATGTGTTCTGGAAGTGGCGCGTTAACGATTCAGCGTTGGATGGAGAATCAAGATACTGTTTTCACGCTCTACGAGATTGACGAGAATGTAATCCCGTTTTTGCTGTTCAACATGGCTCTTCGGAATATTCAGGCAACGATACACCAAGCGGATATTTTAGAGATGGAGGTATCAAAATCATGGGAAGTGAGAAGGGGGGAGCGATTTGGCAAGGTCACTTGTATCTAACCCGCCATATAACTTAAAGTGGAGCGCCCCGATTTTTGCACAGATTCAACCGCGCTTTTCGGGCTATGATGTGCCTCCCGATAGTAACGCGAACTATGCGTTTATTTTGACTGCGCTTGATTGGATAGACGAAAAGGCGGCGCTCCTCCTTCCCAACGGGATATTAAGCACAGATACACCGCAAGAGGCAGAAATCAGAAAACGCCTTATAGAAAACAATTTGATTGAAGCAGTTATTTCCCTTCCAGATAAAATGTTTGAGGCAACATCAATCGCAACTTGCGTTTTGGTGCTGAACAAGAACAAAAAGACCATGCAAATTGAAATGGTCGATATGCGGCATGAATACGCGGAAGAACAGCGCGATCAAAACGGGCAGTTTGGCGGCGATTCGCATGAGAACAGGACATATCATAAGACGGTCAAAGTCCTGACAGATGAGGGGATGGCTAAGGCAATAAAAGCTATTGAGGAACACGAAAACGTTCCCGATTTTTGCAAGGCGGCGTCCATCGAGGAAATCAAAGACGCGGAATATACACTTGTGCCGTCAAGATACATAGAGTTCCAGGAACGAGACGAACGTCACAGAAGCTATGCAGACATAGCGGCAGATTATAACCGCATTGTGGAAGCAAAGAACGCGCTAAAACTGACGGTAAACGAAAGCCTTGCTAAATCGCTTGGTCTTTATGAGATTTTCGTTATGATGAAAAATCAGCCGGATATATCAGATAGTTTTGCCATTGTCGGGCAGAAAGCAGAAAAAGAAAGTTTTATCCAGCTCAGCAAAAACGCCGCCGAATTTAAGATTGAAAACAAAAGCAAAGAACAGTTCCCAGAAATTCTTTCGCTATTCTTGCAAATGTGGAAACAACATATTATGTACTTGAACAATCAAGAAAATAGATTGCTTGCAGAGTTCCGGGACGCGCTTTTGCCTGATCTAATGAGTGGAAAGCTGGTGATACCCATGCAGTCCTAAAGCGCCAGGGGAACAGCCGGCGGCGCTCTGCTCCCCGCGCTGGAGAACAGCCGCGAAATTATGACACAAAATATCCGGCCATGAAATTGGCATCAACTTAAAGAGAGATAGAAGAATATATGGCGGGGCGCTTTTGAGAGAGGCGCTCCGCTTATTATTTCCTAGTATTTCACATCGGCCATGTGATAATGTGTAATGTGTAATAAAGCACAGAGGGCAGACGCTCCCGGTGCTTGTTACGTTTTCGTGCGGGTATCCTCCCGATCAGGTTTCTAGTGGGGATCGAAGGTGCATCACAACGCCGGGGACGGATCCTTGTGGGGCGGGTGCGTCGCAGACGGGATGCCCGGGACAGCCGGCCGCGCTTCCTGCCGGGAACCGGGGCATGCCGGGACGGCGGATGTGATACGGATCGTGGAGCGAGGTGAGCGGTTTGGCTTCTAATCCAAGATACAGAAACGGAAACCTCCGTCGAAAACAGCGTGCACGCTTCCGCGCCATGGACGCTCCCTGCGCTATCTGCCGCGGCCGGCTCGGTCCGATCCACTACGATGAACCGTCAGACCCACAACATCCGCTGTCGTTCGTCATCGATGAGATTCTTCCCGTCAGCCGATGGAAGCAGTTCGGGTACGATTCTCCATGGGCGGCCGCTCAAGATCCTAACAATGTTCAAGCTGCCCACCTGGTATGCAACGCCGCTAAAGGCGCGAAGCTCGATTTCCGGTGGGGCGCAGGGGTGGCGGAGGCAAGACGGATCGTGCTCGACGGCGATTGGTGACACCGCCGGCGCGGGGTGCGGGTGGGGGAGGCCCCCCGCCCCGCATTTTGGCGCTCCAGCGCCGTCCAGCGCCGATTTACACACAGGGAGTTTTGATGGATAGATTAGATAAATTAAAAGAGTTGGAAGCGCGGCTGCTTGCGAGCATGGATATAGCGGATGAGAAGTCTCTCGCGGCACTGGCGAAACAATACCGCGAGACGATTCGGGAGATTGAGGAGATCGAAGGAGGGAATAGTGCGGATGACGAGATCGGCGAGATCCTCTCAGCGCGGAACGCTGATGGGAAGCCAGGAGCCGTCCGTAAGAATCGCTCCAAGATATAAGACGAGCGACGGCTACGATGCAGAGAAGATCCTGCGGGCCGGCGGTCTGATCCTTGACCCCTGGCAATCGGCGATCCTGTGCGACTGGATGGGGCGGAGCGTGTCCGGCCGATGGGCAAGTTCCACCTGCGGCGGCAGTGTCCCCCGGCAGAATGGGAAGTCCCTCCTGGTTCAGGGACGGGCGGAAGCCGGAATGATTCTGTTCAATGAACAAGTCATATACACGGCGCATCTTCAAAAGACGGCCACGGAGACGTTTGAGGAGATGGCCTCGTTTTTTGATGGGCCAAGGCTGAAAAAATACGTTCAGGATATAAAAACCGCCCTGGGCCGGGAACAGATCATACTGAAAAGCGGGGCGAGGGTGAAGTTTCTGGCGCGAACCAGAAACGGAGGCCGCGGCCAGCATGGGGATCTTCTGATTATCGACGAGGCGCAGGAGATGGACGAGAACCAGCAGGCCAGTTTTCTGCCGGCGATCTCCGCCAGTCTTAACCCGCAGACAATCTATGTGGGAACGCCGCCCGATCCCTCTGCTGTCGGCACGGTGTTTCGTGGCATCCGGGACCGATCCAAAGGCTCGAAAAAAACGTCGTGGTTTGAGTTCTCTGTGAAGGAGATCGGCGACGTGATGGACAAAAGCCGCTGGACGGAAACGAATCCCGCGCTGGGCCGCCGCATCCTGCAATCCACGATTGAAGGGGAAGCGGAGCAGATGGACCCGGATACCTTCGCCCGAGAGCGGCTCGGCTGGTGGTCCCCGGCGGTGACAGAGCGGGTGGATTACGCCATAGACAGGCAGGCGTGGGAAAAATGCCGCTCAGAAGATGAGAAGCCGGAGGGAAAGACGGCGTATGGCGTGAAATTCTCGGCGGATGGGTCGGAGGTAGCCCTGTGCGGGGCTGTAAGCCCGAAGGACGGTCCGGCGCGGATCACGCTGATCGAGCGCAGGCCGACCGGCATTGGCATCCAGTGGCTGGCGGACTGGTTAAACGCCAGATATGACATCGCGTCCTGTGTGGTGATCGACGGAAGAAATGGCGTGGATCTCCTGGTGGACAGGATCAGAGGCACATGGAAATACAAAACCTCGGTCATGCGGCCCAGCGTCAAAGATGTAATCGCCGCGGCGAGTCTGCTGACCACAGAACTCAGCGAACAGACCGTTACATGGTACGCGAAACAGGATGTACTGCGGGACTCCGCTGTGAACTCCGTGAAGCGTCCTATCGGCGGTGGCTGGGGCTTTGGCGGGGACGATTCCGCGCCCATCGAGGCGGCGGCTCTGGCCCTGTGGGGCTGCCGGACAAGCAAGAGAGATCCAAGCAGAAAAATGAAGGTGGGATGTTGAATTGCAGCTGACACATAGCATGGCGCAGGCGAAGGGCTTGCCGAAAAACGAAAGAGAGACTCTGGGGCGGCTGATCGATACCTATAACAGCCACGCTCAGGCGAACGCTTTAAAACGGAGGTATTACGAAGGCCACATTGCGCTGAATGAGGTCAATTTGGGACTTGCGCTGCCGAGGGGCATGAGCGGACTGGAGATCGGGTGTGCCTGGGGAGAGAAAGCCGTGGACGTGCTGGCATCTCGTTCCATGTTTGACGGGTTCGTGGGGAAAAACGGACAGGACGCGGAGGCCATGAACAGCATCATGTCCGCCAACAGGCTCCGGGCGGAGTACGCCAAAGCCTGCCGTGACGAGCTGAAGTATGGGTGCACCTTCGCGACGCTCGGCGCAGATCCGGAGCTTCGGTGCAGGATTCGGTTCCACAGCCCAGAAAACGCCGCGGCGGAATGGAGCGGGGCAAAGGGCCGGATCGGGGCGGGATTCGCCATCATCGACTGGACGAAAGACAAGACCTTGCAAGATCAGAAGCCATGTCTCGTTTATTTCCACACGGATACAGACCTGTGGGAGCTACGGCGCGGCCGGGACGACAGCGACTGGACGGCGGGGCGGCGTCCCCACAGCATGGGCCGGCCGCTGATGGAGCCTCTGATCTGGAACGCTACCACGAAAAAGCCCTTTGGCCGGTCCCGGCTGAAAAAGCCGATCCGCCGCCTGATCCAGGAGTACGTCCGCACCATGGCAAACGCCACCATCGGGCTGGAGTTCGCCACAAGCCCGCAAAAATATCTTCTGGGCCTGACGGATGACCAGTATGACGCGGTCGTCTCCCAGCAGTTCCGAAACTACGTCGGCTCCCTGATGGCGGCGACCACCAACCCGGAGACCGGCGAGAACCCGGAGTTTGGACAGCTGAGCCAGGGCACTATTGAGCCCCATGTGCAGATGCTTCGAATGCTGGCGACACAGTTCTCCGCGGCTACCGGTCTGACCGTGGCGGACGTGGGGGTAACCAACGACGCGAACCCCACGAGCTCCGAGGCGATCCTGGCGCAGAGCCAGACGCTGATCCTGATGGCGGAGCAGTTGAACGCGGGGAATGGCGACAGCCTGCACACCATCGCGCTGATGGCACAGGCCATCGCCCGAAATGTGACCGTTGACGAGCTGACGGAGGACGAGCAGGAGGTCGTGGCACATTTTAAAAATCCGGCCATGCCGTCCATCGCCTCGACGGCGGACGCGGCGGTTAAGATCGCGTCCACAAGGGAAGGGTTCGGGCACACGGACGTATATCTGGAGATGGTCGGCTTTGACCAGGCGGATATCCGCAGGATAAAAGCGCAAGAGGCCCGGACGCGGGGGCTTCAGTTCCTGACAGAGGAGTTCGGCCATGGAGATACGGCAGAGTGACTGGCAAGATTACATCAATAGGTTGAGCGCCGTAAACCAGAGGGCATCGGAACGGATGCAGACCTGGATGGACGAACACCCGACGGCCCCGGCGGATCAGACGGTGGGGACGGCTTACGCCCTGTCCACAGGCTACGGAGAGGCCGCGGGCGAGCTGGCCTGTGAGATGTATGACGAGATTGCCGCCGCACAGAGGGCCAGAGTCCCCGCAGCGGAGCCGGCGCCCACGGCCACCTACGGCGAGACTGCAAAGGCGGTCTACGGCACCATGAAGACGAACCCGGAGAGCGTGCCGGACACGGTGGGCCGATTGGTGAAGCAGGTGGGAGCCGACACCATGCTGCAGAACGCCCGGCGGGACGGGGCCGAGTTTGCTTGGGTGCCCATGGGAGACACCTGCGCCTTCTGCCTGACCCTGGCGAGCCGGGGCTGGCAGCGGCAGAGCAAAAAAGGGGCGGAGCGCCACGCCTCCCACATCCACGCCAACTGCGACTGCGAGTACTGCGTCCGCTTCGACGGAAAGAGCGGGGTCCAGGGCTACGACCCGGACAAGTACCTGGAGATGTACGAAAACGCCGAGGGCAGCACCCCCCAGGAGAAGATCAACGCCATGCGCCGGGCGCACTACGCCGAGAACGCCCCGACCATCCGCGCCCAGAAACGGGCGGCGTATGCGGCGAGGAGGGAAGGGGAAAAGGGCTTGACAACCGGCGCGGGAAATGGTAATCTGCAATCTTCCAATATGAGGAAGTTGGTCGAGTCGAGTATAAAGTAAAAACGAAGGGAGGCTGTGTTTACGTCGATGAATGGGAATAAGCAAGTGAAAGTTCGATTTACACAGGATGATAAATACGGATTCATAAAAGGCGAAGTATACGCCGCGTTCCTTCCTCAGACCAAATTTGGCAATACCGAGATGGTATGCGTAATAGACAAATTTGGTGAAGAATATGCGTATCCGGCGTCATGGTTTGAGATCGTCGAAGAATAACTAACAACCACATATTCAAGCACCCGCTGAATGGCAGGTGCTTTTTCTATACCCGGAATGGCCGAAGGTGTACGAAATATGATGGCAAAAACACGGCAATTTCGAGGCATTGACAGGGGTTTGTCCGAAAGTGTACGAAAAAAACAGATCAACCACGATGCTAAGCGGCACCGTGGTTTTTCTATGCCCACAACTCAATAACGCAGCCTGTGCCGGACGGCGCGGGCTATTGTTATACCAATTTCGCCTAGTCCCGGGCGAAACAGGGACACCCGCACCGGGGAAGCCGACCCCGCAACAAAGGCGTTAGCGGGAAAGGAGAAAATCATGAAGCGCGAATTTCTGAAAAACCTCGATCTAGGAGAAGGAGCGCGGCTGCCGGACGCGGCAATCGACGCAATCATGGCGGAATACGGGAAAACCGTCAATCCGCTGCAGGAGTCCATCACCGCATTGACCAGCGAGCGGGACGGGCTACAGACGCAGCTCACCAAGACACAGGGTGAACTGAAAGGGATGGAGGACTGGGAGGCGAAGTACAACACAGACACCAAGGCTCTGACGGCGCAGCGTGACGCTCTCCAAAAAAACATCAACATTCGGAACGCCCGTGATAAAGTGTCCGCCTCCACTGGTGTTCCGGCAAGCCTTCTGACCGGAGAGACGGAGGAGGCCTGCAAAGAACAGGCGGACGCAATACTCAAATGGCGCGGCCCCGTGCAGATGTATCCGGAGACCAACGACGGCGGAGAGTCAGCTCCCCCGTCCGGAGGCTCGACCCGGGATCAGTTCGCGGAGTGGGCCAGCGCCGCACTCAACAAAACACCATAAAGGAGAAATGAAAAAATGGCAAGCGGAACCCAGATCAACAGAACTGCGATTGCCCTCCCCACGGAGGTCAGCAGTGAAATCCTTCAGAAGACTCAGGAGACCAGCGCGATCATGCGGCTGGCCCGCCGCGTGAACCTGCCGGGCCGCGGCCTGACCATCCCCATGATCACCGGCGACCCCACCGCGGCGTGGGTGGCTGAGACCGGCGTGAAGCCCGTCAGCAACCCTACCGTCAACACCAAGCTCATGCAGGCGTACAAGATCGCCGTCATTGAGATGTTCTCCGAGGAGTTCACCCGCGATATGAAGAGCCTGTATGACGCTCTGATCGCCCGCATCCCCGGAGCGCTGTCTCAGACCTTCGACAATACGGTCATCGGCGCTACCCCCGTTCCCGGCGAGAATTTTGATAACTTCGCGGCCTGCACGGCGCAGAGCCTGTTCGCCTCCGCGAACGCGTCCACTTATGACGGCCTTGTGGCGGCTGACACCGACATTGCCACCCACGGCGGCATCATGAACGGCATCGCCCTGAGCCCTCAGGCCCGCGGCATCCTGCTGAGCGCCACGGAGTCCACCGGCCGGCCCCTGTTCGTGAATAACGTGGCGGAGGGCGCGATCCCCATGATCCTGGGCGTGCCCACCTACATGAGCAAGGGCGTGTACAAGGCCGGCACCGCCGGTACTTCCGGCACCCCTGCCATTGTGGGCATCGCGGGCGACTGGACGCAGGCCATGTTCGGCACTGTGGAGGGCGTGAAGATCGACATCACCGACAACGCCACCATCACCGTGGGCTCCGGCACTTCCGCCATCAACCACAACCTGTGGCAGGAAAACATGGTGGCCGTCCGTGCCGAGATCGAGGTCGGCTTCCGGGCTGACACCTCTGTGTTCAACCTGCTGACCGGCGAGACGCCGCAGGCCTGATGGTAAAGTTCATTAACAAACTGACCGGCGGGATCATGTGGATTCATGAATCCCGTGTCGAGGAGTACAAGGCGGCGGGACACGCACCCGCCGCTCCTGTGAAGACGCCGAAGAAGAAGACCAAGGCGTAAGAGAGGAGGCCGCAGCACCATGACGTATGCGACAACAGAGGACATTCAGGAGCGGAGCACTCGGGCCTACACCGCGGCGGAGAACACCGTGATCGAGGCGCTGCTGGAGGACGCGGCTATCCTAATTGACGCTTTCAACGCTGATGCGGGAGCTGAGGCTAAGAAGGTCGTGTCCTGCCGGATGGTGATCCGGGCCATAGGGGACGGAACGACCTACAACGTGCCAATGGGAGCCACACAGGGCTCCATGGCAGCGGGAGGCTATACCCAGTCCTGGACGATCAGCGGCGGCGCGAGCGGAGAGCTCTACCTCGGAAAGACCGAGAAGCTCCTGCTGGGCGCGGGGCAGCGGATCGGCGCGGGCAACCCCTTGATGTCCCTCGCGGCGGAGGTAACGGAATGATCCGGGGGATCACCGTGACGCTCTATGAGCGGGTGCAGACCGGGGAGGACGAGTTCCACGCGCCGATCTACGAGGAGACGGCCCAGGACGTGGCGAACGTGCTGGTGACGCCCACGGCGGCGGCGGAGGTCGTGTCCGAGCTCCAGCTCTACGGGAAGCGCTCCGTCTACGAGCTGAGCATCCCAAAGGGCGACGCTCACGAGTGGGAAAACCGAAGAATCAGTTTCTTCGGCCAGACCTTCCAGTCCTTCGGTTCCGTGACGGAGTACATCGAGTCCATGGTGCCCGGCCCCTGGAACAAGAAAGTGAAGG
>Ga0326513_10004049_pt1 | contig 10541 bp, 24 predicted proteins | sample 2_2465_0518_D_FD_203654 | JGI IMG/M metagenome (GOLD analysis project Ga0326513, IMG submission 203654) | Bovine rumen microbial communities from UC Davis, California, United States - 2_2465_0518 | ecosystem: Host-associated > Mammals > Digestive system > Stomach > Rumen | place: USA... | reverse complement strand
TTCTAAAGTCCTCTTAACTGGAAGCTTACCTCAGGTAATAGCCGCTGTCGTAATCGGATACGACGTCCTCTGGGTCCCATTGCTCTTCCCAGGATCGCCTGCGTGCTTTTGCTTGTTTGTGTTTTTTATAAATTCTTCCTCCACACCAGCCTGTCATCGCCGTTGATAACCCGAGAAGAGCCCAGTCTCCGAATTTTGGTCCACCGAAATTCATCTCGTTCTCTTTGCGTCTACTCATCTGTAGATCACCTCCAATAAGAGAGGTGGTTTTTTCGCGAATTGAGAAGCAGCTTTAAAGTGTTATTTAATCAGGAATGACTTTATTCTCAAACTTTTTGTAGGCGTCCAGGTACCATTCCTTCTGGTCGCCGTTGTAGGTCAGCTCATAGTACATCCCGTTGTACAGACTTGTACTAATCAAGTATTTCCAGTTCTGTAAGGCTTTGCATTTCCAGACGATATAAACATCGAAATCAGGTTCTGAGTCAGACTTGTCCAGATGTTCAAGCACATAGTTTACTACCAGATAAATAGCTTTTCCGTCCATTTTTTTTTCACTCCTCTCAAATCTTCACTCCGTGTCTCGCGAACTTTCTTTTCCATCTCGCTTTTCGCCGACCTTTACGGTCCGCCCAACATTGAACAAGATCACAATATAAAGAGCCGGCAGGCACCCATATCGCCATTTCTTTTCTCCTTTTCAAATCAGGTCTTTTACCTTATACCCAAAGGGAACGACACCGTTAACAATACTTTCCCAGTGCTGCCTAACCTCAGGACAAGCGTGGCCATCGTCTTTATCGAGAAGCTCCCTGGCTTTTTTCTGAATGGCCTTCCACGAAAGCTCGCTGATAACTTTGTCATACTTGTCTTCATATTGCGGGTAAAGGAAGTCGTCATAATCAACCAGCCGCAGTCCGCATTCATTGCCAGTCTTCGTCCAGTTTCTTATGTAGTCCCACATAACAAAACCCGCTTGAAAACCGGTAATTCCTTCAACGTGAGCCCCAAGCCATGAACAGGCAACCGAACATGCAGCGATAGCCTGGCATGCGGTTCCGTAATCATGCTCGTAAGAGTTCAGCATCTTGTCAACGAACCTTGACAGTTCTTCGATGCTCTTGACACTTTTCGCTTCCTCGAACCATTCTTTCTCAAGATGCATTTTTTCAGTGATCGGCTGCTTGTCCATGCGCTATTCCTCCTTATTATCGATAAGTATTAAGGTTGAACTCGGCCTTCGGGTTATTTACATAGGTCATGATTTTGTAGATGTGCGCGTCGCTGTCCCAATCAAACTGCACACCGTTCATTCGATATTCCGGAGAATATCCAACGCTGTGAGCGCCCTGCGGAACAGGCATACCGGCTTCGTAATACCAATCCGTGATAGGGAAGAAGGTTCCAGGAGCATTGCTGCACATCTGGTTGAACGCTGCGCAGTGATTCATCAGCGCCTGTTCACTGGATCGGATCAGTCTGCCAGTCCATGCCTCCAGGATCAGTTCGTCGCCTTCGCCGGTATCGTAAACGCCGAGGCTTGCCGGCATGATCAACCCTCCGTCTGAAGGCTGTCTGAGAATATCATTCCTGCTTTCCAGCGCTTCCTTGGCCATGGCCGTCTGGATTTTGTTTTCCTCCTCAGCGCCCATGGCTTCCTGTACCTTTTTACGATACCGTTCGTACAAGTTCTCGCCCGCGGCCACCATGCTCATCAGCTCCGCCTGTTTCCCGAGGCCGATCTTGGTTCCGCCCAGCGTGCATGCACAGCTCAGCAATGTCAGCATCCCTGCCGGAATATAACATTTCCACGTCAGCTTAACCTTCTCTTTCGGCTCCAGCAGTTCGTGGCGGGTCCACTCCTCATCCGTAATGATCTGCATGGCTTTGGGTGTGGCTTCAGCCGCGAGTACGACGGCGCCTACGGTGCTGGCCATACTCATTCCGGCGAGGATAACCTGTGAGTTCCGCTCTACGAATCTCCATGCCTGACGAAATATCATTTTTGTATAGCTCATCGTGATCTTCCTTTCTCATCCAGGTCGGATGAATGTTGTTCTGTCTGATTAAGTCAAAGATCTGCCACTGGTTCCAATAAACGTCCTTCTGTCCGTTATGCGTCAGCCAGCAGACGCAGGGGATACCCATGCGGTACATTCGGACAAAGGTGCCCATGTGGAAGGTGTCCTCATTATGCTCCCGGTCGTGAATCGTGTAATCGCTGCCGGACTCCAGGCATGCCTGAAAAATTGGGTTCAGCATCGTTGTCACCCCTTTAGCTCTTCGATCGGTTCGTCTTCGTCAAAATCGTCGATTTCTTCGTCGCCTAAATACAATTTTAAAATATCACGTGCATATCCGTCACGGTCGATAGGCCAGTAATCCAGCACTGTGCTATTTGTGAGCTCTTTTTTAATCTCCCGATAAACGCTTTCCGTTCCAACGAGCGTCAGCCAGTAACCAACACAGTTGCCGTTTTCATCCTTTGCTCTAAGTAATTCAACGATTATGGCCCCGCGAAAATCCCGGTCATCGTTCCTTACCCATTTGGCATACTCCTGTACAACTTCCGGATCATTCCTTTGGGCAATGGCAAAGCAAACCAGCTTTTCCTGGCGTTCTTCGACCTTCAGGGCAGCCGTTCCGACCGCAACCCGAAGATACATACCCATGCTGACTGCCAGCGAAATCGACGCGGCGATTATGCCGAACAGCGTATGCATCCCCGTCAGAACCGCAATTAACACTAGTAGGTTGGCCAGTACAGTAATCGCCGCTGTTACCTGATTGATGGTCCTCATTTTCATTCCTCATCATCCTCCTCTACGCGGGCTCCGTATTCTTCTGCCGTCTCGTCTTCCGCCAAACTCAAACCCAGGTTCAGGAAGTATTTACCACCGCCCAAAAACACCGCAACCAGGTTTAAGCAGCCAAGGACCATCAGCACTCCTCCGGAAATATAACCGAGAATACTTCCTGCCATCAGCCCGCATATCCCGGCCATAAAAAAGCAGATTCCCTCAACCAGCGTGAGAGCCATGGTTCCGCGAAGTGTTTTATTCATATCTGTGTCCATTTGTTTTTCCTCCTTAACGATGCAGATCGAGAATGGTAACATAACCGTCTTTATTTCGTTCAAAAGCGGCCTTCAGTTCGATTTCGTATTCCGGGTTATCGACGAACGAGAGCGTTTTCCGATCCCAGTGATCTCGTGCGCTCTGCTTGCTGAACGCGTCGTCAACAAAACCGTATCCGTGATCTATAAGATCATCGGAATTGTAAAGATCAGATATTTTGCATCCATCGACGTAAACGTATCCGTCACGCATGCCGCCATGCATAAGGAAATCGTCCTCTATGCTATTGAAACTGTAAAAACCGGATATTGGACACCCTCGGTCTCTATGAATACGCAACAGATTCTCGAGAAATTCGCATCTGAACAATCGTCCGGCTCTTGGAGTATCGACATAGAAATACCACTTGTATGTTTCATCCTCCTCGGAGCACCTAAGCTTCAGCATACCGCCGTATCTTCCACCAACGATCCACGAGTCCCATCCGATGTCGCCGTCGACTTGGTCTGGATTGTATTCGCTGTAAGGATCCATAATTTTTTGAATTTGCTCGTTGCTTGGGAGGTCCTTCGTGAAGAGATAAATACAATAGTGCATTGCTTTCCTCCTTAAGAATATAATGCCAGCAGCATTCTATACAGCCGTCTCGGATTGCCAAGGATGGACGGACGTTTTTTCCATCTTCCTTTCTCAAACCAAGCGCACAATTCGTCGTCAATCCGGATCATCAACGTCCAGATATCAGTTTTCCGAATGAAGTTTTTCTTATCGATCTTGCCATTGCAGTCAACCCCGACAATCCAGATTACAGTGTGTTTGTTTCCGTCATAATCTGCGAATTCCAACCGACCCTGCCGAATATCTTTCTCCATTATTGAAATGCTCCCTCCGGTCCGAGAATGAGCAGCCCGCACATTCTGGCAGCGTTGAGTTCGATCGTACATCCGTTAGAATTCTGCCACCCTGGACACATGTAAATCGCATCAGCCATACTCAGTACCTGCAGTGCGTGGCTCCAGTAGCACATACGCTCGTTGCGTCCCTTGCGCAGCTCGTAGGGGAGTTCATATTTGCGGGTGCTCAGGATTTCCACCTGCTGGTCAGGCTTAGTCCTGGTTCGAATATCATTGACTGCCTGCTGATAAACCGCTTCGATCTGCTCTCCGCTCAGTCCGTGCATAGGCTGGCTTACGAAAATCGTCAGTTTAGTCGTTTTATCCATTTTAGTTTTCCTCCTTCATTTCCTTAGTATAGATGTATACGTCCGTATCCTCGTCGGCTTCTGGATCAGCGCTGCGAATGACAAGGTTCAAGGTTCCTTCCGGGTATCGTGAATCATGATCTCCGGGGAGCTCTTGCGTCAGCTTTGCAAATATGATCGTGTCGTTTAAATGAATGGTTCCTTCGTCAATTAGATCCATTAGTGAATGAATGACGGCCTTTACAGAAACGTTTTTCATGCGATCGCCTCCTCAAGTCTCTTCAGTTCCTTATCCAGCATGTCAAGCGCGGCACGAAGCTGACCAACAGTTCCGGCAAGTTCGCTTTTGACCTGCTTCTGAACCATCTCTTCAACCATTTCAGTAGGGAAGGTGATGGTGAAACCTGCGTCCGTCCGTACCACCGGTTGAAGCGGCGGAATTTCGGATGAATCGCCGTCCGTATCACCGTCATGCTTTTCCAAAAGTTCGCTGACATCGGCATACGAAAGTGCCGAAGCATCATCGAGCTTGCTGTAGCCTCCCCACGGATATCTTCCTGCGATAGGCTTGCCGTTCGCATCGCGTTCGGTGATGATTTCATTCGACCGATCAAGCACCTTGGTATACTTCTTATTCTGCTGGGGCTTGGCGACCCGCCGTACAGCCCGCTTGGCAAATGCCGGATCAAACGGCACCTCCGGTTCCTTCTTGATATCGCCAAGCAGATCCAGAACCGGAACTTCCTTTCCAACTTCGGGATCGAACACCTTGCGCGGTTCCTTTTTGGCAGCCTCGGCCGGCGCTTTCTTGATCCTCTTGCCGGGCTGAGTGAATCCGCCCTTGGTGACCCATTCTTCTACCTGGTCGCTCGGGATCATCCAGGCAGGCCTTCCATTGTATCCGGCCTCCATGAAGCAATCATGGAATCTTCCGTCGTAAATCGCCCGTGCAACCGTCGCTCTTCCGCAATTCAGTCTCTTAGCCGCATTGGAAATCGTGTAAGTGTTTACCATTTTCGTTTCCTCCTCTTTGGTCTCCGGCAGTTCTTTCATCTTGTGTCCGCACTTCGGGCAAATATAACGAAATTCCCCGTGTTTGTTGGGAACAACGTCCATAAGGGTTACGTTATCGCACAGATCGCATCGAAAGCCGAGAATATCTTTTTGCGTATCACCGTCTTTGTATACCAGCATATTCCGCGCTCCTTTACCGGTCGAAAAAGAAAAGCAGAGAGCTGCTTTCGCAGCGTCTCCGCTTTTTGGTCACTCAATACTCGTCCGTATCGGGCTCATCGTCCTCAGGTCCGACGTCACTTCCGTCCTCGTCATCCCCGAACGTCCTGTCGATGGCCTCGCGTACGGTCTCGCCGCTGCGAAGCGTGGAATACTCCGCCGGTCCGGTCTCGCCTTCGTCGTGATCACCACGCCGGCTGAGCATATACGCTCCTCCGCCGATGGCAATCGCGCCAACCGCAAGTCCCTTCCAGTGAGTCTTTCCCCACTCGACAGCCGTCTTGGCTTTCCGCTTAGTCCGCTCCCACAGGGTCTCGTTCTCAGGAATTCCAGATACCTTCGTTCCGTTCTTTTCCATGATTGTGAATCCTCCTTATTTTGTCTATAAGTAATAGGTTCCCATTAAGAGGTGTGCATTTTTCGCGAATTTGACGCCTTGTTTACCACGCTTTTCTGGATGTAATTGTAAAGCTCTGTGCATTTATCTGCGTTTTCGCAGTAAACCGAAATCAAATGCTCTACTGGTTCCCCGCCGGCAAAAAGTTCCTGACGTGAAGTTTCGGGAACGAAAGCGCCGCAGTTATAGCAGTAAGGCTGAAGTTTTAATTCAATCATCGGTCATGTCCTCCGGAATCGCGTCGATAACATATTCAGCAACATGCGCGCCGTTGAACGTATAAGGATCGCTATCTTTATACTTTTCGAAAAGCTTGTTAACGATTTCCTCGGCTTTTTCTTTTTTCGAGCAGACGCAGTAAACACTATCATAATCCGGATAATAACTGTCATCACATTCTGCAGATTTGATAACGAGATATACAGGCTGAACCATCGCGCGTACCTCCTTAAAATATAATGTCATAGAAAAAGAAAGGAAGGCCGTATATTACGTACCTTCCGTTCGTTGGGTCCGACCTCAGTTTCACAACCTCGGTCCTGGTATCCACTTTTCCAGCCTGTTCGGCAGGACATGACCGTCTTTGTCATACTTGATAACTGCGCCGAGCGCCAGCGCCATGCCTCCAATCTTGAGTACCTCCACCCAGACCTCCTTCGGGATTTTAGGTTTCTTTAATTTCTCCTTCAATCCCAGAAGCTGGTCCAGCTGATGCTGATACCGCTGAATGTCGGTCAGTGCCGTCGCCTCGGCGAGCTTGTTGCTGATCTCAACGATCTTCTTGTCCAAAGCCGCCATAGCTTTCCGTTTGGGCCACCAGGTTTTCTTTTCCTTCATTGCGAATACCTCCTTTTTTGCCGTTCCCATTAAGATACCTGCTTTTTTCGCGTTTTTTCGGCTAATTTACGCAGCTTTTCCATAACAAATTGGCCATCGTAGGGAAGCGCATAAGGATTTTCCAGAATGAAGTCCTCAATGTTCTGCATGCTTCGCTTATCGATGCCGGTTTGCTTCGGCTTGGTAGCATACCAGCGATAGTCCCTGGCCGCCTGACCAACGACTTCACTCATCAGGGTAATCAAGCCGTCGTTGTCCATGTCAAGGTTTCTTTCGCGCTTCGCCTTGATGCGGCCTTTATTCCAGGCGCCGATTACGGACTTCGCCCACGCGTGATGTGCGGTCGTTCGGCCACATTTCGGGCACGTCACTCTGAATTTGGGAACCGAACTGCCATAGAACGTTTCCTCCAACAGTTCCGGTTTCATGCCGCACAGCGGACAGGGATTAAGAAGGTCGGAAACTTTCTCCGGTTTTTTATTCTGCTCCATCAGGCTCTCACCTTACCTTTCTTTGGGCTCTGCTTCTTCCACTGCTGGAATACGTCCATGTCTACCGCCTTTTCGGCAGCCAGAGCAGCTTCTCCGAAAGTCCTGTAGAAATTCTTGAATCGTCCGTTCACGAATAAATCATAGATATCATCTCTCGGCACCCAACGGATCTCAATATCTGCAGGTGACATGCATAATCCTCCTTTTTTACTCCCAGAAAACATCAAGAATCAGGGCTTTGCACTCGGGGCATCTGTCGTCCATATGAGCAAGACTGATAGCACCGTTTTCATCCAGTTCGTATGGAATAATGTTCCCGCAGTTTTCGCAGAGAAACAGCGCAGTTTCGTCGGCCTCGTCCGTACCAACGAGCCTGAAGTTTGTATTGTTACTCATCAAATATCATCCAGCTTTCCGGCAGCTTTCGGGCCCAGTCGATGAAGAACTTCCATTCGCGCAGTTTGTGCCCTTCGCGCTGTCTTACAATATTTCTGAGAGCCGCATAGCTCATCATGACGGTACGTTTCTGAATATAACTCTGCGGCAGGTTCTGGATGAGGCTGCGCCATACTTCCTCCCGATCGTCCGGGCGGTCCTCCTCCTGATACAGGCGAATTAAATCGTTAAGCACAGCCACGGTTGCCCGAATGTTTATCCAGGTCTTTGCGTTGCTTTTTTCAAACTCGAAGTCATCCTCAGTAATCGGCCGGCTCGTCAGTTTATGCATCGTGCTGCAGCTGACCTTTTCGACGCCCTGGCGGTAGGTGTCGAATTCCTGCCACCAGTATCTCGGCGCCTCAATATCCGCCCACACCATGACCATCCGAAGGTGTTTGCAGTGCTCGGGTCCGGCCTTCTGGAGCTTCAGGCTGAGCTCTTTGTCGTTCGGACCGACGACGACACATTTTGGATCGAGACATTTGTAAAGAACCAGCTCATCAGGATCTCCCTTTTCTACAGTCGGCAGCGCAATATAAGTATCCGTCCGGTCCCAGCTGTTCATAGGATTCCGCATGGCATGCAGGGCCGGAACAATTCCGTGTACATCAAGCGTCGTGATTTTCATCCTCGTTTTCCTTTCCGCACCCGCATATTCCAAGGGCGCCTCTCAAATCCTTCATATCGTTTGTATTTGCATTTCGGACAATAATAAAAGCCGGCATCGAAACCCATTCGATCCGGCGGTGACCATCTGAGCTGCTTTTTACAGGACGGGCAAATATCTGATCGATTCATTTTCCTTTCTCCGCATATAATAATTTAGTGTATTCGCCACCCCGAGACCATTCCCAATGAACACCGAGAATCTTGGCAAGTTTTTTCATGCTTTCGCCGAGCTGATCGGCATAGCTAAAGTATGGTCCTCCCGGATCTCCGCCATGGAGTATTGCATCACGTATTACATCGTTAATGGCACCTATCAGTTCCTTATTGTCTACGTTGCGATTCATTTTCTTTCCTCCCGAATAATAAGAAGCTCGGCGGCGTCTCTTACGACTTTGCCTCCGAGCTTTACGCTTTGTAAAAGTTCATGAAAAGAATACTCGATTCCCGCGATATCAGCATAAAACTGATAGTCGTCTTCGGACATTTCATCTCTCATCGAAACCTTCTGCCCATGATACCAATAGGAGCGGTTGTCTTCACCACGCAGCTTGTCAATCGCTGCTTGAAGGATTACGGCTGCCGCGAGTCTTTTGTAAGGATCGTCGAACCTCGTTTTGTTCTGAAACATTATCCGATTGCATGCGCTTTCGCTATGGGCTTTTGCGATCTTAGAGACTTCGGATCGCTTCATTCAGCGTGATCCTCCTCCTTCGCCGTTTTGACATTCGAATTCGCTTTTTTCTGCGCTTTAAGGCCGAGCAATTCTCTGGCAAATGTTTGAAACCTCTCCTCCCGAAGCCGTTTTTGCGCTTCCTGTTCAGCCCGAAGTCTCTCAAGTGCTTCACGAACCAGAAGATCGTGCCGAAGCTTTCTGTTCATGGCATCGCGCTCTCGTTTATATTGCTCGTTAGCCTTTTTCCGCTCACGCTCCTGTTCACGCAGTTTTTTCTTCTCATTCGCCTTGTCGATAGCCTGGTTCATCAAACGAATGGTCCCGCCCGTGCCGAACATATGTTTAGCCAGCGCTGCCGTAAACCCGCCATACTGAGAAGCGTGCTCCTTATTCTCCTCAGTAACGGTAGTTTTCGTGCCGTCTTCCCACTCTACAGTCGTGTAGAACTTGCCATCATGTTCGTTAAACCAGATACGCTTGGGAATAATACTGTTGCGATCGATTTCCATCAGGTCTTCTTCGTAGCAATTCATTTCTTTTTCTCCTTTGCTGTCATTTCTCGGTGTGAAATTGCATCCGCGCATACAGCTTTTGCAAGGCTCGTAAAACGTCGGTACACAAAGATGCTGGCATCCAGTGCAACGATCCATATCTATATCTCGTTCGGCAAATTCCATCTCAGGTTCCTCCTCCATTTCGTCATCAAGGCCTACGGGCGGGCCAAGCCACACGTAATATCCAAGGGTACCGGTGGCAACGTGCATTCGCTGAATCTGATCTTCTGTCCAGCCGTGAGTGATACCATAGCCCAACGGTTTGACACCGTTACGATGAATATTACAGTCAAAATCGATGAGGTCCGGTATTGTGCAATACTTCGTTTCCATTATTTTCTGCACAACTGAATTCAGAAATATATAGGCGTAGTCGCGGTCTTCTTCGCAATACACAGTTGATTCATCTGAGCTCAGCCAAGACTTGTAGTCATGCGTCTTTTCCATCATTTTTCTCCTTTCATCTCGTCCGAAAAGAAAAAGGCGGAACTGAGTCCGCCTGGCGTTTAATCTTCAACGCCTTCCATCATCAGTTCCGTCCACTTTTTGGTATCCTTCATATTCTCTTTCAGAATGTCATAGGTTAAATCTGTAAACTCCTTCGTGTAGTCCTTGACCGCCTGCTTGCCTCGTTTGCTGGTCAGCAGCTTCATCATCAAGATGTAGCCGCCTACAGTTCCGAGTGCGATTGCCGCCGCAACAGACAATACAAAAGTAATCGTTGACATGTTTTACCAATCCTCCTCAAAGTTAATATAGGTCTTTCCATTAAGAAGCCTGTAAAATCCGCGATCCGACGAAAAAGAAGGGAGGACACGAAGCCCTCCGAGTCATTTAGAAATTACTCTTATACTCGTTTTTCTTCTTGTCCATCCCCCAGGCTCGATCGTTGTCGAGCTGAAATATCCTCCGTACCATGCAGTTAATGCTGCCGCTGATCCTGCCGATCAGGTCGATGCCCGTTCCCAACA
>Ga0326513_10004048_pt1 | contig 10543 bp, 10 predicted proteins | sample 2_2465_0518_D_FD_203654 | JGI IMG/M metagenome (GOLD analysis project Ga0326513, IMG submission 203654) | Bovine rumen microbial communities from UC Davis, California, United States - 2_2465_0518 | ecosystem: Host-associated > Mammals > Digestive system > Stomach > Rumen | place: USA... | reverse complement strand
TGATTGACATTGACAGGTTGCAGAACACCGACGTTAACGAGCGCAGGCTTATTGACTGGCTTATGTCCGGCGACGCTGAATATAAAATCTTTGAGGACTCAACCGTCCCCGGGTACTTCTGCAAAGCTATTTGTAAAAATATCAGCGAAATTGCTCGCAATGGCTTGAACGGCTATATTGATACGGCAATATCGTTTAACCGCCAGCCGTTTTGGTATTCAAAAATCGGTCAAAAAAAGCTTACTTTTGAAGCTTCCAAAACCGAGCAGACAATTACAAATCCGGAAAAATATATATCAGAGCCGTATTTTAAAATCACGGCCGACGTAAGCGGTATAGGAGAAACCTCTCTAATTGTCAACGGCGAACCATACACGCTTGCAAACTTTCCCGGTTATATCGAAATAGACAGCGAGGAATATAACGTTTTCCAAGGCACTGTTGACTGTAACGACTATGCAAAATTCAACTATATGCCGTTTTTCAAGCCGGGCGTAAACACATTTGCGGTTGAAGCTAAATCTACGGCGATGCAGAAACACATCCTTTCTGTTGAAATCATACCGAGATGGAGGCGGTTGTAATGCTCCCGAGATTATATAATCCAAACATAAGCGTCAACACATACAGCAACAACGGACTGGGATTTATCCGTGATTGCATATCCTGCGAGGCAACCGAGGAAAAGAACGGCGAGTATTTTCTTGATGCAACGATTTCAGGCTCGGACAGGCTTGCGGATCAGATAACCGACTCAATGATAATCAAGGCTAAGGCAAACGACTATGATCCGCCGCAGTTGTTTGAGATTACAAAAGCTGTTCCGAGCTACAACGACCGCGGAAGGCAAATCAAAATCAGTGCCCAGCACATCAAGTATCTTTGTTTTCAAAACTATATGCCGTCAAATATTGATTATCCAGACGATGTAGGTAATCCGAAGGAAATCATAAACACGGTGTTTTCCCGTTTGGCACTGCCGAACCGTTTTACCTTCAGTAGCAGCATTTTAGAAAGTAAAACTATTCAATTTGCCGAAGCACCGTCAAAGGCTCTCGGAGAAATTTTCGGCGGAGCGGAAAACAGCCTTTTATCAGAGTTCGGCGGCGAATTTCATTACGACAATTTCAACATTGAACTGTTGGCATCGCGCGGTCGTCAAACCGGTCACAAGATTGTTTTCGGTAAAAACATGTCAAGTTACGAGCAGACTTTGACAAACGACGCCTCCTATTCTCACATTGTCGGCTTTGCCAAAGTACCGCGGTTAAATTCTCAGTCTAACGGTTATGTCACAATCACAAGCGATCCGGTAACTACGGATTGCACACGCGTTTTCCCAAAGGTTAAGCTGATTGATTTTACAAACGAGTTAAAGACGTTTTTCGGAAATAACTTTTATATTTCAGCAGGAACGCTCTATCCCGGCATAGAGGATAAGCTCAACGAGGTCACGCAGGAAAAGCTTAAAGATTACAGCGGTATAGCTAATCAGGACATAAACATAAAGATTGATTATCGTCCGGAGCTGGACAGGCTCGACGATGTTCGGCTTTGCGATACCGTAACTGTGGCGCTGAGTAAAACGAAAGCCGTCCGTGCCCAGGTCACAAAGGTTAAGTATGATTGCTTGGCGGAGCGTTACAATCTGTTAGAGGTTGGAGACTACCGCCCGGCGCTCGCGATGTTCTTAAACCGTAAAAGGAGATGATTATATGAATATTCCTCATAGAAAAATCAGCGTTGATATTAACAGGCTCACTCCCTTGTCCGTTAAGCTTATAGGCAACATAGGAGATAAGAACACCCGGTACCTCGATTTGCAGTTGACTGCAAATAATAAGCCTATCGAGTTTGAGGAAGGGTGCACGGCAACGGTTACATACGCGGTGGACAGGACTGTTATTGCTGAAAACGTACCGTGTGACATTGAGGATAACACTCTGATTATCGGTTTTGACAGCGAAAAAGTTGAAAACGCCCACAGCGGAATTATGAAAATTCAGCCTAAAATAATTGACGCCGATAATAATGTGTTTGTTCTGCAAATACCAATTTGCGTTTACATAACAAATGACATTGCTGAGCGGGGAAGGAGTTAAAAATGGTTATACCTCATAGAAAATTAAGCATTGACATTAACAGACCAAATCAGTATACGATTGACTTTATCGCTCATGTTGGCGATAAAAACACCCGATATATTGATATAACCTTTAACGCGGACGGTGAGCCTATCGAGCTTGAGCAGGGTTGTGCCGCAATAGTAACGTATGTTTCGGACGGTGTTCTGATTGAGCAGGCAGCGGAGTGCGATGTTGACGGTTCAACCGTTATCGTTGGAATTGACACCGGAAAAGTTGAGAACCTTCGCAGCGGAATTCTTGAAATTCAGCCGAAAATCGTTGACGGCTCGGGAAACATTATCGTTTCACAAATCCCCGTGCTTGTGCGCATTTCCCCCGACATAGCGGAGCACGGACAGATTAAGGATGATTCGCTCGGTTCATATGCGGAAGTGGTTAGGGAAATCGCCGCCGCGCGCGGCTCATATACCAACCTTAAAGAACGGCTCGACCACACCGGCGCACCGACCGATGAACAGGTTGCGGAGGCGGTTGAGGAATATTTTGATGAACACCCAATTAGCGGCGCTGAGAAATTCGTCGAAGTAACAGATACATCTGACACAGCGGTTGACAACTGCACGGATCCCGATACCGTTTACATAGTCAGAGTTGTTTCGAACGTTGTTACTACCACTAAAATGAGAGTAATCTGCACTCCGAATGTTGCGGGGCAAATGGCTCAATATGCGATGACAAAAGACGGGTACATCATAAGCCGGAAATTTACAGCTTCTGAGTGGGAAGCTTGGGATTTCATTCCGGATAGTAAAAGAGTAGCCGCGATGATTTCGACAGCTATTGCCGGGAAGGTTGATAAGGTCACCGGCAAAGGGCTGTCGACAAACGACTACACGACCGCTGAAAAGAATAAACTCGCAAACCTTGAGCCCGGCAATTCCATTTGGAAAACAACCACCGCACCGACAGCGCCCGAAACTTCCGAAAGCCCGGGATATGGATTTACCATATCAACTTTAACCGGCGCTGACCGTGATGTGCAGATTGGCGATATGATACTCTACTCGTACTATTACTATACGGTAACGTCCATTATTGGTACTACCGCATACGCTGACACACGAGTATCAATCCGAGGAGCAAAAGGCGCGACAGGTGCGCAGGGCGACGATTATGTTTTGACCGCACAGGATAAAGAGGAAATTGCCGGCATAGTTTATGAAATCGGCGCAACTCCACAATATGTAATCGACGAGAGCGAAAGCGTGCTTGCAAAGGCGTTTGCACACAAGGGGCTCGGCAGGACAATCCGATTTATCGCGGTGTCGGACAGCCACAACGACGCGGCAAAAGCCTCGCACGACTATACGCGCGTGAGTAACTTGCACTGCGGACAGGCAGTCAAGTATATTGCGGATAGAATTCCGCTTGATTTTGTAGCCTCTCTCGGCGATATGACGTGGGCAGGTGTTGCGCATACGACGGCGCAATATCAAACCGATTGGCTAAAAGCCGATATTCAGGAAATGAATATGTTCCTTAAGGATGGTTTCAGCGGAGTGCCAAACATCAGGGTGGTAGGCAATCACGACCAGTGCGCCACGACCGACAGCGGCGGCACCGTGAGCCGCCTGCAAAACAACGGCGCGTATCAATACTTCGGCAGGTATAACGCCGGCGTAAATGACGGCTTAAGCAACTACGGTTATTATGATATTGATAACGTAAAGCTCAGGATTATTTATCTCAACACATCTGATACGGTGAGCACAACCTCGCAGGGTACGCTGCTCAACGTGTCTCAGGAGCAGAAGAATTGGCTCTGCGAAACTCTTATTGACGTAAATTCAAAGACCGACGCGGCGAATTGGAAAATCCTGCTTTTGTCACACGCTCCGCTCGATATGGTATCAGGCATAGCCGCCGATATTCTTATTCCCTACACAAACGGCGGAACATACGGCAGCTATACTTTTACAAACCACAACGCAAAGATTATCGGCAACTGTCACGGTCATACGCATTGCTACCGTGTCGATTATATGGCTGATAAAATCCGCAGATTTACAATCCCGAATTCTAATTTTTACGACAACAACCACTACAAGGACAACGCGAATTATTCGGCGTGGAACGAGGACACTACATATCCGAAAACCGCGAACAGCCGCACCGATACGTCCTTCTCTCTTGTAACGGTTGATTTGGACAGCTTGACCTGTTACGTTGATAACTACGGTGCCGGTTATGACAGGGAATTCAGCGTTGATTATAACAACGTTTCTCCGTCATACACAAATCAGATTCCGATTTCCGTTGATACAAACGGAAATATTTACAACGGAACAGGCTACAAGGACGATACGGGAATAAGCAGTGCAGGTGTTGAAAGAACAAAAACAGGCAACTTGGCAACCGGATTTATTCCGTACAATTACGGGGACACTATCCGGATTGACAGGTTCGATACAACGGCAACAGGCGACAAGAACAACGGCGGCGTATTCTTCTATAACGAGAGCAAGACGTACCTCGGGGCAAAGCGACTTCCGACGTATGTAACCGAAGGTAAGGTTATTGACGGCGAACCGCTTGTCGATACCCCCGAATCCCCAGTTTATGACGCCGGAGCAGGCAGTGACAAGGTTATTACCTCAGCCAAATTTATCCGCGTGGTATTCTACGATAAATCAGGTCAGGGAGAAAATCTTATCGTTACTATCAATGAGGAAATGTAGGAGGTGTAGTCCAATGTCCGAAACAGTTATAGTCGCCCTGCTTAGCCTGCTCGGAACTCTCGGCGGAACGCTCGGGGGAATCTTGGCGACAAGCAAGCTCAGCAACTACCGCATAGAACAGCTCGAAAAAAAGGTAGACAAGCACAACAATCTTATAGAGCGGATGTTCAAAGCGGAGGAAAACATTAACATTCTCGATGAAAAAATCAAGGTTGCAAATCACAGGATTAACGACCTCGAAGAAAAATAAGGAGGAATTGTAATGAAAGAAAAATTTATCAAATGGTTAAAGGCGGCAGGAATTCGCGCACTTAAAACCGCGGCGCAAACAGCCGTAGCAACTATCGGCGTGTCGGCACTTATGGAAGATGTCAACTGGCTTGCCGTAGGCTCAACCGCACTGCTTGCAGGAATTCTCTCCCTGCTTACATCAATCGGCGGTCTGCCTGAGCTCAAAGAGGAGACCGACAACGGCAAGCATTATGAAGGTGATTAGCAATGATTAATTACTACAACTACCCTGCCGATAAAAACGTTAAGCTATCTGAGCATTTTGTTGTCGGTGAGTTCGTGACCTATTCGGACTATCACGGTAACTATCCGTCAAGCATACCGATTGACAGCGGCTTACCGACAACGCTCGAAAAGGTTTATTCTCATTTCGGCTGCAACCGCGCTGAAATCAGCTCAGGCTATAGAACATCGGCGTGTGATAAGTCCGTGGGTGGTTCAGGCTCAGGACCGCACACGCAGGGAATTGCCGTTGATGTTTGTTTCTACCGTGGTAATCAGCCTATCCCGAGCCGCATTATTGCTTGCTACTTGCAGGACATCGGCATTAAAGGTATCGGCGTTTACTGCGGCGGTACTCAGAATTGGACGCACTTCGATATGCGCGTCAACTCGGTATGGTACGGCGATGAACGCGATTATTCCGCAGGGCATAATGATTACTACAGCTACACCGGCACAAGTAAAAGCGAGGTTTACGGCTCTGCTCAGAGCAATACCGTTATGACAACCGACCCGACCGTCCGCGTCGTTCAGGTGTGGTTAAATAATACATACGGTTTGAAGCTCACGACCGACGGCATATACGGCAACGAAACGCGCCGGGCACTCGTCGGGGGCTTGCAGCACGTCCTTAACGCCAAATTTAAGGCGGGCTTAGTAGTTGACGGCATTTTCGGCAGAGCAACAAAGGCAGCGGTTCAACCTTGTAAAAGAGGTATGTACGGTGCTTACCCGTCAATCCTGCAAGCGTTCCTGATTTGCCACGGTCACGACACAGGCGGTTTTGACGGTGATTTTGGAGCACGCACCGAGAGCGCGGTTAAAACCTTCCAAACTGTCAAGGGCTTGTCGGTAACAGGAATTGCTGATAAGAATACTTTTGAGAAGTTAGCGGAATAAAAAATTTCTCCCCGAGGCTCAAAACTTCGGGGAGTAATTTATTTTATGGGTTATTCTTTATCTTCTTTACCTTTGAGGTAGCTGTCAATCCATACAACCTTGCCGGTTTTTTTATAATAACGAAAATGACCTCTAACCTCGAATACTCCCTCGGGGGAGCGGTGATGTCCGACTGGTACGGCGTATAACTTTTCTTTAAATTTTCGAAAAACGATAATTTTATCAAATCCATCGTTGCGCCCTACTGCAACAACGTCCTTATCGTCGATGACATTTCCATACATTAAAAATGCGTTCGCGTGTAAAAAAGCCGTCATATAAATCTGCGCTAATCGACAGATGATTGAATGTCTATCCTTTGAAATGCGAGAATCAACAGAAATTCTAAGCTGATTATCGTGGTCGCCGTCCGGGGTTCGTATAGAACTACCCTTACAGATCTGTCCGCCGGAATCCTTCAACGAATATTTATAGCCATAATGCGTCACTGAAACGTAAAATTCAAGTTCACCATAATTCGGGTTATTAATTATAATTTGAAACTTTCGAGCAACAGGCGGACAGTCAAGTGCGTAACGCTTGACCGACTCCACCCATTCTCGCAAATAGTCATATGATTGTTCATCAATATAGATTTTATACACGGCTATCATCCTCAATTGGTGGTGTTTCGTTGTCGCTTACAAATGCAGAACAGAAAAGAGAATCCTTAGGATTGTCGGCAAGCTGATATACCTTATATTCAGGGTGAGCTTTGGTAAAAGCATTAAGCACCTCGTGACATTCCTGAGTTTTTAAATGATTAACGCCTACGTTCAAAGCGGCTCGGCGGAGCTGGACTGAATGAAAATCAGTTGTCAATTTTTCAAGTTCGTTTAACACCGCAATTTTATACTCTTTCATTGATTTGTTCCTCCAATTCTTATAATTTCCGGATTTAATTCTGCTATCTGTGTTCGGTGTGGTTTCTTCTATGAACCAGTCGCGTCCCTGCTTCACGGCGGGGAGTTTTCCGCGTCCGGCTTTTTGCCGGGCAGTTGCCGGATTAATTCCGACTTGTTCAGCCCATTCTTTCAACGTTATCAACACGGCTCTACCTTTCTGGTGTTGAGGATTTCCGTTCCTTATCTTTGATTACATTATACTACTTTAAAGTAGTAATGTCAAGTCTTTTTTTTCAAAAAAAATAAAAAATTTTGATTAGAAAAATGTTACGGAATTGTCACGAAAAATGCCAAAACTACAGTGTTTAAGCCAGAAAAAGGATAATCAGTCTTGACTGTTAATCATGATGTCACTGGTTCGAGCCCAGTTGGGGGAGCCAATGAAGAAACCCAGTAATTAAGCTAAAAACGGCTTGCTTACTGGGCTTTTTCTTGTTCTTTGATTATTATGTGAAGGTTGTATTCCTTGTTTCTCCTGAACTCTCGTGATGTCTAATGTCACGATATTGTCACGAAAACCGCATTGATTATATTCTATTATAGAAAAAAGCGCAGCCGTTTTGACTGTGCTTTTTTATGCCATTTTTGTGACATCATCATATAATGTTTTTAACTCCTGCTTTATATAGTATTTGACATCAACATCATAGGACGTATGCCCCATAAGTTTAGCGATGTTTTCTCCTTTTGCTCCGGCGGCGGACATCCGCGTCGAGAACGTTCGGCGGCAGCTCCGGGGTTGATATGTTCGCTCAAAGCCCAGCGCGTCCATTACGGGATAAAAGCAGTACTCGCGAAAATAGTCTTTGTTCATCGCCGAACCGTCAGCGCGGCAAAACACCGTTTGTCCTCTTTTAGCGATACACTTTTTAACGATTGAAAGCACATTAGGGTGAATTGGTACGATTCTATCCTTGCCGGCTTCGGTTTTGAGACCGCCGACAAAGTAATAAACCGTCTCCCCGGTATCGAGCTTTTCTTTTTTGACGCTGTCGCGGGTAAGCGTTAAAAATTCGGTTACGCGGAAATTGAGGTAACATAGGGCATAGACGTAGTCGCAATAGGGAATTTTATTAATGTTCTGCCGTATAAGCTCAAGCTGGGTGTCGGTAAAGGCTGTTGCGTTTGTTTCGCTCTTATCGGGGAGTTCGATAAACTCAGCGTAGTTCTTATTAACAACGTCGTCACGCATCGCAAAGGTGTAAAGGTGGCTTGCAAGGCATTTGATGTTATTCAAAGCGGAATATTTTAAGCCTTTGCACATTTTCGGTTTGTCTGTGACCTTCATTGTGACCTTGCCGTTCTTATCAATGTATTTCAGCTCACCGTTTGCGCCGCGTTCGTGGTGTTCTTCCTCGTAGTAATCAACTATTGACTGGAAGTCCTGAGAGCGGAGATCCTTAAACTTAACTCCATACAGCGGCTTGAGCTTATTCCACGCCGCTTTATATCCCGATTTAGAGGAATCGCTTAACCGTTCATATGCTTTTGAAGCCAGCCATTTGTCGTGTAAATCTTTAAGATTGATGTTATAGAACTGTGTGGGAGCGAGCTGATACGCCATCAAGGCGTTTTCAGCCTCTGCTTTTGTTTTGTAGCTGCCGAGGTTCTCGCGGTAGCCCAGCGCGGTAGAATACACTGCCCAGGGGCGGGACTTTGAATCCTTACGATACCATATACAGCCGTCGCCGTTGGCACGCTTGCGCTTTTTAGGCTTTTCCACCTGAGATTTTCCGCAAAAAGGACAAAAAATAAAGTTGTCCTCAAGCTGAGCGTTGCATCGGCGGTTAATGCACTTCTTCATTTGTCGCTCCTTTCGTAAAAAAAGGCGCAAAAATCCCCTGCTTTTTCTCGAAATAATCTTGAAAACACAGGGGAGGTATGGTACAATGATTTTGCAGTTGAATGCACCATATGCACCCGTGTGTATGGCTTACGTTCTGCTCGACTGGTCCTCGAGCAGGGCGTTTTTTATTTCAAATTAATATTGTTATATCATCTATAAACTTGTTCTACAGCATATTGCGCTTCTTCAGCGGTAAATTGTGCTCCATAATCCGAGGTAAGCTGTTCGTATAACCTGTCTTTTGATAGATTAAGACTTTTCATATATGATTCAGCTTGTTTAACGGCGTTTTCTTTATAGTTAAAATCAGTATGATCAAGAGCGTACTGAGCTTCATCTTCCGTGAATTTTGCTCCGTGCTCCGAAGATAGTTGTTCAAATAAGCCTTTTTTGGATAAATGTAAAGAAGTGTTATAGGATTCTGCCTGTTTAACTGCATTCTCATTCCAATCAGCATCTATATTGTCAATAGCGTATTGAGCCGCATCGGCAGGAAAAGCGCTGCCGTATTCAGATGTCAGTTGTTCATACAAACCCTGCTTTGAAAGATGGAGAGACTTGTTATATCTTTCAGCTTGTGCCAGTGCGTTTCTGAATTCTATCGGCACTGCTTCTGTTTCAGGTTCTTTCTCCGTAGGCGGTTCAGTAGGCTTTTCGGTTGTCGGCGCCTCGGTAACCGGTTGCGTATATTCTTTCTTTGTTGTAGGTTCTTCATAAAGAGAAGAATAACTTTTACTCTCTATATCCGGGGCTTTATTGTCTTTTGGTTTGTTTAATTCTACAATAACCAATATTAAAATAATCACTATTGCAACGATAAGCCCGATTGAAGCTATTAATCGGAGGTTATTTTTTTTATCTTTTGTGCTAATCGGGGTATTAGATAAATTATAGTTGCATTTTTTGCAGAAAAGAGCCTTGCTGTCGTTAATTTCAGAACAATTCGGGCATTTCTTAAATTCAATATAGCTTTTTAGGTGTTCTTCGGAAACCTTTTCAGCGGAAGGCGCTTCGTTCTGGACAGGCTTGGATGTCTTTTCACCGCATGTAGGGCAATAAGGAGCATTAACTTTATATTCATTACCGCATTTAGGACATTTTATAAAATCATTCTTTAAGCCTTCAACATCGGCAAGCTTTGACTTGGGCGCTTCTTTTTCAAGTATTGAAGAATTGCAGAAGGGACAGTAAATAGCGTTGCTGTCTATAATCCTACCGCATTTTGGACACTGCTTTTTCAACATCACGGCAGCACCGCAATTATCGCAGAACTTTGCGCCGTCTCTTAATTCTGAACCGCATTTTTGACATTTCATGATTGAATCCCCTTTAATTTTTCTGAATTATTCCTCTAAGTCATGTCCACAATATGGACAATACTTTTTCTTGTCTTTATCTTTTCCTTTGCTTTTTTCTTTTTCAATTAACTCTGTAAATCCTGCCGTGATAATACCCGTCGGAACGGCGACCATACCAATGCCGAGAAACGCTATTATTGTTGCAAGAATCTTTCCT
>Ga0326513_10004047_pt1 | contig 10544 bp, 10 predicted proteins | sample 2_2465_0518_D_FD_203654 | JGI IMG/M metagenome (GOLD analysis project Ga0326513, IMG submission 203654) | Bovine rumen microbial communities from UC Davis, California, United States - 2_2465_0518 | ecosystem: Host-associated > Mammals > Digestive system > Stomach > Rumen | place: USA... | reverse complement strand
AATGGCGACAAAAGCACCAGTAATTTTTGCACCCGCTATGAATAATGGAATGTATGAAAACCCAATTGTTCAAAACAATTTAGAAAAATTGAGATTATATGGTTATCAGATTATTGAACCAACAATTGGACATTTAGCATGTGGATATGAGGCAAAAGGAAAATTACCAAATAGAGATGAAATAATTGATTATCTTAAAGTATTAGTAAAGGAGAAATAATATGAAGAAAATAATAATTACATCCGGAGGAACTAGTGAAAAAATTGATAACGTAAGGAAAATAACGAATTCATCCACTGGGAAGTTAGGAATGACTATTGCTAATCATTTATTAGAAGAAAATGATGACATTATGATTTATTATGTTTGCTCTAAAAATTCACAAAGACCAAAGGATTCAAGAGTTAAAATTATTGAAATTAATGGAACTATTGATTTAAAAAATACTATTGAGAGATTACTTGAAAGTGAACATATAGATTACTTTATTCATTCTATGGCAGTATCTGACTATATGACTGATTATATAACTACTATTGAAAGAATAAAAGAAAGTGTTAATGAACATGATGATATTGATGAAGCTTTTAATAATATTAAAGTAATTGAAGGTAAAAAGATTTCTTCATATGAAGATAGTTTAGTAATTGTATTAAAACCAACCCCAAAGATAATATCTATGATTAAAAAAATGAGTCCAAAAACATATCTAGTAGGTTTTAAATTATTAGATGGAGTAACAAAAGAAAAATTAATTGAAGTCGCAAGAAAACTAAGAGACAAAAATAATTGCGATTTAGTAGTAGCTAATGATTTAGCAAATATAAGAAAAGGAAATCATATAGGTTATATCATTGATAAAAATAATGAAGTTGAAGAAGCTTATGGAAAAGATGATATAGCTAAAAAATTAGTAAGGAGAATGAATTATGGAAAATAAAATTTTATTTGTAGGAGGCAATTGGGATTTAAATGGAGGAAGAAAATCAAAAGTAGTTGATGAATTTGCAAAGTATTTACCTAATGCAACAGTTTATAATGGTGGAAATTATAATGATTTAAATAAAATACTAGAATCTTGTGTTAATTATGATACTGTAATTTGGTGGGCAAATGTTCCTAATGAATTACCAAAAATTAGAAATGTAAAAGATATTAATTATAAAACAATGCTTGTTTCATCAAAAAGAAATATAGATAATAAGTATTCTTTTCAAGATTTACTTCAAAGATCATTTGCTTTAAAATCAAATTTAACAATAGAGTTTAGTAAAAATGATAATAAATATAATATGAGATTATTTGATCCACTTGGAAATGTATGGTATGAAGGTTTAGATATAAAAGAATGTTCAAAAACTTTACTAGAAAGGCTTGCATTTATAAAAAGTATCACTAGAGAATCCACTATATCATCAGAGGAGAATATTGGTGCACTAGCATGGTTTTTCAATATGTTTAAAGAGGAAATGTATAAATCAGATAATAACCCGGAAATTCCTGAAAAAAAGGAGTTTTTAAATATTGTAAGAGATTATGCATATAAATTTGCAGAAGCAACATTTCAGACTAAAGATGTTAAAAGATTTTTAGGAAATGCTTCATTTAGATGTCCTAAAGGTTTCCCATCTTTTAGAGATGGAAAATATATTTTCGTAAGTAAAAGGAATGTTAATAAAGAATTTATCGGAATAAATGAATTTGTACCAGTATATATTGAAGATGGAAAAATATATTATTGTGGTAATAATAAACCATCTGTTGATACACCAATCCAAGCAAAATTATATAATTTATTGCCAAATATTAATTATATGATACATTCTCATTGTTATATTGATGGAGCGCCTTATACAGAAAAATCATTACCATGTGGAGCTGTAGAAGAAGTAGATGAAATTAAAGATTTAATAAAAGAATACTATGATAATGATTATAATAGAAACTTCTATCTAATTAATCTTCTTGGCCATGGAAGTATTATGATGAGTAAAAATCCTGAACAATTAAAAAACATACAAATGGTTGGTAGAGAACTACCTGAAAACATGTATTCTAAAAAAATGATAAAAAAATAATGAAAAACACTAACAAAATATGTTAGTGTTTTAATGCTATAGAGATATCTCATTGAAAAAGCAATTAAAAAATGATAATATTTTAGTATAGGGTGAAGATAATATGAGAAGAGATAAAAGATTATCAATTATGTTAACTTTTGCTACATTAGTAATGTGCCTAACAATAGGATATGCTGCTTTATCAACTAATTTAAATATAAATGGCTTAGGTTCTATTAACAGTGCTAGTTGGGATATACATTTTGAAAATATTCATATTACTGATGGAAGTGTAACTGGTGAGAATGTAACTAAAGATGCAACGATTGATTCTGATACATCTATTAGCTATAATGTCAGATTAAGAACGCCAGGAGATTTTTATGAATTTACAGTTGATGTTAAAAATAGCGGAACAATAGATGGAATGATAACATCTCTTTCTTCAAAAATAAATGGAGTTGAAATAACTACACTTCCAAACTGGTTGGAATATAGTGTTACTTATGAAGATGGAGCACCTATTCAAAATAATCATATATTAAATGCAGGAGATAAAGAAACATATAAAGTTAGAATTAGATATAATGATAATATTTCTCCGAGTGATTTGCCTAGTGAAAATCAGCCAATTAACGCAGAAATATCTATTGAAATAGGTCAAAAAGATGAAAATGGAGTACCTCCAGCACATTATCTAAAAGTAGGAGATTATGTTACTCTTGTTCCAGATTTGACAACATATACTATTCCTACAAGTTTAACTGGAGCTAGTGAAGATCAAACAATTAATCCAAGTGAGTTAACATTATGGAGAGTAATTAATAAAAACAATGACGGATCATTTGAAATTATATCAGAATATGTATCTAGTCAAAAAGTATATTTTCAAGGAGTTATTGGTTATTCAAAGTCAATTGAATCAATGCAAACAATTGCATCAAAATATCAAAAATCAGGATATACAAACAGTGCTAGAATGTTTGGATATGATGGACAAACACCTGTTATAGAAAACACATACTATTTTGATGGATCAACAAGAACTTCTCCAGGATTATTTGAAACTCCTAGTCCTACAACAGGAGTTGGAGAAGAATATGAAGGAGGATTAAAAGGAGATACTCTTTACTTAAAAGACTATCAATTGGTTAGTAATGTATATTTAAACTATAATTATGATTCCTCTTATGGTAGTACAGGACTAAAAGCATATGATACAACTAATACTAGCTCTACATATTGGATAGCATCACGAAGATATTATGATCGAAATTTCCAAAGTTATAATTTCTATAATCGCAGAATAAAAGAAGATGGTTCATTAACTACTGGCACAATGAGATTTTACAGTAGAAATGATAGGAAATGGATGGATGAAAAATTTTTAGCAGGATTCCGACCAATTTTAACATTATATTCAAATATTAAAACTTCTGGAGGAAATGGTACAAAAGAACAACCATATAATTTATCTAATAATTAAAACACTAACAATTAATTTGATGTGAACCCCAAATAGTAGACATTATAAAAAAAGCAGTAATTAAAAAGAGAAAAAGTTATTTTTCTCTTTTTGTGTAAGTTTTTCTCTTTTTCTTTACTTTTGACTTTAATCTTGTTGTGTTATAAAATAATATCCATTCTTCTACAAGTTGAATATATTCTTGTAAAGATGTAATATTATTATTGTACAAAGTTTCTTTTTTTAGAAGAGCGTGCCAGCTTTCTATTGGTGAATCATCTATTGGAGTACCTTTTCTACTCATAGAAATTTGTATTCTATTAGATTCACATATGGCTTTGTACTCATAAGATGTATATTGGAATCCTTGGTCACTATGAATGATTAATCCATGTACATCTTTTTCTTTTGATAATGCATCATTTAAAGTATCCATTACTAATTTATTATCATTATGTTTAGATATTTTATATGCAACGACATTTCTATCATATAAATCTATTATTGTAGATAAGTATGCTCTTGAACCTTTAAATATTAAATATGTTACATCTGTATCCCAAACTTTATTTGGTGCGTCAGTAATAAAATTTCTATTTAATAAATTTGGTTTAACATTATCTTCAATTTTTTCATTCTTATTCTTTTTCTTGGATTTTCTTATATATTCTGCCATTAAATTGTATTTCTTCATTATTCTTAATACCTTCTTTCCATTCATAACTACACCATACTTTTGGAGTAGGCCATCAACAATCCTACGATATCCATATGTACGTTTAGAATCATCAAATATTTCTTTAATTATTAAATAATCATAATAATCAGGATCTTCCCTGTTTCTGTACTTATAATAAGTTTTTGGACTTATATTAAGTACTGCACACATGTTAGTAAGTTTATAATTATTTCTATATAAATTTATAAATGTTACTTTCTCTCTCGTTGTGCCTTGAGGAAGGCCTGGTATTTTTTTAATATTTCATATCTTTCTTTATAATCTTCCAAAGTTACTGGATTTTTATGATGACCACGTTTTTTATAAACATCATTTTCTACAGTTCCATATTTTCTCATTTTAGTTATCCAATTTTTTAAAGTAAATGGACTTATATTATATTTTTTGGCTACTTGTCTATATCCACCTAGATCACCATTTTTATATTCATAATAAAGTTTTAATTTAAATTCTTCAGTATATGAATCGAATTTTTGACCTTTTTTAGCCATAGAAAAATACACCTCCTTTCAGAAGTGTATTTTATCATATTTCAAACTCGAGTTTTTTTATGATGTCTACCCCAAGGGGTGCATTTCAAATTATGAGTTTTTTTTCTTGTAATAGAATAATAAAATAAGTATAATCATAATAGGTGATTAAATTGAGAAAGTACATTATAGGCGTCGCAATAATTCTTTTAGTCTTTGTATTAATATTTATAGTTAAGATAGATAATAATCAATCTAAAACAAAAGTAATAGAAAAAGTAAAAGTGAAAGTAAAAAAAGAAAAGACTTATGAAGATATTAAAAAGACTGAAAACATAGTATTTTTAGGAGATTCTATAATAGATTGGTATCCTATAGAAGAAGTATATGGAGATTTACCTATTATAAGAAGTGGAATAGCTGGCTATGAAACAGATGATATCCTAAATAATATGGATGAAATGGTTTATAAGTATAATCCTACTAAAGTATTTATCTTAATTGGAACAAATGATTTAAAAAGAGATGAAGATAAAACAGAAATCACCGCAGAAAAAATAGTTGAAATAATTAATAATATAAAAACAAAAAGACCTATGACTAAAATTTATTTTCAATCAATATATCCAGTTAATAGAGAAGAAGCAGCTGCAGAAGAGAGATATAATGAAGAAATACAAGAAGTAAACAGTAGAGTTAAAAAGTATTGTGATAAGAATGATGTAACATACATAGATATGTATGATGAATTAACTGATAATAATGGTAATTTTAGAGAGTCTTTAACAAATGATGGGTTACATCCAAATGATTTAGGATATGCTAGAATTAGTCAAGTATTATTGAAGTATATATATGAAAAGGAGTAATCCTTTTTTATTTTACAAATATATTAAAATATTATATAATTAAGTAGTCGAAAAGAGGAATGAAAGTGGAAAAAAATATCGCAATAAAAGTATCACATGTATATAAAGACTTTAAATTGTATTATGATAAAGCACATACATTAAAAGAGAAAATCCTATTCTTTTCAAAAAAGAATAAAGAAAAAGACGATATACTACATGTATTAAAAGATATAAATTTAGATATAGAAAAAGGAGAAAGTGTTGCCTTAATTGGTACTAATGGATCTGGTAAATCTACTTTATTAAAATTAATGACTAAGATTATTTATCCAAATAAAGGTAAAATAACTACTAATGGCAAATTAACATCGCTATTAGAGTTAGGAGCTGGATTCCATGATGACTTTACTGGAAGAGAAAATATTTATTTCAATGCTTCTATCTTTGGATTGACTAGAAAAGAAATAGAAGAAAAGATAGATGATATTATAAAGTTCTCTGAATTGGGAGGATTTATTGATAATCCAGTAAGAACATATTCATCAGGAATGTATATGAGATTAGCTTTCTCAGTCGCAATCAACGTACAAGCAGAAATACTATTAATTGATGAAATTTTAGCTGTTGGAGATCAACATTTCCAAGAGAAATGCTTTAATAAATTAATAGAATTAAAGAATTCTGGGAAAACAATTGTAATAGTTACTCATAATATGGAACAAGTAAAAAAATTCTGTGATAGAGCTGTATGGTTATATAAAGGCGAAATAAGAATGGATGGAGAAGTCCAAGATGTATTAGATGAATACTTAAAGGTTTGTGGGTGATTAATATGACAATATTTAAAGATTTATACAATTATAGAGAATTGCTAAAAACAAACATAAAAAAAGAAATAAGAGGTAAATATAAAGGATCATGGTTAGGAGTTATTTGGACATTTCTAAATCCATTATTAATGCTTGCAGTATATGCCTTTGTATTCCCTTATATTTTAAGAGTTAATGTAGAACATTATACAATATTCATGATAGTTGCACTTATTCCATGGAACTTCTTTACTATAGCAGTTCAAACTGGAACAAGTTGTGTTAATGTAAATGGTAATATTTTAAAGAAAGTATATTTCCCAAGAGAAATTATTCCATTATCAGTAACAATATCTCAACTTATTAACTTTTTAATAACATGCTTAATAATGGCAGTATTCATATTAGTTAGCGGAGTAGGATTCTCATGGCATATATTATTATTTCCACTATTAGTATTAATTGAATTTATACTTATATTAGGAATAAACTTAATTCTTTCAGCAGTAACAGTATTTGTTAATGATATAGCTCATTTTGTAACAGTAGCAATGACTATGGGATTTTATGCAACACCAATAGTTTATCAACCACAAATGTTACCAGAGAAATTCCAATGGGCAATGAAAGCAAATCCTATGGCTGTCTTAGTTGATGGATTTAGATCAATTCTATACTATCATGAGACACCAAATATGTTCTGGCTACTAGTATGGACAGTACTTAGCATAATAATACTTTTAATAGGATATATGATATTCAAAAAACTAGAAAGAACATTTGTAGAAGAATTATAGAAAATATTATTATTTTTTATTTTTTTCTTATTATAATTAAATATTTATGCCTTTTATAAAGAAAAAAAACAAAAAATGTGATATCATAAAAGAGACAAGAGGTGTTATTTGAAAAAGGAGTGATTTTAATGATACCATTCAATAAACCATCAATTACAGAAAAAGAAATATCATATATGAAAGATAGTCTTAATGGAAAAATAAGTGGAGATGGAAAATATACAAAAGAAGTTAATGCATGGTTTAAAGATAGAATTAATGCAGATATACTATTAACTACATCTGGAACTTCATCTTTAGAAATGGCTGCATTATTATGCGAATTAAAAGAAGGAGATGAAGTGTTAGTTCCATCATATACTTTCGTTTCTACGGTAAATGCTTTTGCATTAAGAGGAGCAGTACCTATTTTTGTAGACGTAGATCCAAGAACAATGAATATTGATGTCGATAAAATAGAAGAAAAAATAACAAAGAAAACAAAAGCAATCTTTGTAGTTGATTATGCTGGAGTAGTTCCAGATATGGATAAAGTTAATACAATTGCGAAGAAACATAAATTATTAGTAGTAGAAGATGCTGCTCAAGCAGTTGGATCTAAATATAAAGGAAGACCAGCTGGTACATTAGCAGATTATGGTTGTTACAGTTTCCATGAAACAAAGAATTATGTCATGGGTGAAGGTGGAGGCTTTATTGCAAATAAAGAAAAAGACTTCCTACGTGCAGAAATAATCAGAGAAAAAGGAACTGATAGAAGCCAATTTATAAAAGGTTATGTAGATAAATATACATGGCATGAAATTGGATCTTCATATTTACCATCAGATATTTTAGCTGCTTTATTATATGCTCAACTAGAAAGATTTGATGAAATAATGGAAAACAGAATGAGAGTATGGAACAGATATAACAAATTCTTTGAAAAATATGAAAAAGAGAATAAAGTAACTAGACCATATATTCCAAAAGAATGTGATCATAATGCTCATATGTTTTATTTAATATTACCTACAGCAGAAAAAAGAGATGAATTAATTTCTTACTTAAAAGAAAGAAATATTTCAGCACCTTTCCATTATATTCCATTACATTTATCTCCAGTAGGAGAAAAATATGGATATAAGCCAGGAGATTTACCACTTACAGAGGAGTATGCTGCTAGATTAATACGTTTACCTCTTTATGCAGAGATGACTGATAAAGAAGTAGATGAAGTATGTAAGAACATTGCAGATTTCTTAAAATAGTAAATAAAGGAGTTATTGATATGGCAAAAGAAAAAATTGTAATTATAGGAGCAAATAGTTTCCAAAACCCACTAATTTTAAAAGCTAAAGAAAAAGGATATGAAACTCATGTTTTTGCTTGGGAAAGTGGAGATATAGGAGAAAAAACTGCTGATTATTTTTATCCAATAAGTATAACTGAAAAAGAACAAATATTGGAAGAATGTAAAAAGATTAAACCTGTTGCTGTATGTTCAATAGCTTCAGATTTAGCTGTTATAACTGTTAACTATTTAGCAGATAAATTAGGATTAGTAGGAAATGATCCTAAATATTCAGAAATTTGTACAAATAAATATGAAATGAGAAAGGCTTTTGAAAAATCAGGAGTAAAAGTACCAAAATTCATTCATGTTAAAAAAGAAGAAAAGTATGATGTTTCTGATTTTGAATTTCCTGTTATTGTAAAACCTACAGATAGATCAGGAAGTAGAGGAGTAACAAAAGTAGAAAAGAAAGAAGACTTAGACAAAGCAATTGATATTGCTACTAGTTATTCTTTTGAATCAAAAGCAATTATTGAAGAGTTTATAGAAGGAAATGAATATAGTTGTGAATGTATTTCCTATAAAGGAAAGCATAATTTCTTAACTATTACTAAAAAATATACTACAGGAGCTCCAAACTTTATTGAAACAGGCCATATTCAACCATCTGATTTAACAGATGAAGAGATTGAATTAGCAAAAGAAGAAGTATTTAAAGGATTAGATGCTCTTAAAGTACAAAATGGTCCAAGCCATTCAGAATTTAAAATCGATAATAAGAAAAATGTTAGAATTATTGAGATTGGTGCCAGAATGGGTGGAGACTGTATTGGTTCAGATTTAGTAAAAATATCTACAGGATATGATTTTGTAGATTTAACATTAGATGTAGCATTAGGAAAGAAATTAGAACTTAAAAAGGTAGTAGAACCTAAGGTTGCATTTATTAAATTTATTTTTTCAAAGAAAGATCTTGAAAAATTACATGAAATAGAAGAAAATCATAAAGATTTAATTTACTATGTAAGTGAAATAACTGATTTAGAACATGATATAGTTGATAGTTCTTCTAGATTTGGTTATTACATTTTAAGATTAGACAATAAAAAACAATTAGAAGAATTAGGATTATTATAGGAGAAATTATGGAAATATCAGTAGTGGTTCCTGTATATGGATGTAGAGGAGCTTTAGAAGAATTATATAAACGATTAACCAATGTTCTTTCAAAAATGACTAAAAACTATGAAATAATATTAGTAAATGATAATTGTCCTCAAAATTCTATCGAAGTGATTAGAGAATTATGTGAGAAAGACAAAAAAGTAGTAGGAATAGAATTATCAAGAAACTTTGGACAAATGAAGGCAATATTAGCTGGACTTGACTATTCATCTGGTGAATGGGTTGTTGTAATGGATTGTGATCTACAAGATAGACCAGAAGAAATACCAAACCTATATAAGAAAGCTCAAGAAGGTTATGATGTTGTTTTTGCAAGAAGAAAACATAGAAAAGACAGTTTTTTCAAAGTATTAGTTTCAAAGATGTTTTATAAAATATATTCTATAGCATCAGGAGTTGAATATGATGCCAGTCTATGTAATTTTAGTATTTGCAATAGAAAAGTAATTGATAGTTATTGTCAAATGAGAGAGGAACATAGAGCATTTGTAATGTATGTTAAGTGGTTAGGATTCAAACAAACTGCTATTGATGTTGAACATAATGAAAGATACGAAGGAAAATCTTCATATAACTTTAAAAAGAGAATGAAAATGGCAAGTGATATTATCTTTTCCCAAACAGATAAGATATTAAAACTAATTGTCTCAATTGGTTTTGGAATTACATTTTTATCGCTTTTAGCAATAATCTATGTCATTATTCATTATTTCTTGTATCCAACAAGTCAAGGTTGGTCAAGTTTAATAGCAGTTATATGTTTAATGAGTGGAATAATAATAAGTGTTATTGGGGTAGTAGGAATATATGTTGGTAATATATTTATTCAAATAAAGAATAGACCACTTTATATTACTAGAGAAATTTATAATAAGAAATATGTGGAAACAT
>Ga0326513_10004046_pt1 | contig 10546 bp, 12 predicted proteins | sample 2_2465_0518_D_FD_203654 | JGI IMG/M metagenome (GOLD analysis project Ga0326513, IMG submission 203654) | Bovine rumen microbial communities from UC Davis, California, United States - 2_2465_0518 | ecosystem: Host-associated > Mammals > Digestive system > Stomach > Rumen | place: USA... | reverse complement strand
AGAAAAATATAGACTATCTCCAATGTATTATTTAGTAATTCAAATTAACAATCAGTTACTTGATCCAACAATTCATATTAAAGAATTAAGCGAAGTATTACCTATTATTGATTTTAAAGTGTTTGATGATTATGATAGTAGAAATCTTGAAATTGAAAATCATAAACAATTATTAAATCAAATCAAAGAGAGTAAATCAATCTTTGGTAGGAAAAAAGATTTTAAGCTGATTTATGTTAAAAAACCTAAAAGCAATATTTACTCAGATACTCCAATTGATTATTATGTAATTAAAGATAATGAAGTTGTACCAATTGATAAATCATTAATAGATGATGTAAAAAATGCAATTGGAGTAATAAGTTTAGATGAAGTGAAAAAAGCATTAAAAGAAGATTTTACAAATAGATATGATAATAAGTATAAAAGAGAGTTAGATAAATGGAACTCTCTTATCTAATCTTTTTTTTTAGGAGTGATATTTTATGATTAATCCAACAATTGAAGATATTGGAGATTTATTTGCAGACAATGGATATATAACATCTGATTATGGTTTTATGCAATATAATAATTGTTTTTCCGCCTTTGATGAAGTAACCGATAATGAAGTATTAGAAATCTTTAAAAGAGTATATCCAAACTTTGAAAGAAGAGTCCTAAAAGTAGATATGATAAAAAAGTATTTGCCAAATATCTCAGATAAGGAATTTGCTATATATGACCTTTGCAATCAAGTAGCAGCTCGAAAAATTAATAAAACAAAATTAAACCAGGAAATTCAAAAATTGGTAAAGTACAATGATGATCGTAAAAGAGAATTACCCGATGTAATTCCTGGTACTGATTATGATATGTGTATTCAATATCTAATTAACAATGATATTTTTACTAACTGTGAAATATTATTTAGATATACTGATAATGATTTTGAAGTATTTGGAATTAATCATATTAAACATCTATTTAAAGATGTGATAACCGATAAAATGGATACTGATAATATTTTGCGGATAATATATATCGGTTTAAATGAATTAACCTACATCAACGATATAGAAAAGGATTTAGATAATATCCATTTATCAAACACATTAACAAAAGAAGATTGGCAAATATACAATAAGATAAATGAAATAATCAACAATATCAAGGAGTAACAATCAAAATGACTGACAACGATATTTGGAGTGAAAGATACACCAATGATAAATATGGATTAGAACAAAAAAGCAGTTTTAATTACTTTCAGGAATATTTGAAAGAACCTAAGCCAAGAAACCTTAAAGAATTTCATAAAAAACTATCAGAAATTTTATCAGAAAAAGGGAAAAAGAAAATACCTACCTATAAAACATTATGCGATTATTCACATAAATGGAAATGGAACAAAAGAGCCGAAGCATATGATAGTTATATTCAAAATAAAGATGATGAAGAGTTAAAAGAAAAATTTAAGGAAATTAAAAAGGCAAATATTGAAAGAACTGGATTAAGATTAAAACTCCAAGATGAATTATTGGAACAAATACAAAATGATGATGAATTAACAACAAAGGATAAGATTTATGCTTCTGCAAGGAATAGTGAAGCATATAACAATGAAATTAGAAGCCTAACCGAATTATACAACGATGGTAAGGATATTCAAGAGATAGAAGCAGATTTGCAAACAAATAGTATTTTGGAAGTAGAGCCTAAAAGTGTATTTGATGAAATCCAAGAATTAGATAAGGAGTTAGAGTCAATTTATGAAGATAACGAAACTAAACCAGGAAAGGATAAATAATAAAGAAAAATACCAGTATATCCGAACAATTAAGGATAATCCTTATGTTAAATTAAAACCATATCCAAAGCAATCAATACCAGTATTTGAAGCAAGTAAGCCCGAACAAAATAAATCAGTTAATTCTATTTTAGTTGGTGCTGGTGGATATGGTGGTAAATCAATATTAGGAAGTATACTTGCAGTACAATATTTAAACGAACCCGAATATACTTGCCTGGTTACTCGTAGGAATTATGCGGAATTGATAGATACAAATAGTATTTGGGAGAACCTGGTGGATTGGTGTTGTGATGTTGAAAGATTAAAACCTTATGAAATTAAATTAGGTAGGAAGTTAGTTTGCGAAGCAATAAAAACACCTACACCAAAGATAATTGCTCCTAATGGAAATACTATCTATTTTAAAGCATTTGATAGAACCGATAAGAAACAAAAATTTAAAAGTGCAAGTTATGATAGGATTGTAAATGATGAAGCCTCAGAGTTACCGCCAGGAATATTGCAATTTCAATATAGATCTATGAGGAACACAACATCAATTCCAAGAAGTATTATAAACCTATCAAATCCTGGTGGTGAAAGTACCGATTATTTAATTGATAATTTTGTTGATGGGCCAAATCCATATATTGCATTAGATTGGCGGGATAATCCATTTATTGATAGAGAAGCATATAAACAATCTTTATTGAAATTAGATTATATAGACCAACAATATCAGATGTTAGGAAATTGGTATTATAAAGCAAGTGCGGGAGATTTGATAGATGTAAGCACATTAAAAAATGCTTATGATATTGATTATATTAGAAAATCGGGAGTTAAACCACATTTATCGGTTATTGCTATTGATATGGCGGGAAAAGGTAGAGATAGATTTGTTGCAACACATTTAGTATTATTAGTTAATGGATTATTAATTAGAGAAGATAGTATATCAATTGAAGATAGTTACCCCGAAACAAGAATTTATGATTTTGTAAAAAGTAAAGCAGAACGATATAAATGTTATAGAGTTATCTTTGAGCAAGAGCCTGGAAGTGATAGTGTTTATAGTCTGAGATATTGGAAAAATGAATTAATGAAACTAACAAGAGATTATGGTGTAATGGTGGGAGATGTAAAACCATTTGCAAGTAAATACAATAGAGCAAGACCAGTTGCAAAAGCAATTATTGATGGTAGATTAAAGTTTAATTCCGAATTAGAAACCGATACAATGAGAGATGGATTATTTGACCAATTTATTAATATATCTCCAAATCTTGATGAAATGAAAAAACAAAAAAGCCCCGATGAATTGGATAGTTTAGGATATGCTTTTTATGAATTAGATAAATTTACTCCTGGTTTTAATAGTGTTGCTACTGGTGGAAAAAGGCAAAGAAAAACAATATTTGATTAGTAGTACAATTGTATCCATTGATATTTGTGGATATTATTTTTGTTTATTTAACTTCTTTTTACTAACTACACTTTATATGTGTAGTATTTTTATTATAACTTCTTAAAAATTGTCTATATCAAAAATTGTATTTTTGGAAAATATGAGTAAAAATAGACCATAAAAACAAGGTTTTTTCCTGGTGTAACTTCTGATTTTGATAGCAAATTATTGAAGATATACCTAATTAAAATAATTGTTCTTAGTATTCATCACATATAATTTAATGACTATTTCATTTAATTAAACTACTTCACTAAATCAAAATGAATTTGGCAGTTACTATATATTAAAAGAGAATATGGGTAAAAAAAGACCATTAACAACGATATGTAATATACAAGTAATCGGTAATTGTTCAACATTTACCTAATGCGTTTTATGTAATTGTTCAATATAATTTAATGTAAAATTTCAATTATCAAAAATTGGAGTAATATTTGAACAAAGTAACAAAACACTTAAAATTTATGTAAAATTTTCAACATCTGCAAAAATCAAATCAAGAAAAGGAGCAATTTTAGGCGGTTTTGATTTAATGATATTTGGATACAATGATAGTACAAAGATTAATTACAATCACATTTCAAAAATATAAAACAATAAAATATAACTGCAACAAATACTGGTGGAAATATGATAGAAAAAATAGTAAAAGAATATGGAACAAAAACCAAAAGACAAAGAATAGATCTAAATAAAAAAGATGGTTTTGCTCCTGGTGATGAAGTTATAATAATTCAAAAAGATAAATTCAATGAAATAAAACAAGATATAATGGATTTACAAAGTGAAATAATTGTTAAAAATAAAGATATTGAAATTTATAAAAATAGAATAACAATATTATCAGACCAGGAACAAAAGCAGGAACTTAACTTGAAAGAGATTATCCAAGATGTAACCACTCCAATATATGAGAACCACAAAAAAGAATTAGATAATAAAGACCTACAAATAAAACAATTGGAGATACAATTAAAATCACTTGAAAATAAAACCAAGCAATATAATTTAGATATGATGGGATTAAATACAATCGATGTTTTATTCCGAAGTAAGCATAAACATTTAATCCAAAAATTCAACAATGAGATTTCACTTATCATTAATGATCCAAAAATTGTTGATGTTGAAACTCCTGGTTTGCCAGGCAGCGATAAATCCCAAGCTGAAAATAACAAAACAACATAAAAACAAAAATATAAGTTTATAGTTTTATAAGAATTGACTAAATATATCAAATATGCAAAAGTAGTAAAATAGTATAATAGTAACTACAATAACTATATTTTTTCTAATAAAGATACCTTTATTAATTTATTGCAAACTTATTAGGTTTTATCCTTTTTTACCCGAATTGATTACGATTAAACAAAAATAAAATCGTATATTTATATAGTATGAAAAACTAATATATCTATTAACTGCAAGTTTAATTGTAGTGATGTGTTATACCAAATATAACATATGGATAAGTAAAATGCTTTAAAAATAGTTTAAATAGTGTTTTTAAATCAATTGGAAGTGATACAATATATCTGCAAATATATTGTACACTTAGAAAATCCATTTGATTAAAAACACTTGGAGAGCCTAACAAATGTGGAGCCACAAAAACAAACACAAATGTTAAGTTAATATCTAATTTTATTTAACTTGATATTTAAAGTTTAGTTTTTTTATCGTTCTATTTTGTTAAACTCTTATTATTAAATTAATTTTAACCTAATTTTACTTATCACTTAACTTAAAAGAAGTGATAATAATGGAACGAAGCAAGAACAAAAGAAGATTTAGTGCTTTGATACACGAACAAACATATAATAAGGTATCTGAATTTGTAAAAGAAAATGAATTAATCACAACAAGATTAACTCCTGGTTCTATTTTAGAAATGGGAATAAATTTATTCTTTAAGGAATTAGAAACCAAACCATTAGAAGATATTGCAATTGAATACTTGACAAAAGAACCTGGAACAAATAAAGGTGGTGATGTTGAATGAGTACAACAATCATTAGAAATCCAGTATTGTTTGATTATCAAATTCCAGTCAGTGATGTGGATGAAACTGCTTTTAGAGAAGCAATCCAGGATAAAAAAGTATATTGTTTAATCAATGGAGCAAGAGTAAACAACATAAATTCTAATAAAGTAAATGTTGATATTAGTTTTAAAATCTTGCAAGATTTAGATGTACTTAATCCAGGAACATCAATCACTGGACATACATTATCCAAAAAGGAAATAAAGTCAAGTAATGTAAAATTTAAAAATGTTACTTTAAACTTTGATTTAATAAACAATGGCGAAAAAGATGTTATAGAAGTTATAAACGAACACGAAGTTTATAGTATTCTAACTGGTTGTTTGAAAGCAAAAAAATTAATGGAAAAAGAAGAAACTGGCAGTATTAGAATGTTCTATAAGAATTTTCATTATTATGTTAGAGATTGTAGAATTTTCTTAACATCCACAAAAGTAACATCAAGAAAACAATTAGAAGTAACTGCATTTAAAGGAAGTGAAAAAAAATAAAGAGTATCATTTAACCAGTGGTTAGGAGTAATGAAATGCTGTGATAAAGTAAAATATTACTCCTAACAATATTATTTTTATCAGTTAAACTATATAAATTTGATAAAAAACTGGTTTTAAAGATGCTCCTTTCATTTATTTGAATAAGGAGTGGAAGAAAAATGGAAGATGATAATTTCAATAACATTTATTGCAGTAGAAAATGCCAGGATTTTTATTTGTTATATGATGGGATAGGAAATTACTACTGTTTCTACAATGAAAATTTAATCCTGGAATCAATAGAAGAGTTAACTCCAACACAATTCCACAGGAAATATAATACTAAAATGATAGGCAGTACAGTTGATCAAATGAAAGAATTACATTCACTGTTGGGAAAAATTATTGAAGTAATAACTGTATATATTGAAAATACCCCAAAAAACCATAATAAGCTAAAAACAGTAATAACTGATTTAATCAGAACAATAAAAGATGCTGAAATAGATAAATTGGTTAATATGGAACATTTTAATAATGCTCCACAATGTATTAGGGATAAGGCAATAGAAATATCTATTGATAAAGGATTTGATGGTAAATTATTCAAAAAAGAAGTTGTTTCTGATGGTAAAGAAAAATTTGATGCAATAATGGAATCCTATGATAATGTATTAGAAATGTTGAATAGTGAATTGTATGATTATGTAGATAATACTGAAAATATATTCAAAGGTGTTATCAATTGTTTATGTGCTTTATTAGGATATGGTAGTAGATTCATTGTAGTTAATGGAGGTTCAGAAGTTGGAAAATCTGAATTTATAAATACAATTAAGAAATTGATGCCTAATTTTAAGAATTTAGGTAGTAGTACACCAGCAAGTGTTAGAAGACAAGATACATATGCCTTTGATAGAACAATTGTTTATTTAGGAGATATGGGATTAAAAGGAAAAAGTCAAGCATCAAAAGATGAATTTGAAGGATTATACGAAGTGTTTGGAGGATTAATAACAGATAAAGAATTTATTCGGGATATTGTAGTAGGTAATGATGTATACGAATTTAATCTTACATCTGATGGAGTTTGTGTATTATATTCAGAACCATACACAAATTTAAGAGTATATGGAGCAGGTGATCAATACACTACCCGAAGCACATTCATTACAATAAATCCAGTACAAGATGGTTTAAGTGTATTTCTACAAGATGAAGACCAAATAAACAAATTTTATCCTATCCATAATAGTTATATTAAGCATATTGTAGAAAATCCTATTGATTTAAAAATCAGTAAGGAAGTTAAAACTAAATTATGGCAATCAAGTAAAGACAGTTTAAGAACAGCAAAATATCTGTTAGGAATCTTCAAAGCATACTGCCAATATATGCAAATTGGAAGTCCTATTGAATTAGATGTTGACAAGTTTTTAGATGTATTCCAACCAAAAAATGAAGTAACAGACATCGAATTTTTAGTTTATAGAAAATTGTATTCCAATCTTAAACCATTAATAAAAGATGATGTTGAATACTTAATATCTGATGATGGTGAAATAGAATTAGATAATATGTTACTACAAATTAAGGATAGGAAAAATAAATCATTTTTCACCATCAAACAAATTAAAACATACTTTAAAAGTGATTTCCAAAGGAATAAGAATCTAAAAGATACATTAGACCAAATGGGAGATATACTAAACAATCTGTTCAATGCGGGATTAATTAACAAAATAGAATGGCAGTATAACAATCAGAATGTATTTTATATACCATTTAATGCAGATATGGAAAAATAAAACCCTATCTGCTTTTTTTATTTAATTTTAACAAATATAAACATTATAAACAAATATAAACAAAATATAAACAATGTGTAAATGATGTAACAATACTTATTTTAACTATAACCATTTTAAATTAATTCATTATTAACAAACCAAAATATAAACAATGTTTATTTGTAATTCAAGACCATATAATTATTTAAATTAAATAATAGTATGATGATATAATAAATATAAATATTTTATATATATGCAAGTGGTTTGAACATAATTTTTTTATCAGATTTCTGGACCGATTTTGTATTTGCATATTTCTGATTTTGTTTATATTTTTCAGAAGTGTATAATTGAAGATGAAACAAGACTATGAGAATCAGTATTTTTTAAATAAACATTGTTTATATTTGTTTATATTTGTATTGTAGCTGAAATAAGAAGTTTTTTTTAAATCAAAGGAAAAATAGTATATAAATTTTTTTATAAGTTTGTTTATATTTGTTTATATTTGTCTATATTACTTCAATTATGATTCTATATCTTTTCTTGGTTTATTTTAGATAATAGATAAATATATGTCCATTTAATGAATTTTGATTAATTTTTGTGTATTGGTATTTTGTAGATCTATCAGATATTTTTGTTCCTGGTGGTGTTGATTAAATTAAAATACTGGTGTTGATATATATTACTAATTGGTTTGGATATTGCAGTATTCAAACTGGTTACATAAAAAACCTGGTAAGGATAAAATGAAATATAGTTTTTATCGGGAAAAAAGGAATATGTCAGTTGGCGATGGTGTATTCCTTTGATAAAAACTTTTGATTTTAAAAAAAGTATTTCCAGGATTAAAATCCTGGAAGTATTATTGTTTGAATTTTGCTTTTAGTTTTTCTGCTTCTGATATTGCTTCTGAGTTTTTATCTATATATTCAATGACTGCTTTTTTGCATAAATCTCTTTTAGTTGCACCAGTTAAAAATGCAAGTGTATCTAATTTGTTTTTGGTATCGACATCTAATTCTATATTCACGATATTTGTTTTATCTGACATTTAATTCACCAGTAATATTTGATAATATTATTTTTTGCAATTCCTGGATAAAATAGTTAATTGTATTTACACTTGAAATTGTACTTATCAAAAAAAAGTATATGCTTTTTTTATGCAAGTGCAATTTTAATTAAATAACCTATCAATTAAAACTACACTTATGATGTTAAGTATAATTTTAATTGAAGTTTTGAATTTTTGAAAAAAACGCATTTTTTAGTTGATGGGCATATGCCAATCCATATTTGCAAATCTTGACAAGTAGCATAATAATCTGACTTGCAAGGTAAATAATTAATAGGTTATGTTTTGCAAGTATAATTTTAATTAATCAATCTATATTATTTAATGATACATTTTTCACATATCTGCAAAATATTTGCACTTGCAATTGTTGAATTTTTACAAAGACATATGGGAGTAATTATCAAAATATGGTGTTTTCTTAAAATATGATTTTTGTAAGTGAATTTATCAAAATTTGAAGTATAATTGCAAGTGTAAAAAGTAAATTTGCAGATATAATATAGTAAATATTCCTGGTAGTACAATAGTAATACACAATATTTATTCCACATTTTGATGTAATGTAATTGTAGTATAGATCGATAAATTCATCAATTTTTTTTGTTTTAAATATCTATTAAATTCTTTATAAAGATATTTACTTTTAAAATGATATGATATTATATATCTTATTTTTTTATTTGATGTAATATTAACTTTTATTTCTTTATTACTCCAAAAACCACTAAATGTATTAATAAAACATTTATCCAGGTATTCTATTTCTTTTCTAATATCAGATATTGAAGTTATTGGTTTTATTATTTGTTCCATTTTTACCACATTTGTATTATTTTTAATATTTCTATATTCCTATTTGATTTAATTACTGGAAATACTTTTTCATCTTTGAATACAAAAGTAGTACAATAATACAAAAATGTTTAAATGATGAAATAGATATATATTATAGCCTAATGATTATCCAAATTTGGATATAAAGGCATTAACTAACAATTCCACTTGGATTTGATTGTAGATATTAAAGGTTTTCTATTATATCATTATTTGAGATTTTTTTTCACTCTCCAATGATATGATAAACCAATTGTTTATGGTATAACAATATTCAAATAAATGGAAGTTACATTTTTTTAAATGTGATTTCCTTTATTTTTTTGATTATCTACTGTTTAACAAATCAAACAAGGTTTGATAATAATGACTGAAAAAAGAACCAAAACCATCGGAGTAAAACTAACACCAAAAGAATTTGATATTTTAAATGAATTCTGCAATACATTGCAGATTAACAAAAGTGTTTTTATAAGAAATTTAATACACCAGGAGTTATTTAAATGATAGACCAAACACAATTAACCGAAGATGAAGTAATAGAACTAAAAACTATTGCAATGACTAAAAGAAAAGAACGATTAGAAAAAGAACTTGCGGAAATTAAAAATAAACCAAAAAAAGAACAAATGCAATCATTGGCGGAATATTTCAAAGGTTAGATAATTATGCGGGAATTTGAAGAGCAATTGAATAGGAATAGACATAAACCTAAATCAAAAAGGAAAAGATTTAAATTTTCTAATAATAGTTTAAATGAGAGCCAAAAAAGAATGATTGCAGAATATTTAAATCAATAAATGGAGCAGGATATAATGAAACTTGAAGAGATTAAACAAGAATTAAAAGGATATTTCATATATAGATATGGCAGAGGACAAACACTTGCATTAAGAGATAACGATAATTTTAAATTATTCACTAATGAAATCGAATACCAAACAATAAAAGAAAAATATAGACTATCTCCAATGTATTATTTAGTAATTCAAATTAACAATCAGTTACTTGATCCAACAATTCATATTAAAGAATTAAGCGAAGTATTACCTATTATTGATTTTAAAGTGTTTGAT
>Ga0326513_10004045_pt1 | contig 10547 bp, 18 predicted proteins | sample 2_2465_0518_D_FD_203654 | JGI IMG/M metagenome (GOLD analysis project Ga0326513, IMG submission 203654) | Bovine rumen microbial communities from UC Davis, California, United States - 2_2465_0518 | ecosystem: Host-associated > Mammals > Digestive system > Stomach > Rumen | place: USA... | reverse complement strand
AGGTTGTAAATACATTTGTTGACACTCTCAAGACATCTCTTGATATTGAGGTTACTGAGAAGGGTGATTACGATAAGGAAGCTTACGAATACCTTCTTGGAGTTCAACGTAGTCTTAAGAAGTAACTAGTATAATTTAATACTGCTCATAATCAATTCCCGTTGTAGATAGAGATATCTACAACGGGAAGTTTTACTCGAACAATAAAATATCTTATTGTTCGTATGGAAATGCGTTTTGATTTATAATTCTTCTATTCTTACGCATCATTTTTATATATGGACTTATATTTTCATTAGATTCGTCTGTTGTTTCATCTGAATCTATTGACTCTGACATTGGTTCTTCTTGTGAATATTGAGGTTGTTGTTGAAGTTGACGTCTATTTCTAAATCTATTTACAGCATTAGAAATAAATCGTTGTGGGATACCTGCACTGGCTAGTACTGCACTTCCAGCAATAGCTGCTTCTAAATTACCTTCTATAAAATAAATTGGATTCAAATTGCTCATAAGTTATTTCTTTTTAATTTATTTAGGATATATATTACATATTGAAAGGATTAAAACCATGATTACTTACGAAGAAGCAGTTGCCAAGCTTAAGAAAGCTGGTGGAAAACATTACATCTATGGAATCGAACTCATAGGTAGAGACTTCATGATCCCAAAAGATATGATGTTCATGGATGATGAGAGCTTCGAGAAAGAAGTAAATCGTCTTCATGCATTCAATCCACGGCTTGGATCGATTATTGCAGTTCATGCTGCATAACTTCGTGGACGGGATTAGTAAAATAATCCCGTTCTTTTTCTTGCATAAATTTTATATGGAATATATCAAACGTTTACCCACGTATAAAATTGTTCCATGGCACATAATCTATAAAGCGGGAAAAGTAAATAATGGATATAATTTTCAATATACAGATAATCCAGTTGTCAAAACAATACTGAAAATTAAAGATAAATTGGTAAAGAAATCTAAAACTATAAAAGAAAAGATAAAAAAAATAGATGTAAAACAACAGGAACCTCCAATTAAAAAGGAAGTTCCTGTTGAATCAACAAGTCAAGTTAACAAGGAAAAAAAGAATTTAAACTCTAATTATAATATTAGAGGATTCGTATGTTTTCCAGTTAAGAATTTATCTACAAGTAATACATGAACCACATGCTTGTGATTTTACATACTTAGCACTCCATGTTCCAAAGACGGCACATACATCACGAACTTCTTTATCTCTTGGACCACAAAATCCAATTTGTCTTGTTGGACTTACATGTCCGTATGCCATACAGCCACATCCGAGAATTCCAGATGCTGTTCCTTTTAACTTAGAGATATAGATTCCACCAGTCTTTTTTACTTTTTTTGTTATTCCAGTTCCTGCTAAAGTCAATAGTAAAGAATTATCTGGCTCGTCAGCACCTTTAGCATAACTTGGAAAACAATCAATATAAAAAGCTACACTTGGAGTTTTAAATATTCCTGTTTTATTACTTCCAATATATGTCCATCTTGGATAGAGAATAGTTCCATCATTATCAACTGTTACTTGATATTTAACATAGCTTCCAGCTACTTTATGTGTCTTGTTATAACACGAATCTATCCTTAATGTTACATTATCGTCATCATCATAAGTGGCATATAAATATCCTTTAATTCTTTGAGTTTGATATTTTCTATACCCTTGTGAAGTGGTATTATCGTAGACTCTTGGTACATGAAGCGACATTGTTAATTCATATACATCTACGACGTCTGCATAACAACTTAGAGAACTTATCAGCATAATGAGTATTATGTTTATTATTTTTCTCATAGTTTGTGCCCTTTTATTATGAATTTATCCCCCTTTACACTATAATATTTATTCTTATAAAGATTCTTATTTTAGAGTCAATAATAAATTCTATCTAGTAATTCTAAAGCAGAAAGATATCAAAATGTTATTTTGTACAATCCAATCATTTATAGAATCTATTCAATCTAACTCTCTTCTAGCTACACTTTTAGGTGGAGGAGTGATAGTTACATTCTTTAGATACATATCAGAGATATTTCAATTTATAAATAAAGTTATACTCAACTTAATAAGCTTTACAATAGTTGAAAGATTCAACTTTGATTATTCTGCTCCAGTCCAAATGAAGAAACTAATGTTTCTCTTAAATACAAAAGGGAAACCACTTTGGATGAGACAGATTGAAATAATGAAACTAAACCACGATGCAGATAGTGTTAACAGTAAATTCCTATCTGTTCCACATGGAAGTTCACTATTCTTTCTATATGGAAAATTAATCCATATAGATAAATCATATGAAACACAAGGTATTAAAATGGTTACTTATGTAACTATTAGAGTATTTTTCTGTACTAAAAAGAAATTTTCTAAACTATTCCTGGATGATTTGAGAACAATTAACCCAAAAGAATCTAATAATAATATTGAAATAAGTACTATTGGTGACTGGATGTATGGAATAGAAAAACAGAAACGTTCAATCGATTCTATTTATAATTCAGATGGATTACCGAAAAAACTCTTAAGTGATATTAGAAACTTTATTTCAAATGAACATCTTTATAGAAATCTTAATATTCCTTATAAAAGAAATTATTTGTTTTATGGTAAACCAGGAACAGGAAAGAGTAGTTGTGTAATGGCATTAGCAAGTGAGATAAACTGGAATATTATTTGTGTAGATGTTAATAAAAGTAGAATAGATGATATTACAAGAAACTGTGCTGAGTATAAAAATACAATATTCTTATTTGAAGATATAGATGCTGTTACAAGAAATATAGCATCTAGAAGAAAAACAAAGTCCATTGATGATGAATGTTCCAATGAACCTCTTGGAGAAGTAACATTAAGCCAATTACTTAATCTAACAGATGGTCTGATTACACAGGATAAATCCATCTGTATATTCACTACAAATCATATTGAACAATTAGACGAAGCATTCTTAAGAGATGGTAGAATGGATGTAAAAGCGGAATTTAAATATTTAGATTCAAAGACTGCTAGAAGAATGCTAATAGAAAAGACAGATATCGTAGATGAACATTTAGATAATCTTCCTAACGATATCTGTCCTGCCCGTCTACAAGAACTTATATTAAAATATAATCTTGGGACGATAAACGAAACAGAATTAATAAGAAATATTTAGTATTTCTTAGTATCTAGGATCTCCGTAACGTCTTTCTTTAGGTTTGTCTGGATGGCGTTGCTTCCATGCACGATATTTAGCAACGGAATCTGGATCATAATTAGCTGATCTCGGATCCATTATAGACCAATTTGAGTCCGGTTCGGGATCTGGATCATTAAAGATTTCCATTATGAATGAATATGGTTTCATTACTTTCTCCTATTAAATCATTGGTCTACGTCTACGTCTAGTAAAATTATATCCAACGGCTTTAAGTTCTTTCTTTCCAATCGGGTAGACATCGGTTGTATCATTAACTGGATGAACTATGTATCCACCCTTCTTAACGCTAGCTGTAGCACCACCCCAATTCTTTGGAGTCCATGTAAGATCCTGTGGTGCTCTAGTAACCATAATATTTGGTCCTTTAGCTCTAAATGTTCCTGGTTTAGCACCTTTTATCTGTTCATATTTCTTTTCAAACTTGTTTGGAATCCATTCTTCCCCACGTTTTCCTTGTGCTATCCAATCGCCAGCTTTAAACGGCATTCCGGCACCGCCAACCTCTCTAGTTCCATCAGCTAATCTGTTAAAGAAACGTCCACCAGAAGCTTGAACTTCTTCTGGTGTAGCTTGTCTAGCATGAAGAACACTTCCAGCTTTAGATGCTTCTCTCCATTGGAATTTTCTACCTGATCTTAAAAAAGAATCTATATCTATTGGATCTGTCTTACTAAATCTAGCAGGAGATTTCCCACTTCTTACACCAGAACCAGTCTGCCATCTCATTTTGGCTTCAAATAATGGATTTAAATTTAACATTTTATCTTCCTTAAATTTTAATTTATTAAAAAAAGTTCAGGTAAATCATTAGAACAAGACAGATTTCCATCTTTATCTGGATAAAAATATCTACCCTTTTTAGAGAAATTTGTGGACATACATTTATTATCTATATTATCTTGTATAAAAAGATATTCTTTAGTCCAATATGGTTTTTTATCCTTAAAATTATTTCCTCTTAATGCCATATCTGCTATTCTTTGTATTTCAAATGAATTTAATAAATCATTATAACATTCCCTAAATACAATATAAGAATGTGCTCCAAATGGACGTTCTTTTATTGTATAATAATCATTACCATTCCATTCAACTTGTCCGAACTGTCCATTCCTTCCCAATACTAATATTCCACAATCTTTTGGTCTATTATTAATGTAATAAGTTAATTTTTCTGATACATCTTTTCTTGGATAAGCGTCATCTTCAAAACAGAAATAAAATGGAAAATTAAGATGTTTACACATCATCAATAAGCATATATGACTATATAAACAACCAAGTTCATTATCTGGTTCTTTTTTTAAACCTTCAAATAATTCTGGTTTTGGAAGTCCAACTCTTTCAAAGTTTTTACATTGTATTTCGTATCTATTTTTATCAATAGATATAGAAAACATGTAATTCATAACTAATCCTCCATTTTAAATAAATTTAAATTTGTTTAATTAAAGGTATTTCAAATGGATTCTCTTAAGACAATATTAGAATGGCACTCGATTAATGAATCTTATAATAAAGATAATTTTGAAGTTTGGAATGGTGAAAGATCTAAACTTAGATTTGGTGCAATGTTTGGTCCATTAGGAGTTGCACTAGCAAGAATATTTGGGAACATGAAAAGATATCCAAGATCTAATTCACCAAAATGGTTCGACAAGAATAGATCTTATAATGGTGGATATAATAATAAAAAGAAACAAAAAGTTCAAAAGATTAAGAGATACAATCCAAATGAAAATTTAAACAATGGTCCTGTTTTACCAGAAAGACTATAACTTTAATACTACCCTTCGATATCAGAAATGTCCATTCCCAATGTTCTATAACCATCCAATATCTTATCTCTCGTGTATTGATATCCCTTTTTCGGACTCATTGCCGAAACTTTTTTCTCTTCTGGATTCCTAGAAAATCCATAAGCTATATCGGACTGAAAATCTAATCCATGTCTACGTTTAAGTCTCCCTGCAAGTTTAGCTTCATCACTTAAAACTCCTGGATAGTGTATGAATGCTGGCATTATAGTCGAAAGATTTTGCATTTGTTGTTGTACATTAGGATTAGATGCTGCTGCAATCATCTGTTGCTGAACGTTTGGATCAGTAAATTTGGAGTTTAAATTTCTCACAAATTTCATTTTTTTCCGTCCAAGTTTGGATTCTCCTCTAACCATCTCTCTTGCTTCATGCCAGCCAACAGCGGCACTCTGAAGAGGTGATACCCCATTTCTTCCTTTATATCTAGACGGATCATGTGGTATATACATTGTTCCCTGCTTCAAGCTTCTATTATTGGTTCCCAACGTATCTATGGATTGTTGAACCTCTTTTTTGGTCGCCGATTTTGGTATTGTAAGAGAATCTAATACGTTATTTCCTCTAGTAACTACTTTATATCCATGTTTTTTAGCCATGTTCAAAGTTCCACGTCTTAACCCTCTAGCTTCTTTCTTCTTGGTTGGAATCCATCCAAGTCTTTTGAATTTACGAATCATCTTTGGATCTGTAATGATTCCCTGATCAACCAATCGACGTGCTACAGTAGTTTCTAATAATGGATTTAGATTATTCATAATATTATATCCCATCTATCATTTCATCTCTGGCTTTTCTAGCTATTTTATGCCTGATCTTTCTAGGAAGTGCATTCACAACTCCTATCCCCTTTTTCTTTATCCAAGTTTTAATTGGATGATCTTTTTCCTCTTTTTTTGTGAATCGTCCTTTAATTGTTCCTTTTCTAATATCTTTTAAAATATTAGCAGCTGAATCTCTTAATGCTTTTTTAGCAACATTAGATACAATTGGAGTATCTATAGTATCATCAATTTTTTTATCTATCGCTCTTCCAAGTGGTCCTTCTGTTAGCATTTCTTGTTGAAAGTCTAATGCCGACATTGGACGTCCAGTCTTCTTTTCTTTTATCTGTGCCTGTCTAAATTCTCTAGCTGGATCACGCATTGGTTTATTTTTCCATGCCGCATAATTTGGCATGTTAAATTCATAAAGAGGATTTAAATTATACATGTTAACTAATCCCTAATTCTTTATTTCTTTTTCTACGTCTACGTCTGTTAATGAATTCTGGTCCGATTATAGCTTTAGCATACACTCTAGCACGTTTAGAATTATCAGTTATTGTATCATGTATTCCATTAGCAACTTGTTTAAGACCAGGAACATATTGTGCTCCACGTCTCACAACATCACCTGCTTTTCTTACAACTGGGGAGTTGTGTGCTCCCATACCAAGATAGAAAAATGGTGATGTTAATAAGCTTTGTGTTGCTAATGTTCCGGCTCCAGCTGCACCACCAGTAGCATATCCAACTCCAGCACTAAGTGCCGCACTTCCACCAGCTATTCCAAGACTAGCAAGTTTTCCAGTTCCGTTTAAATCATCACCACGTCTAACAGCACGTAAAATTTTAGCTAAAGCCTTTCTTTTCTTAGTTCCTTTATCTGTTTTTACGCCCCATATAAATTCGTGTTCAAAAATTGGATTTAAATTATTCATGTGGGATTATACCTTTTAATATTTATTAAAAATCTATATATATTAATATGTGTAGGAAGGAGTAAAAACAATGACACCATTTGCTATCATTCTACGTCTTATTGTTCTAGGCGTTTACATTCTTATGAGGTTTGTAATTATAAATTCATTTACTTCCCTAAATACAGACGATATAAAAACAACTCTTTTGGTCATATGGTTGGTCATTGACCAAATAATCATGTGGAAATCCTTTTCAGAAAAACCATAGGATAAATTTCCATAATGATTAGAAAACATTCGGATAAAACAAAAATCCGGATGTTTTCTTGCTGAATAAATAAAAAGGATAATAAGAAATTATGCTATCTTGGTCAGATGTTTTACAAAAATGTAAGGATAACTTAGGTTTTCCTTTTCAACCAATTGAACGTACTGATGATGAAATCGTTGATTATTTAAAAAGAAACGTTCTTAGAAAATGGGATTATTATTTTCCATCAATTAACAGAATTGGTTTAAATACTTATGATGAAAATGTAAGAGTTCCAAATAGGAAATCTTGTTATTATCTTTTTGATCCAGATGGAAGAGAGATTAAAAACATTAAAGCTATGTATAATGATATGGGAAGCTTAATGTTATTTGGACATGACGTTTATGGTTCATTTAATTATGATCAAACGCCACAAATAGCATTACAGAATCAACAAGCTAGAAACAATATGATTTATAGCCCATATAATTATACTGTTAGATTCTATCCACCAAACATCTGTGAAATCATGCCTCATTTTGAAGGAACATGTACAATAGAATATGAACGTGCTTCTGATCCAGAACTTGGAGATATCTATCCAGATCTAGAAGATACATTTATGGAATTATGTGTTGGAATGGTTATGATGTGGATTGGTCAAAATAGAATGAGATTTAGTCAATATGATACTCAATTTGGACAAGTAAGCATTAACGGTGATAGTTTATACAATAATGGAAAAGAAATATATGATAAAGTTATTGATAAACTTCAAACATCTTATATGTGTATGAATACAATATTTGATGTAGGTTAAATAAATTAAAAAGAGAAAGAAATATATGAAACAATATTCATTTTTATTAGAAGGTCCTGGTGGTGCCGGAATAGATGCGGCAATAGCAGATAATTATGTTAAAAAAGCTGGAATTGGTGCTGGTCTCGGTGCAATTGGTGGAGGTCTTTATCATTATTTCAAAGATGATGATGATCTAAATGAGCTTAAGAAGAGAGATCCAGAAGCATATAAAAAAGAAAGAAAGAGAAGACTTCTTAAGAGAATTGGTGCTGGTGCCGGTGTTGGACTTGCTGGTGGCGTAGGATATGGTGGATATCAACATCATAAAACAAATCAGTGGATAAGAGATACAAATGCTAGACATGAAGAATTTGCACGTCAAGCACAACAAGAAATGGATGATTTTAGACGTCGATCACAACAAGACATGGATGATTTTAGAAGTCGAACACAACAAGACATGGATGATTTTAGACGTAAATATGGATTTGATCTTTAATAATGTTTTCTATGAATAATTTAAATCCTATTTATTTAAATGAATTTCTTTGGTTTGGTAATAAAGATAAGGGAATGACAACATTATCTAAACTTAATCCAAATAAAAGAAGAGAATTAGCAAACAGAATATCAGCTAAACAAATGTTAAGAGTTCCAGATATATATGATGATGGAAATTCAGGACAAAGAGCAAGAATGGCTTATCGAAGAAATTCTAATATGCTAGGAAGACTTGGAAAATCTAAATTTAGTATTGGAAGAGCTCCAATAGATAATTTTGGAATCCAATAAGATTCAAAAATCTTTTCCTTTATATTTACGATATATATTTAATGTTAGTTCGTAAACCAAACAACCAAAAAAAGGAAAAGAAAATGAAAAATGTTGTCGAGTCGATTAAGTCCCTTATCGTCCACCTCTGGGAGCTCGGTGGAGAAATGTTGAACAGTTCTTCCATTGGGCATGACCCCTTCAAGGGTCATTATCCCGAGGAAGGTGAAAGCGGGAAGTCCACATTCTACAAAGATGTGGATTCCACCATTGCGGTGGAAACTGCTGATATTGTCAGAACGCCTAAATGTGTGATCCGAACTGTGATAACCACACAGATTATCGGAGAATACAAAAGAACGGTAAACTACGAGGAGAGCAATCTCCAAGTTGTTAACGTTCACGGGTGTTTGCAACTCAAGCAGATTGCAGGTGACTTCCACGTCGAAAGCGTACCAACATCAATGTTCACAGAGATTTCAACTCTGGAAGACAATGGAAAATGGTGCGTAGCCACGGTCTTTCCGGGTCCGGCAGGATCAAACGTGGGTGAATACCTCGTAAGCTGTGGGTATAAGGAAGGTGATATTGTTTCAAGCAGCAATATCCCGGACGGATACCTGGATCACGTTATCATTGGGTAAAACCCCATTGAGACGGGATCATTCATTAACAGAAACAAGTCAGAAAGGAGTGAAAATGACTTGTTTTTTATTTTAAAAATATTACTTTAAATAATATTATTTATTTAAATATATAAATTATCGTATGAAGATGAAAGAAGTTCAATTCAAAAATAGAAATGGACATCATACGATAACGGATAAATCTAATCCACTTTTTGATGATTTAGATTATCAATTATCATGTAAAGATAAAAAGAAATATGATTCTATATACCAAGCACAATATGCTAGTGACGAGTTTTTTAAATTAAAAGGTTATAGACTAAATGCTTATAAGTGTGCTTATTGTAATAAATACCATCTAACAAAGAGAAGCGATTAAGCAGAAAGGAGAAGTAATGAAGAATAATTATTTTTTCATCAATGAAGACTGGTATAGAACAATAGATAGGAAAAATGGCAAATGTAAACATTTTTTAACAGCAATAGAACAAGAAGTAATAGATCATGTAGATGGTCTTATTCATGCCGCACAAACTGATTTAAATAAAATACTATATATTAAATCTATAAAAGATAATTATTATAATTTGGTTAATGAACTAGAATCCAAATTTAATGAAATATGCATAAATGTTCAAGAAAATAGTAACAAGATAAATGGTACATTCAACGAAAATATGATTATTGATGAAAACACAATTAAAGAAAAAGCTAAAATTACATTTGATGGATTATTACAAGAATTAAATCGATATGTTAAGTCTTCCTATAGGATAGATATAGCAGAAGAATATTCAAAAAGATTTTTAATAGTGCTAAAAGGATTTAAAGAATTTCTCGTTGAACAAAAAGAAGCATACGAACTTATCTTTGTCTATAGTAATTGTCCTCAGACGGATGCTGGAAGAAGAAAGACTATTATTAAACTTATAAGACGTACATTTCAAAACTCTATTATAAACGGAAATCACATATTAAAAGATAAAGAGTTATACCAAGCATTAGCCGCAGTTAAAGATGACGAAGATTATAAAGAAGTTTATAATCAATATGAAAAATTTGCACAGTTCGTTCTTAATGCTGAATCCATGTTTGAAATTATTAAGAACGTAGAAAGAAAAGTTATTAAAAATAATCTAATAGTAGATTTTAATAATGATTCCCAAGATATTGAACTATTAGATTGTAATGTAAAAGATAGAGAATACTGGAAACAAAAATCCAGAGAACTTTTTGGTGATGGACTTATTAAATTCAATAAAATCAATATGGTTAAAAATTAAAATTCTTTTAAATAATGTTCTCTGGGAATCAAAATAATATTCCTGTGAGGCTCAACTCTGGATACTGTAGTCTA
>Ga0326513_10004044_pt1 | contig 10547 bp, 15 predicted proteins | sample 2_2465_0518_D_FD_203654 | JGI IMG/M metagenome (GOLD analysis project Ga0326513, IMG submission 203654) | Bovine rumen microbial communities from UC Davis, California, United States - 2_2465_0518 | ecosystem: Host-associated > Mammals > Digestive system > Stomach > Rumen | place: USA... | reverse complement strand
TGTACGGAAAAACACACAGTATGACACAAGGAGCTTGAAATGTCAGATTACAAAGGCATTGAATACCTGAGAAGGAAGCTCGCAAGCAAGCGATTCAGGATTCAAAAGCGTTATGAATATTACGAAATGAAGCATATCGTCGACGACCTGAAGATCAGCAGTCCTCCGCAGCTTGCATGGATGAGCCAGGTGCTCGGGTGGTGCTCTCTTGCGGTTAATTCGCTTTCTGACCGCTTAGTGTTCGGAGGCTTCTCCGATGACGCTTACGGGCTGAACAACATCTATGAAATGAATAACAAAGACGTTCTTGCGGATTCCGTCACGCTCGGGGCGCTTATCTGCTCATGCAGTTTCGTGTATCTCACACAGGACGACGCAGGATTCCCGCTCATGCGGAACATTGACGCATACGACGCGACCGGCATTATCGACCCGATAACGAACATGCTTAAAGAGGGCTATGCTGTTCTGGAAAAAGACCCCGACAGCAAGAACCCGACCATTGAGGCGCTACTGCGACCGCACGAAACAGATATTTACGAGAACGGAAACTACGTCAGAACATATAAGCATCCTGCGCCATATCCGCTTCTCGTTCCGGTCATCTATCGCCCGGACGCAAAAAGACCGTTCGGGCACAGTCGGATTTCCAGAGACTGCATGAGCTTACAGGACAGCGCCGCACGGACTGTCAAGAGGTCGGAAATCTCCGCAGAGTTCTATTCCTTCCCGCAGAAGTATGTTCTCGGCATGGATCCGAGTGCGGAACCCTTCGATAAATGGCAGGCGACAATGTCCGCGATGTTCCGAGTTGACAAGGATGACGACGGAGACAAACCGACGGTCGGGCAGTTCGATCAGCAGAGCATGGCCCCGCATCTTGATCAGATCCGGACGTTCGCCGGACTCTTTGCAGGCGCGACAGGACTCACACTTGACGATCTGGGATTCCCCGGGGACAATCCGTCAAGCTACGAGGCAATCAAAGCATCGCACGAATCGCTCCGGCTTATGGCTCGGAAAGCGCAGCGGGATTTCTCGGTCGGATTCCTTAACGCCGGATATCTCGGCGCATGTCTCCGAGACGGTCAGGAATACAAACGGAATCAGCTCTATCGAACAAAGGTGCGTTGGCTCCCGATATTCGAGCCGGACATTTCGAGCCTTGCCGGTGTCGGCGACGCAGTTCAGAAAATACAGACATCATTCCCGAATTACTTCACAGAGGAAAAGCTTAACGAGCTGACAGGTATCTGATATGGCAGATGTAGAACAATTTGTCCGCACGTTGCGGAATCGACTCCGGAGCGGCGCAACGCTGAGACGGCTCGCACAGAAGGCCGCCACGTATGCGGACGCGCAGGCATTCGCAAAGGCGGCGGGTGAGGAACTTTTTGCGACACTTAACAGGATGGGCGATATATCGCAGATTCCGCAGGACGAGCTTTCGGAAATCATGACGGCCATGCTTCGCGAAACGCATTTGGAAGTATCCCGCGTCTGTCGGCGAGTGCAGGCGAATATCAATGAGATTGCAGGGCTTGACGGCCTCGGAGTTCTCGAGCCTGAATTCAACCAGGAACGAGCCGGGAGCATTGCGACCGCTGTCGCGGATTCCGCGCAGGATGTCGCTCCGGAATATATCTGGAATCTGATTGTCAATAACACGGTCAGCAATGTCGATGAATCCATCCGCAGGAATTCCTCCGCACATGAGAACATGGGCTTGAAAGTGCATATCGTCCGCAAATATGATCACGTCGGTCTGCATGACGGCAAGGAAGATTGTCAGTGGTGCCTTGATCGTGAAGGCGAATGGACTGATTATGCGGAAGCACTCAGCGCAGGAGCATTCGAACGGCATCCGGGATGCGGCTGTCTCATTACCTATGAGGTCGGAAGGACCCGCACATGGCAGAACCGCGCGGGCGAATGGCGCAATTTGTGATAAGGAGAAGGGCATGAACAGGAACAAAGACCCCGCAAAAGATAAGAGGTGAGGCATGGACAGAGTCGGAAGGAAAGAGCCGACGACGTCCGTTATACTGCCTTACCACGACACAAAAGGGGCTGAAGCGGTAGAGCTTTACAATCAATCTGAGAACGACATGCTCGAGTGGCAGGAAGCTCTCACATACGACATCATGGCGGTCGATGATGAGGGCTTATGGGTTCATCAAAAGTTCGGGTATTCAGTCAGCAGGCGAAACGGTAAGTCGGAAATGGCGCTTGCCCGGTGCATCTGGGGGCTGAAGAACGGCGAGAAAATCCTCTATACAGCGCACAGGGTCAGCACGTCGCACTCCATCTGGGAGCGCCTCGACCGGCTCTGCGCAAAGGTCGGAATCAATATCACATCGTCCTATAAGGCGGCAGGCAAAGAACATCTCTACACTGCCGACGGTGCAAAGATCGAATTTCGCACGAGGACGTCGACCGGCGGTCTCGGCGAAGGCTACGACCTTCTGATTATCGACGAAGCACAGGAGTACACGCCTGCACAGGAAACGGCGCTAAAATACGTCGTCACTGACTCGCCTAATCCGCAGACAATCCTCTTTGGGACTCCTCCGACAGCGATCAGCGCAGGAACGGTATTTCCGAATTTCCGCAAGAACGTCCTCAGCGGCGGGTCTTATGCATCGGGGTGGGCTGAATGGTCTGTTCCGGAGCTGTCCAGAATGGATGATGTAGATCTCTGGTATGAAACGAATCCGTCACTCGGAACGGTGCTCAAAGAGCGCACAATCCGCTCCGAAATCGGAGACGATCAGATTGATTTTAATATTCAAAGGCTTGGTTTATGGATTAAGTATAATCAGAAATCAGCCATCAGCCGCAACGAATGGGACGCGTTGCAGACTGAGAAACTACCGCAGATGCGGGGTCATCTTTTCGCCGGAATTAAATTCGGCAGCGACGGCGCAAACGTCGCCCTTGCTGTGGCAGTCCGGACTTCAGAGGAAAAAATCTTCTGTGAGGTCGTCGGGTGTAAGCCTATCAGAGACGGTATAAACTGGATTGTCTGTTTCCTTCGTGACGCAGACATCAGCAAGACAGTCGTTGATGGAAAGAATGGCGTCGATGTCCTGATTGACGCAATGAAGGACGCAGGATTAAAGAGGAGAGCACCGGAACAGGTAACTGTTGCGCAGGTCATCAAGGCGAACAGTCTTTTTGACATGGCGATGGAAAACGGCACTTTTCAGCACATGCACCAGTCAGCAGTGACGCAGGTTGTTACGAACTGCGAACGCCGGAAAATCGGAGCCAACGGCGGGCTCGGGTATCAGTCTTCGCTAGATGGAGCTGATATTGCACTGCTCGACAGCATGATCCTTGCGCACTGGATTTGCTCAGAAACAAAGGCAGAAAAAAAGACGCAGAAGGTCTACATATAAGGCTTTCGGCGTTTTTTATTTTACGGATACCGGCCGGTTAATCGGGATAGGAGTAAACAATGTCAGAATTTAAAGTCATCGAGACTCAGGAAGAATTCAACGCCGCCATATCGGAACGGCTGAAACGAGACCGCGAAAAGTACGCGGCAGAATTTGAAGCACAGCTAAAAGAGCAAGGTTGGAAGACCCCGGAAGAGGTCGCGGCGCTCACTGAAGACCTTAACAAGCAGGTCGAAAAGCTCCAGAATGCGGCTGCTTCTACGGAAAAGCTTCTTGCGGAAAAGGATGCGGCTATCGCCAAAGGTGAAGAGTATAAGGCCGAGAACGAGAAGATCCAGATCGCACTCGCGGCAGGATTGAAGTACGAACAGGCCGGAAGACTTCGCGGAAGCAACGCCGACGAATGGAGGCAGGACGCTAAACAGCTCGCGTCAGAGTTTGCCGCATATGCAGCGGGTCAGAATCAGCCTGCTCCGCTCGGCAGTGGATCATCCGGAGAATCAACAGGCGAGCAATTCGCCAATTTCTTTAATTCGGTATTATCGACATAAGGAGGCTTAATTATGTCAGGTATCAACACAAACAGAACCAATATCTCACTTCCCGCAGAAGTAAGTGCAGAAATCATCACAAAAGTTCAGGAAGAGTCCGCGATCATGCGGCTTGCAAAACCGATCAATCTGCCGGGCAGAGGGCTTACTATTCCGGTCATTGCAGGTGATCCGGAGGCGAACTGGGTCGATGAGACCAACGCAAAACCGGTAAGCAATCCGACACTTTCCCAGAAGAACATGAAGGGCTATACACTGGCCGTCATCGTTCCGTTTTCGAATCAGTTCAAGCGCGACGCGCAGGCTCTCTATGCTGAGATCGTTTCCAGACTTCCGAAAGTACTCGGGAATAAATTCGATGCGACAATCTTCCACGGCACAGCACCGGGCACAGGCTTCGATGTTCTGACTGGATGTACTGCCGAGACGATCAGCGGCACCGGCAAGAGCTTCTACAAGGCTCTGGTTAATTCTGACGTTGCGATCGCAGCAGCGGGCTATGCGGTAAACGGCTATGCTATGTCTCCGCAGGCTCGCGGTGAGATGCTTCTCGCTGAAGACAATAACAAGCGTCCGCTGTTCGTTAACAACGTCGCTGAAGGCGGCATCCCGAGACTGCTCGGTCAGCCGGTCTACTATACTCGCGGCGTTTACGGCGCAGGTGATGCAACCAATCCGGATGTTCTCGGTGTTGCAGGCGACTGGACACAGGCACGTTACGGCATCGTGCAGGGCGTTGATGTATCTATCTCCGATCAGGCGACTCTGACAATCTCCAATTCTCAGGTCAATCTCTGGGAGCGCAACATGTTCGCAATTCGTGCGGAAATCGAGGTCGGGTTCATCGCAACGACCGACGCATTCCGTAAGATCGTAAGAGACCACGCATGATCGGCCGGAGGTGAAATATGAGCGATTTTGCAACGCTTGAAGATGTCGCGGCCTTGACCGGCAAGGCGTATAGCGAATCGGAGCAAGCGAGATTAACAGCGCTTTTGGCCGATATTTCTAACGCTCTGCGCTTCGAGGCCGAGAAGGTAGGTAAGGACATTGACGAGATGATCGTTAAGAGCGAAGCCTATGCGAGCGTTGTGAAAATCGTAACGGTCGACGTTGCTGTCCGCGTCCTGCGTCAGAATCTCGACACTGAGCCGATGGCGCAGGAATCGCAGTCGGCTCTCGGCTACTCATGGAGCGGGACGTATGCGATTCCAGGCGGCGGCATATCCGGAGCAATCATGCGGAACGACCTGAAGCGGCTCGGACTTCGCAGACAGAGATACGGGAGCATTAACTTATGGCCAACAGAATCCACGGAATAACAATTCAGCTCTATGAGCAGGTGCAGACCGGTGTTGATGCTTTCAATCGGCCTGTCTATGCGGAAACCGCTGTCGACGTTGATGATGTCCTTATCGGAGAACCGTCAACGCAGGACATTGTCGACGAACTCAACCTGTCAGGCCGTAAGCTTGCATACACTCTCGGAATCCCAAAAGGGGATACGCACACATGGGAAGGTCGGAAGGTCGGCTTTTTCGGTGATACATTCCGGGTCATCGGCAAACCGACGCAGGGCATCGAGGATAACATTCCGCTACGGTGGAATAAGAAGGTAAAGGTCGAGCGCTATGAGTGATGTCAAAATCGAAATGAATAAGGCGGGATTGCGGGAACTGTTCACGTCGAGCGGTGTCGTGTCGCTCGTTACTCAGGCAACGGGACGAGTTCAGAGTGCGGCAGGCGAAGGCTACGAAATGGAAGTCCTCGATAACGGCAAACGTCCGAGGGGAATCGTCCGAGCCGCAACGCCTCATGCCTACTATTCTAACCGGAAGCACCATACTTTGCAGAGGGCGATAGGTGGCGGCTGATGAATATCGAATCAAAAGTGATTGAGTATCTATCAGATGTGTTTCCGAGCATTCCCGTGTACGGAGAGGTTCCGCAGAACAGACCGAAAATTATGCTCGTTGTAGACAAGACAGGCGGGTCGATTGCGAACCTCGTGCCTACGTCTTCCGTAGTGGTAGACAGCTACGCAGAGAGTAAAGCGTCGGCATCCGTCTTAAACGATGCGGTCGTTGACATGATGATGCAGATGACAGCGGTCGAGGGCGTTTCTGCGGTCTCGCTAAACTCATCCTACAGCGACACAGACACAGCCTCAAAGGAATACAGATACGGTGCGCTATTCGAGATAACGCACGAATAGGAGGATAAAAATGAGCAATAACAAGGCTCTTGCTACAGTTGGAAAACCGAAAGTCGGCGGCTCTATTTATCGTGCGCCGGTCGGGACAACGCTCCCCACAACGGCAGACGGGACGCTCGACAACGCTTTCGTGAACGTCGGATATATCTCCGAGGACGGCGTTGAGTACGATGGCTCGATCGAATCCGAAGAGATTAAATCATGGGAGCAGGATACTGTCCTGCGTCCGAGGACTTCCAGAACGGACAGCTTCAAGTTCTCTATGCTTGAGATGCTGAACCCGGAAACGCTGAAGATCTATTACGGAGACGATAATGTTTCCGGTACGCTTGATACCGGCATCGAGGTCACTGTGAACGCAAACGACACAGACCCGATGAGTTACGTCATTGACATGGTAACGACAGGCGGCGGTCTGCACAGGATTGTCATTCCGAGCGGCGTCGTATCCGAGACGGAAAGCATCACATACAAGCCGAATGAAGCGGCTATGCTCGGCGTTACGGTTTCCGCAACAGCAGACAGCGACGGCAACACACATTACGAGTATTTCAAGGGGGCGTAATAGATGAGCAAGGTGGGAACCACTTCGACAGGCTTTGAATACGAAATCACAGACGAGGCGATGAACGACGCGGAACTGCTCGATGCACTGATCGAGTCGGACGAGGGCAACGCAACGTCTACGATGAGAGCGATAAGCAAACTTCTCGGAGTCGAGCAGAAAAAGAGACTGTATGAGCATTTGCGTGACGAACACGGCAGGGTGCCGATCGTGGGCGAACGCTCATTAACTTCAGAGATGACGGAAATCATGTCGGGAGATTCGGTAAAAAACTCGTAATCCTCGCCGGTATGATTCGCACGGATGAGGACGCACTGACATGCGACCTGGCTGAGACGTATCACATTTATGATTATCGGGCTTTCCCAATTAAACTGATTGCCACACTTGCGGCAGGCTTACGGGATGACAGCCGGATTAAGATGCGTCTTGCGGGGACTCATGTGCGTCCTTCTTTTTTATTGTCTGCAATGGCGGTGGATGCGCTCAATATTCTCGTATGGCAACAGACAGAGGACGGGCACAAAGGGAGGAACGTCCCCGACCGCATAGCAAGACATTTGCTCGGCGAGGAGATGAAAGAAAACAAGAATATTGCGACATTCAGCACTCCGGAAGAGTTCGAGCGTCGCAGAAAGGAGATAATCGACAGCTATGGCGGAACTTGCTAAAGCATATGTGCAGATAGTTCCAACAATGTCCGAAAGTGGCGGCGGGTCGCTGACGAAGCTTTTCAACGGCTCCGGTATGACAGCACAGGCGGATTCTGCCGGAAAGGGAATCGGCGGGGCGCTCGTCAAAGGTATTCTTGGCGTTGTGTCCGTTGCGGCGATTGGTAAGGTCATCGGAGACGCATTAAGCGCAGGCGGAGACCTTCAGCAGTCTATCGGCGGTGTCGAGACATTATACGGCGAAGCTGCGGATTCCATGAAGCAGTACGCAAATGAAGCGTACAAATATGGCCTGTCTGCAAATGATTACATGGAACAGTCCACGAGCTTCGCGGCGGCCTTAAAACAGTCTCTCGGCGGTGATGTTACGCAGGCGGCAGAAGCGGCAAACATGGCGCTCGAAGACATGGCAGATAATAGCGCGAAACTGGGCACTCCGATTGAATCACTTCAGACGGCTTATCAGGGTTTTGCAAAACAAAATTACACGATAAACTATCTAATGTCCGCTGCATAAGTGATTATGTAGTGAGCGTGGGTGAACGCTACCAGCGGTGTGAGAGCGAAATACAGTAGGAAATGACTGTTGAGATGCTCTTGCTAACAGGGAAAGCCTAAACGCATAAAGCGCATGGTTATCCTGTGCCAAGCCTAATTATACTTGTATAACATCTGAGATTTTGGTATAATACAGGTAGATAAGGAAGGTCAAACGACTATCGGTTCGTCACCGAGTACATCGTCTATTGGTACGGCGATGGAAGTGCCCACCAACTTTCGAAAGGAGTTCAGACATGGAGATGTGGAAGCCAATAAAGGACTTGCCGGGCTATTCAGTTAGCAACAAGGGCAGAGTTAAGAAAGACAGCACTGGTCAAATAATGGTGCTTAGTAAAAATGGTGGTTATTGTCGAATCACTATTACCAAGCATGTTCATAGACTCGTGGCTGAAGCGTTTATTGAGAAACCTGATGATGTAAGCAAATGCTGGGTTGACCACGTAGACGGAAATCGGTCAAACAACAATGTGGACAATCTCAGGTGGGTAACTCCATCAGAGAATTGTACAGCTTACGGGTATCATTCACGGATTAAAAATAAACGCAGAAAAGTGTTGGCTACACATCTTGATGGCAGAACAATCCTGTTCGAATCAAGGCAAGCCGCTGCAGAGTACTTCGGATGTACGGATTCCGAAATACTTTACGGAAAAGTGTACCAAAAGCATTCACCTAAGAATCGAGCGAATGCAGAGGCACACGACAAAAAGGGCTGGCGGTTCGAGAAAGTTGAAGATATAGTCTAAACCCTTAAGGGCTTGCAGAGATGCGAGTCCTTTTTAAATACTCGGAAACGAGGGGTAATAATTTGGTTAGATAACTTAAAGCTCGGCTACGGCGGCACTAAAACCGAAATGGAACGTCTCCTCGCAGATGCGACAAAGATGGCGCATGCATCAGGTGAACTGGCAGAGGGCGAAGAGTATCACATCGAAAACCTCGCAGATGTTTACAAGGCAATCCATCTCGTGCAGGATAACCTTGGCCTGACAGGAGTGGCGGCGGCTGAAGCTTCAACGACGTTCACAGGGTCGATGGGAGCAATGAAGGCGGCGGCGACGAATGCGCTCGCATCTCTGACGCTCGGACAAAACGTCGGGCCTGCTCTGACAGCACTCGCGCAGACGGTGAGTACATTTCTGTTTCAGAATCTTCTGCCGATGGTCGGGAACTTCTTTATGAGCCTCCCGTCAGCTATCGGGGCGTTCATTCAGACAGCGATTCCGCTCATTCAGACGAATCTTACGAGCATGGTCGGACAGATTACGGGGTCGCTTCCGTCTCTTTCAATGTCGAGTATCATGGCATCGCTTAATGCACTTCTGTCGCAGGCATTAGCGTTCTTAACGACGAACCTTCCGCAGTGGCAGGCAAAAGGCTATGAGTTCCTGCTCGGCATCTTCAACGGAATCATGCAGAACATCCCGACGGTGCTTGTCGGCCTGTCTTCTATGCTCGGTCAGATTTTCAGTGCATTGAGCGCGAGTCTCCCGCAGTTCCTACAAAACGGAGTCGATTTCCTCTCGAAGATCTTCGACGGAATTATAGCGAATATCCCGGCGGTAATTACGGGAATCGGCACGATGATTTCTCAGGCATTAGCGTTTTTGCTTCAGAATCTGCCTCTATTCCTACAGAAAGGCGTTGAGTTACTGACGCACATCGCACAGGGCATAATTCGCAATCTCCCCGCGATCGTTACGGCAATCACTCAGGTAATCGCCCGGCTGATTCAAACTCTGTTGCAGAATATGCCGCAGTTCCTCCAGAAAGGTATCGAGTTAATCGGCAAGGTCGCATCAGGTATCGTGCAGGCTATCCCGAATGTGCTCTCAGCCATGAAATCGGCGGCACAGGGCGCTTTCAACGCATTTAAGGAGATTAACTGGCTAGAACTCGGCTCGAACGTTATCAGCGGTATCGTGAGCGGTATTACGGGCGCTGCGGGGAATCTGTTCGGGTCGTTAAAGGATTTGGCAAGTCAGGCACTCAATGCGGCGAAGGATGCGTTAAAGGTCGGCTCTCCGTCCCGTCTTTTCCGGGATGAGGTCGGTCGATGGATTCCGAGAGGTATCAGCGTTGGTATCGAGGACACGGTTCCGGAGGTCGAAGCAACGCTCTCAGGAGCGGCTCGGCGGCTCGTAGATGCGGCGAACGTATCCGGCTTTACTCCGGCGGCGGTTCCAACGCAGAGCAACAGGCTCACAAGAGACGATATCCTGCTGATTGCGGAAGCTGTCCGGGCAGGCATGGAAGACATCACAGTGAACACGACAATCAGCGAAAAGAGCTTTAAGCGCGGCTTAACGGGAATGGGGGTGAGGTTCGCATGATTTACAGGGCGTCATCTGGTAATGAGTACGATTTAACCCTCAAACGGCACTACATCAAGACGGGGAGCTTCCATGATTGGGAATGGTCTCCTAAAACGAAAGAGAAGGCTATCGGCGTGAACGTTTCCAAGTTCGGCAGAGATGCGAAGACTTACGAGGCAACGCTTGCACTCCCGGGCGCTCGTGCGGAACGTGAGAAACAGCTCGACGCACTTCATGAAGACATGGAGCGTGATGTGCAGATGAAAGC